>Ga0206910_1005_pt1 | contig 56354 bp, 47 predicted proteins | sample Alteio_BWOrgHeat_77_FD_152949 | JGI IMG/M metagenome (GOLD analysis project Ga0206910, IMG submission 152949) | Enriched cells from forest soil in Barre Woods Harvard Forest LTER site, Petersham, Massachusetts, United States -... | ecosystem: Environmental > Terrestrial > Soil > Temperate forest >... | reverse complement strand
AATCTCAAGTTGACTTCATTGCCGAAAAATGTGATCCGAACGACGAAGAGAACCCGCTCGCAGTATATTCGAGAAGCCCAGGTCAGTTGACTCCTGAAAATATTGATCAGCTTCTTGAACTCTTTGCCACCGTTCCTCCATTAACACAAGATGTCGTAGTCTATCGAGGTATTGGTGTCCAAAGTCCAGACGATGTTGATTTTTCGTGGGGTGGTATTGTTTCGACTTCGACAAGTTGGAAGGTCGCGAATCGATTCGCGACCACATGGGGTGTCATTTTGGTTATTACTTTACCAATTGGAGCTCATGTGATTCCTACATGGGAAGCTATCCCAGAGTTACAAGAAGAGCGGGAGATCATCTTTAACGGCGTTGGTTCCAATTGGACGGCCCGAAGCTATCGAGTTCTCCAATAAGACGTCACGAAAGGGTGCGACGAAATTTTCCATCGCGTGCACACTCCAATATCGTCCCGGCATTCCGGTCGATATAATGAAATCTAGACTCTTGGCACAGTACTGCAGTGGTTGCAGTGCAAATTAAACTGGCTGTTTTGGCCATTTCATACCACACCATCATTATATGATAGAGATCTCAACACTCGTGAATGTCTCCTGTTAATGCGGAATCGTGTTCGTGGAGGGTATCGACGACGTATTTCTGGCGTCACGCCAGAATGACGGCAGAGATTTTTCGCAAGTCATCACAAATTTGGCAGAGTTGACACATAAGGAGATGATGAAAACACTTGATACCAAATTATGATAATGAATGACCTCATTCTCATGAGAATGAAATGATAGATAACAGGGAGGAGGATGATGATTACTTGCGTTCAAATGGTTGATGAGGAACAAACTTTTCAGGTGCCAACCCAATGATATCACTGACGGTGGGAAGGACGAGGTGAGGATGCCGAGCTTTGATCATGGCAAGAACAGTGGTGATATTGTTGTGAGTCAGCCAGATATTGTCTCTGATGTATCGGGCAATATCACTGTCTTTGGTGAGATGAGCAATAAACTTCCGAAGATCGTCTATGGTCTCTGCGCTCATTCCTTCCACTTCTTCATCTTGCTCATCTTCATCCACCTCTTCAACTGCATCGTCAAGCATCTTGAGGAACTCTTTATCGTGATACACATCGAAGACGCGTCCAACGGAGGGCAGGATACGCTGCGGGAATAATTCACCGATGGCGGCGCTCGTCGCCACAACATTCTCACGTGTCATGGGTTTGACATAATGAGCAATCCAATCGACAACGCGAGTGCGAGCGGTGAGCGTGCCAAGGTATGACCGCCATGTGTCTTTGGGACCTGGTATTCTCGGCGGTAGTCGTATGAGTGACTTGGGAGGTGATCGTGGCGCGGTGCGAGGCGGCATGGTGGGAAAAGTGGGAATGAGTGGCCGTGGTGGCGCACCCTATGGATTGACAGCCTCAACAATGCCATCCAATCCCATTCGATCGATGACCTCGCGGAGGTTGAGTGCTTGAAACCATGACGGTCGTCCCAGAGATGCAAAACGAAGTCCGGTGACGACCGTCAGTCGCTTTTGTTCTTCCAAGGTGAAGTCATCCTCCAAACTTCGGAAACCACATCGATCGGCGAGGTACTGGATGTCAGACAAAACAACACCACCCAATGCCATGAGGACGGGAAAGGGTGATTGCAATCCAAAAGGTGGTGTTGACCACACGCTGCCATCATCGGTCATGGTAAAGACAACACGGGGATAGGTGGTGCCGCTGCGACCGGTATCTTCCATCCATTCGGTGGTGAAGTCGTTGAAAGTGGCCATCGCCGAGATATCCGGAATGCGTCCTTCCTTGTATGCAGTGGGCCAACCCTTGACAATGTCATATGTTTGCATGACCGGAACGCTTGACACATCGCCAAAGAGAGGTCGGTGTGGGAAGTGTGGATTCTCCATTAGGGCTCCATAAATGTCAACCGCCTCGTACGTTCCGAATGGCACCATCGTCAGCAGTCGATCATCAAAAGAGTCAGGCCGCAGCATCAAGTAAAAGAGCATGGCTCCAGTAACATCCCATTTGCGTCGATTCTTAGCGGCAGAAGCGATGCCATCGGCATTGAAAGGAAAGGCAGATTTCATCTTCTCTGCCATTTCAATGAAACGGGTTCCCAAATACAAATAGCTATAACCATGCATAACGGCGGGTAAAGCATGGAAGTGACGTGGATCGGCCAAAATGCGGATCTTGAGTTGTCGCAGCGCTTCTGTTGGTTTCAATGTTTTACCAGCTCGTCCCAGAATGGCCAACAACGCCTTAATTTCGCCATCCGGTAGTTCATTGAGTTGATCGAGAGGGTCCATTTGAGGGTACACGAAAATGCGTTCATAATTTCACCTTCTATGTTACTATTCATGATGAAGGCCAGACATTGTGAAATAAATGACATGGTAAAGTTCATCTGGAATGACCAATACGAATCAGAAGGCTCATTTTGGCTAATTTTGCATTTTTCATAATAATGTGATAGGCATCTCAACACTCAATACAGTCTCTTGTTGACACGGAATCACGTTTGTGGAGGGGTATCCACGATGCGATTTTAGACCGTATGCTCTGTGGCGCCAATCTGGAATTAAGAGATTTTCACATGTCGTCACCACCTTGAGGTGGCTGGCAGAGCTCGTTGTCAAATGAGATGAGGAGATGATGATCTCCATGAAATCAAGTACCATGGAAGGTTGATGTGAGATCATGATCTCACGATTCACGAGAATCTTCACGCAAGGAAGTTCCAATCATAAGCATCGTAAAAGTGGTGATGGTGGCCATTGCACATGTCCGTGTCATACAGACATAACATCACTGCATAGAACACGATAAAGATAACAAGCCACGTGAGCCAAAAGACGAACCCACGAACGGCACGCGAATTGTCACAAGGATCCGCTTCCCATGCGTTTACTTCATGGGAACTCTCACAGTCATCATCGGAGGCGAGACGAAAAGAAGGGAAAGAGGAACAAGACGATGTCGACATTTCAAGTGTGCAGAATTTGCATCATCGCACCATGAGTGGCACCAATTTGTCACCGTTGAAAACTAACGGAATGGCGGCCATGATGAGCTGTTGCCAGACTTTCAAGCGGGCATTGACGTCAGCTGCCAAGCGTTGGTAGACCATACCATCGACCGAGTCGCTACCATCAGCACGTTGACAGACATGAAAATGCACTGTTAAATGGGGCGGGTCTTCGTAATTGCGACTCTTATAGATAACATGGATGAGACGAAAAACTGCGGGCATATTGGCATCCAGCATGTGTAGATGATCCACATTTCGTGGTGCCACCCTCGCAGTGGTGAGATCGCCGGTCGTAATGAGAACGCCCGACGATAATGCGTTGAAGGAGTTGATGGCGACGTCCATTTGTGCCGCCGCCGTTGCGGGAGGCATGATAACATGAGGAATATGCAGTCGAGTCATCTCATGTTGCAAGAGAGCAACTCCACCATGCTCTTGGTAGTTAGTGAAGATAACATGACGTTCCCCAAGACCCAAAGCCAATTGCACCAAAAGATGCCGAATTTTGGGCGCATGTTCTAAGGGATCACACACGTGCGCTACATCACTCATGGTATAGCCACCTTTGGCAATGCACCGATTGACCATATGTGGGTAGGAAACGTTGGCTCGTTCATGTGATATCGTATAGGGTCGACTATATTCATGGGATGGAATTGGCACGGCGGGCACGGCGGCTTCCTTTTCATGAATAATACCATAAGCTGCATCTTGTGACACCGTCATTTTGGTCAGATCCAACTGGAAAGTCAACGCCATCGGTTGCTCGGCAAATTGTGTATACATGAGAACACCGCGAGGGAAGACTCTGTTGGCCTTCTCAAGCAAGGCGCGAGTGACGCCAAACGTTGTCATCAAAATGACTCGATTGCCATTCTTGACACATTCTTCGAGCAAAGCCATGCCAATAATCTGCAAAGCCAAGGTCAGTTGATCGAAGATAATGGTGGTATCACGCAGTAGTTTAAGCAAGGGCTGGGCTAAGGTCAATGATGCGCCATCACCGCCACTTTTGGTGGCGGCAGCGGTGGTACGAGCCTCCAAAATGTTGGCATAAGTGTAGGAGCTCTTCCGAGACACAATCACCACCATGCCTGTGAGTTGCTCCTTGAGAACATTGGCCATGTCATACGATTCGACCTCGAGTGGGTAGGCAATAATAGCAGCCGGACGGGCTCGTAATGCGGAATCCATTTTATTGGATGGTAAATTCGAGACGCTCTTTCACCGTCTGGAAATGAACGTCGCAACGGTTGCGGAAATCTTGAAATGGCTGCGCACACTTTGGAAGATCTTCCCGAATACGAGGCGAGGTTATTATTGACCCGTTTCGTCGAAAATCCCATCCGTGGTATGGCTTATATGCGGGCCGTACTAGTCGATTTGAACGGCTCACCCGCAACCGATGCCACCCTCACGCCTATCGTGACCTCCGTCAATTCGCACGACATTACTGCCGAAAGTGTCGCTGCGCTCAGAAGTTCTTTCCAGAAGCTGGATTGGTCACATTCCCATTATCTTGATATAGATCAAGCCACGACCATCGTCAACAAATTGGTGACATCGCCCGATGTCACACATCAGTGGATGTTGGACAATTTGCGCTTCATCAATGGCTCCGTCATGACGGATGATTCACTGAAGGCCTGTTTTGGTCATGAATTGACAAGAGTCATCGCGTGTCCCAACGTGATGAACATTGACACCATGGCCGGATGTATCCGTCACTTCATGATCATGTCTCGTTAATTTCATAATATCGTCATGACGATATGTGGTTACTCATTTGATTTTTGGACAAAGCGTGTTGAATGTGAAATGGATCTTCCTGACGGTTCTCTAGCCGAATTGGCTATATATCAATCAACAATGGCCAGACTCTCCGCTTCTGTGACAATATCTGATCCAATCAGTATGAATTCGGCCGTGCTCTCAGATCGTGAAGTTACAGACGAAATGGTAAGAGGAAATGTGACCATCAACCCGTTTGTTCAGGCCAATCTGGGTAATTGTTCCTACGATGTTACTTTGGGACCCAACCACTTTGTCATACGGCACGATGTATTCACGACCGAGACTATCGTCAATCCTTTCAATACGGCCTCACTGGCTAAATTGTGGGATTGCGTACCCAAGCCGGCATTCCGAGTGGAAACTGTAGCCGAAGCGGAAGCTCTGGGCCTTGTGGTGGGTAGTGAGTACATCGCACTTCCTGCTGGGGCCACTATTCTGGGCCACACCAATGAATTTATTGGTGGCACCCATAACATCACCACCATGATGCGGGCTCGTAGCTCTATGGCCCGAGCCTGCATTTCCGTTTGCAGCGATGCGGGATGGGGTGATGTTGGGTACATCAACCGGTGGACGATGCAAATTCGCAATAACAGTCCCTGCTTCATGATCTTGCCCGTGGGCATGCGCGTGGCTCAGATCATCTTCTTACGCACGGGTCCGGTAAACAAGTTTTATGGCGAGACGGGTCACTATCAGACTCACTCCGGTCTTGATATCCTCATGGCGAATTGGAGTCCGGCCGACATGTTACCGCGTGGCATTGTTGGTTCTTTCACAGAGGTGAAGATTGCCAAGGATGTCGATTCGCCGTCCGTCGAATGTCTTCCGGATGATCATGGGAATAAGTGATCATCATACCGTCATGACGGTATGTTTATTCTTGAGCTTCATTGAAGCGATGGAAGTGGATTCACAATCAGGACAGGATTTACAAATCTCAACTTCGCATTTTCACTGACCCTCAAATGTCTCGACGTGTCTTTACCGATCAACAACGATTGCAAAGGAGTATGCTTCGTGCCGATCAGACTGCGATGCCAATCGTACCATTGAATCGGGCGCACCAATACCGAATCCCAACCCAACACTGGAATGAATTCGAACGATACGCTCCTGAAACTGCGTCGATTGCAACTGATGAAGTCGGAGCTCTCATGGATTTGCAGATTCAACCGACATTACATCCCGATCCATTGACCGTTGACATTCTGCGATCCCGAAGACTGCGCAATGGAATGACAATCCTGAGCAGGAATGAGCAAATGTGGAAAGCAGATGCAGACGGTGTGGAAACTCCGTTGACCGACACCGTCTTTCCGCATGGATATTATATCCGGGATTGGTGTATGACAGGGTACGATCAAGTTCTGATCGTCGCATGTATGTATCAAGGAGACGAGTATTTGGTCATGTTTCTTCGGGCAGAACACGAGATCTATCAATTAAACTCACATCTGAAACGTCCCATAAATGACAGGGGTAGACTAGTGAAGACTTTTGATCCGTATGGATTTGCCGTTTTCGATTATGGGTTGCTGACGATTTCCATGTATCGGTGTGTCATGAATCCCGCCAGTGGCCTTCTTGAATTCGAAACGGTTAAGAATATCAGGCTGCATCCGGATTGGGAGGATTTCTCAGCATATGCGTTATTCTTCAACGGGCGAAAACTGGTCGTGATCGGCCATGAAGCCGGCAGGATAGATGCTTCCACATCTTGGGAAAACCGACGTTTTCAACATCCCCGAAACGTCATCTTATACATGACCATTGACGAAAATGACGTTCAGTCAGCAGTTGTGTTGCCAAATCCGCCAATCCCTCGTTTGCCAGTCAGACTGCCAGGTGCTCCGCCACTCTCTCAATTGACAGAAGACGCCTATTACAATCGTCTCATGATGTTGTGACATGCATTTATTGAGGCATATCTTACTTGCGAGTCAAACGTCTATCGCCATGGCGATAGACAGAAATGACAACGAAACTAGACTGAGAAAGCTTCATGGGTTTCCACATCTTCTCCAAATGGCCGTGACTCTATCTCGATTAGAGATTACTGGTGCCATCACAGGCACGACACCCATCTGTGTCATCTTGGAAATTGCTCAGAGTGTGGGGGTCGATTTTGACGCGACTCGAATCGCGGATCCACATTACATTACCAGCATTATTGCCACCATCGATGGAGCTCACATCACTAAAGTGACGGAAAATGTTCATGGTGAAGACACAGGACATGGGTTCGGTAGTGCGGAGCTCTCCTTCGTCGCGCGTTATGTCAATGGCAATTTGAAATGGCGAGTGACCCCATTGATCATGGCCTTCCGTCACCTTAGAATCTATGCTAGTGGCACACCACCGATTCCGGAAGGTCAATGGCATTGCGGTCAGAAAACACCCGACGCGCCGTACAACTACGATGCTTGTATGTTATACCGCTTGTGCAGGTATTTCTCCATTCCCACCACACGCAATTCGACACTGGAGGAAATGGCATCGGTAGTTAGGATGATGGACACCAACATCGATGATTTGCGAGGGCAACTGCAGGCCACCGTGCAAGGATTTAGCAAAGCGGAGTTGATTGCTCTTTTATGTACACCCGCTTGCCAAGCTGGTCGCTCCACCGTCAAACTGCCGCGTCGTATATTACCGTTACCCGACACGAGTCCTGTCTTTGATCCACGTTATCTGAGTCAGGAACAACTGGCAGAAGCGCATCGAGTTTTGACAACACCGGCCGTCTTGACACGTATTGCGCCCGCCAATGCGTATGAGGCTATCATGTTAGCCGCAGTGGCATATCAAGTCAATCTGACGGAATGTCGTGATCCGTTGGCTGAGTTGGCATCCATGGGTGCAGGCATTGCTCCCACTCATTATACTCCGGTGGATCCTGTCTTCGCCGTGAGATACGTACGTAACCCGGCCCATTTCAACGTGCGGACGACATGGACACGTAAATTGCCCCAACTCTATTCGACGGAAGAGTTGGAACGTTTTGTCCGCTCGGAAGGCTACACCATTGCCGAATCACGCCACGCCAATCATGCCGAATTATTGCACATGTCCCGGATCAGCTCCACCTTCCATTTGGGATGGCATCCCGATGCCGCCAACGAACGCTCCCCCATCAAACTGGAAGATTTGAAGGAGATGGATCGTCGAGCCCTGGTTTCGTATGGGATTGATGATGGTGGTCCTCTCACCACCTTTACCCTGGAAGAATTGGCGGAAACTTTTACTGCGGCCCGCAACTACACCAATCCTATGAAACCCACAGAAGTCATTCCACCTCGTGCCATCGCCAAATTGTTGCTGTTGTGTCAACGCCATTTGTCCCCGGAGGTGGTGGTAGCGGCACCCAATGGACGCCGTGTGCGTCGTGATATGGGCGCTGAAGTAAGGCAGCTGTTGCAGCAGGTGACATCACTGCGGCAGCCACCCCCTCCACCAGTGGCGCAGCGACGATCTATAGAAGTGCCCTCCGCCCTCGACGATGCCTACACTCAATTGTTGCAAGCCATCCAGCGTGTGGAAGCGGTTAATATGGCCACCAGCGCTCATGCGCAAGCCCTTCGCGTGGCTTATGATAACAGCGATGTTGGTGGCAAGACACAACTGCGGGAATGTCTCCAAGGACTCATGGAGATGGCTGGGTACATGCGAGCCTGGAAGGTGGGTAGCATGACTTTTCCCATCACCTCCCAGGAGTGCATGTACGATTTGAGTCGGCAGCAAGAAATCAATGACAATGCCACGATGGCCATTAACGCATATGAAGCTCGGGTCCAGGCTTTGGCACCCGATTTGAGATCCCTCTTTTTGAACATGCCGCTGATGCGCTTTATTGATTCCCCCGAAGGCATCGTCTTCCGAACTTTAACTGCGGAAGAGGAAGGCTTGACCGTGCCGGGACGCCTAGCCATCATGCGGGCTAACAACAACGATTATGCCTGCATTCGACTCAGCTCCAATCGCTTCCTCGCTACTGCCTACTACTTCATGGCCGCTATTGGTCAGCCAGCACCTTTTGATATTCGCACTATGGGTCAAATTTCTTAATTCATCCTCATGAGGATGAAGGACCAATGCTATTGTCAACGGTCACCAGGGATGAGAGTCATGAGTTGAGTCTGAGCATGTCTCCAGCGTCCACGATAAAACTCACGTTCTTCTGCAAGTCGATTGATGGCGCGGCGCATTTCACTGTGCTCTTCAACGAGATGCATGATGGCAAGACGCGATTTGTCTCTTTCGGCACGAAGATCGTCGATGAGTCCAGATGCCATAATCAAGTCATGGTTAACTCTTTTGCGATCATCGTCAGTGTTTGACTCTGAACCACTCTCCGAATGGACAGTTCTTTGCATAACGACGGTCGAGTGTTGTGCTCGACCGTCGTTATGCAAACGAGCCACGTCTTCGACATCGGGAACTACTTCTTTTGACCCACGTCTAGTGAACGTCCTTCTGCACTTCTTGCATCGTGATTTCATGGAAGGTGCGAAATCATCCGGATTGACCGTACCACAGCCTGTGCAGTTGTAAGGCTTACGCGGCGGCATTTGAAGTGGCAAAAAGTTTGTGAGGGATTCACATCTGGTTGCTGATTAACGATCAAAGGGCCTTGGTTTAATTTTCGTTACAATTCGTGGCCTCTTAAGACGCAGCATATGCTGCTTTCTTAATTTGACTGAATCTTGGTTCGTCAAGGATTTGAATGATAATCAAAACAAGCCGCGAACCAAGATTCAGTCAAATTAAGAAAGCAGCATATGCTGCGTCTTAAGAGGCCCACATGCGTTTGTGTACACATTTGATTGCGGGTTCTGTGGCTTGGATCTTCAAATGAATCCAGATGATGTTAAGTGTGATGGTGGTGCTGATCATGACAGAAATGTCCGTGAATATCCTGCACATGGACGTATTAAGAAGTTGGCTTTGTTGAGTGGACGTCGATATTGTAATGTCTGTTATCAGGCACGATATGGCAAACGTACAGGTGCAAGAGGTTTCGCTACGGTGATACCTCCCACAGAATCTGCAGATGTTTACCCACCCTCAGAAGAATCCGTGAGCGCCCAGTCTCTTTCAAGACAAGTGGATGTTGTCGTGGATCTTCAGGACATATTACTTCAACTCAAATTGCACGGTGAATCCAGTGTCCAACGTGGCAATATTGAAGAGCGTCTTCAAATGCTCATCGACAGATTTGATGGAACCACTGTGCTTGCTGCAGTTGCCGATTCAGCAACTAAATGTCAACAACGTGTTAGTGACATTAGGCTGGAGACACAGTTAAAAATTCCTCGGAAGAAACCCGATTCAGGAATTCTATCACCAATGACGGCTCGTGAAGAGGCCATTTATAAAAGAATGGACGAGCTCGAGAAAGTAAGCATAAACGAAATTATGGTCTTGACAGGTAGACTTGAAATCTTGGAATCCATGGCAAAAAGATAAGGCATCAGACATGCCATCATATTTCTTGATGCATCCTCATGAGGATGCAAAATACATTGTGACGGAATATGCATTCAGGAACTGCGTTTAACTCTGGCGAATTCGACGTTTTGGACAATTTGGTCTCGATATTCGGAAGGACACGTCTTCAAGGCTCGGCGCGACACTTCATAACTGATGGCATAATGCCCCGTCCAATAGGCAAGAATGCCCAGTTCAAAATCAAAGCCCCAATCGTAAATCCATGGCATGGCGAATAAATCGTCCGGTTGATGCGCATGCGCGGTGGCAACCATGGCCATGGCATAGACTTGCTGAAGAAAGGGAAGTTGACATAGCCTCCGTGATTCCATCAGGGCATGGGTGACTTCCAAGCGATGTGGACAGGCTTCGAGAGCTTTCCATCCATATTCGATCTGTTGGACGGGATCTTGACACAACTTGATCAAGTTGTAATACGACATATAGATCTCTTGTGCCCATCCCCACATTTGTGTTCGTTTAAGATACCATTTGGCTGCCTCATCAGGCATCTTGGCATCTTTGCAGCTTTGGCCAAGATAGAAGACGGTTCGGGTGTTGGTCGGGTCGTTTTGATATTCCTTCTCCAAGAGGGCGACATCTTTGGCGTACTTCAACGGATCTGTATTTCGAGAGCCTTCCCGACTTGCCACCATCCAAATCGTGGGCTCCAAAAACCCAACGATAGCATTAGGTTTCGTGCAAACAGCACAGTCATGCACCGCTCCAACGTACTTCCAACCCGAAGCAATCCGAAAACATTGCACGCGGGGATAGATGTATGACGCATCCTTGAGTGTGATGTTATATCCATCAACTCCATTGGAAAGATCCCACACTTTGGGATCGGGCACATCGCCTTCCAACGTGTCATCTGCATCGAGCATGATGGCCCAATTCATACGACCTTGACATAATTGTAAAGCTTCTGTCCGATTGTGACCCAAATTGACCCAAGGTCGTTGTTCCAAATATCCCGACACCTTATTCTCTTCATAGAATTCCTGGATGAGCCGCATCGTCTCGTCGGTGGATCCCGTATCCACGACAACATAAGTCGATACAAACGGTAGACTTGATTGTAAAGCTCGTCGAATGACGTGCTCTTCATCTTTCACAATCATAACAAGACCAACTTTTGCCATTTCTTATGGCGTTCTTATCCTCATGATGATGAAATCTTCATTGCGTCACCACGATTCAAAAACGATTCGTGGGTATCCCCTCACGAACACGATTCCGCGTCAATGAGAGACCCAAATAATAGACTATAACCCTATCAAACACGAATACAGAACGGTAAATATGGCATTTTCATCCTCATGAGGATGAAGCGGCAAGATCAGATGGTCCATTTGCGACCACAATCGAAACAGACAGAGGTGGTATTCATGCCCTCATCCCCACTCCGCAATTGTACATCAACAGAAGAAGTGTTGGTAGATTTGCATTGGGGATTGACGCAAGCCCAGCCTTTCCGAATGATGGTCTCGCTCCCACTTAATTTGGCGGCATCGGCAATGGCTTGAGCGGCTTCCGTGTCGAATTGGGGTGAGGCAAAAATGGCACTGCGTGAGGAAGTTACGTGTTGAATGCGAGCAACACAAGCGTCAAAGTTGTACAAGCATTCACAGACCACTTCATATAGGGTGACGCGGTCATCAACGCTCAAAAAAGGTATTCCATTAGCCGTGACTAACCCGACCAGAGTTTGAATTTGTTCTGATGTCAGTAGATTGAGACCTGTCAGGATGGAGGTAACAGTTTCAACGGGAACCAGTTCCATGGCAGGACGTGGGGCGAGACGCGCTTTCGCCGTCTTGGTCGCAGCGACAGCAAGTGTGATGGGTTTGTCTTTGTGACGCTGGAACATTTGGAAGGATTCGGATCTGCAGCAGTCTTTCAGTTGTCGAAATTGTTGTCGCCTTGAGATTTCTTGAGGTGAAAACGATGCTGCCCTGGGATGGATCCACGTTGGGTGACATCACCCCCAACGTTACCACTTACACGCACATTGGCCGTATTCTTCGAATCGAGCTTGATAATGGTGAGGCGGCTTACATTCACAAGTTCAAGACTACTGTTCCATTGGTGGCAGATGAGTTGAAGGCCTATTTTGGTTTAACAAAGGTGGGTCGTCATCGGGCCACGTTACAGGGAAAACCCATCCTGATGAATCGATGTCTCGACACAGAAGGACCACTGGTGGCGGGCATGGCTATCAATCTGTTAGATGTACAACGCATTCATATCTTCCGGTGGTTATGTGGCTTTGCTTCCCGTGACAAAGCCATCTGCATTCGTCATCAAAATGATGAGGCTAACATTCCCATGTCATATATTGAATCCACCATTACTTATGATGAGACCAAAGCCATTGGATCACGCTTAACGAAAGCCACCTTAAAACGGTGGTTTGATCGCAACGCTGTCACCGCTAACACAACTGTGACAACCATTTTGGAAGGCATGTGTCCCAGCCACAATTACATGGAGATTCGGATGGCGCTGACCGATTTAGTGGATCGAGTAGATGTGGGCATGCGATGGTGGGTACTCAACATTGTTCAACGCATAGGGACACGCTTGTCCTTTATTGAAGCATTGGAGACTCCGCTAGCTGATGGCACGCCGCAACCCATCCCGCAAAATTGACTCGCCAAACACCACACGGAATGACAAAAAATGTCGCAGCCAATGCAGGATACTTTCAAAGCCAATCTGGAGCGAGTGGTGACAACCATGTATGCCGAAAATAGCACCCTGACTTTGGGTGACATTATTAAGGCATACAACCAGCAATATAAGACCGACTGCAACCCACTCGATTTCATCGAGTACACTGATATGATCGACATGTACACCAATAGGTTCATGCATCAATAGACCATCACTATGGTGATGATCATGAGGATGCGTCACCATATTGTGTCAAGAGGTCATCAGGATGATTCATAACGATGATGAAATTCGGAGGCATCAAAACCCACACACTCAGCATAATGAAAGCCATTATCATAATCAACACGTCGAGCCATAATATCACCCGATAGATAAGCCGCGGGTGAATATTCTAAAGCCACCACACCCATATCTTGCAGCACTGAGATGCAGATTTCTTGACAAGTGCGGCTTTCCTGTCGGTCCGGTTTCTCATAAGGGGCAATATGGCCGAAGCGGAGCCAAGATAGGCCGTACATATCAACGGTCGCGCCAACATATTCCTGGAAGACCGTTTCCAATTGATATGGATCCAGGCAGCAACGCACCCCGTTGCGATGTAACTGCAGATGGCCTAAGTGCAGAGTGCGTTTGTTGATGCGGAGCCATGTGGCGAAGGGAATCTTGAAAACACCTTGATATGGGTGCTTATAATGAGCTCCTTCCATTACAAAGAGCTCGTTGGTAATGGGGCACCGCCAAATGATGCCCACATGACCCCACACGCTGCGTGTCATGGATCGAGTTATCATCATCGCCGGAAGTCCGAAGGACGAGCCAATGATATCGCCCGTTTGCATACGATCCAAATCGAGTGGCACTGTCGTTTGAGGACTGTCACATGTCAAAGCCGTGTTGAAAAGACAAAGTGCCACCACAAACAGCATGATGAGGCTAACTTCAATAACAATCCATACATAAACAGGCTGCATTGATCTTTAAAAATCGGTGGAGAATGATGTGATTTGAGATTTTGATAGATCATTGCTATTTAAATGGCAACACCCTACAAGTACACGCTGGGGGGAGATTACACCTTGAACGTGGCATGTCGCATCACCGATGGCGGTCGCGCTCTGTACACGTTTCCCGTTTTACCACACGCGCTGATTGATTTGCCCTCGCCACCCGGTCACGAAGCCGCGATGGTTGAACTCATCAAAACCACCCTTCACACAAGCACGGTGGAGTATGTGCCCCGTATTTCGCGATATTTGGTTCAAACGCCTCTGGTGGTGGATGAGACGGCCCACCGTCTCTTTCGCAGCGTCAAACCAATTCCCATGACCACAGCCACATGTCTTCAGACCATGAGTAAGCGTTTCTTTGATATCATCGATCATGAGGGTAAATGGACAGGAACACGAGGTGAAAGCACTACCTTCATCCCCATTTGTTGGGATGTGCAAATCCAACTGCCTGCCACGGGTGCTACGCCATCGGCACTGCACGATCCTATTGTGGCCATCGTGTATCAACGACCCGGCCTCGACACTTCGGCGCAAGTCTTGACCGTCAGTGGCCACATCGAGAATGCCAAACTCTTTGCGAACGAAATCGCCATGATTGAAGCCTTCATGAACATTGTCATGGAGTGTGACATCGATGTCACATACCTCCCATACGTGGCCTGGGATTACTTGTTGGCACGATGGGGTCGTACCGAAAATGTGACCCTGCGAGTCGAAACAACGCCTCTCACCACCAATCAGTGGCAGGAACTGACGTTAGATACACTAGATCACGTGGCGCTGTCCCAACTCACCAATCGTCTGTACCCTCACTGCACTAATCTAACTTTTACCCATGTTTTGGAGCACGTCTTACAAGTGGATTTCACAGAAATGGATGGGGCCGATTTCACGAGCTTGGTCGAGATGCCCACCCTGTCCCACATCCACCAAACTCGGCTCAACCATCATGTCGAAACATTCAAACGCAAAGTCAAGCTCCTGGGAGATCTCTTCACACATCTGATTCCCACTTACGTCAAGCTAAGTTTCATGTCAGGCTGCAACATGAGCGTCGTGCATGAAGATGATGTCTTCCGGGCCATCATCAGTTACATTGATCCGCGGCTGGCCGCCGAAATCACGCTCAAACCGACCATTTGCACTGAAGAATATCTCGATCCGGGTATCTATCGTCGTCCCATGGTGGTGCCACTGGGACCTTTCATGTCAGAATGTCTTGTCCGTTCCACCGATGAAATGACACAAAATGTGGGGTCGCGTACCGCCGCTCTGAGTGAGTTTACGTGGATCATCAAGGGTATTTACTCGCTGGCCGGGTTGTTGCCCGCTCCCTTCATCGATTTTCCCAGCGTCTTTGGCATCCGCCATGGAGCGCTCTACACAACACTGCCCTTACCTGGTGTGGAAGCCTTGGAGAGATGGAGCATGATGGTGGTTATTCGTCCCATGTCATGGATCGGTGTCCGCATCACGGCCGCCACAGAAGGTGACGCCAGTGAAGTCGTCACCTTCTCCTACAACGGTCTTTCACCGTTGTGCCAACATGCTTTTCAAGCGGTGCGCGAAAGTGTGGAAATGTATCTGACCTGCATTCTTAAGAGTACTCCCATTGACCGAGTCACCGCCGCCGGTAGTGTTACCCTCACCGCGGAAACCATGGCCATCAAGACAGTCGTGACGCGCAGCAACATGACCACATACGCTCACCTACTGACAGCCGATCAGGCGGCCGCTCTTGCCATCAGCGAACGGACTTCCGTCACCCTACAACTGTGGTATAACAGCAGCGATCAACTGACACTCGATCCTCGTTTCGCCGATCCACGGCCCTATCGGCGTCGCCTCAACGCATTGTTGGAAGGCATTCCCAACCTTGCGTGAAGATATCTCATCATGATGAGATATCTGCCATCTCATGAGAATGAGATCAAGCTAAAGATCGTGGAGATAATGTTTAAATGCAAGCCATCATCTGTTCAATGTTGATTTCAACGACCTGTGAAAATCTCTAAATCCAAATCTGAGCATATGCTCTGTGGCGAATTTTCGCCACGCCGTCTCAAAACTGTGGATCCCTCCACGAACGTGATTCCGCGCCAACAAGAGATCATATTGAGTGAAGATAACGGCCTAATATTAGCTTCGACTGTGCGAATTTACGTTTTTGACACATTCATTCACCACATTGGATGGTGATGAATTCATCTCGATGTCCATGGACATCAAATCCTGTCAAAGACTCCATTAACGACGCACCAAGACAATGGTGTCTAATAAATCACCCTGACATTCTATCGCGCCACTATCGGTGGTGCGATACGGTGGAAAAGACAGATTGGAGGGAAAAGTGGGGCCAGTGCAAGCAGGAAGGGAAGTATCGGAAAGATTGCCACACGAAAAGGTGGGACAGGCGGGATTCTCGGAGGTTTCACATTGGATGAGGTTGGATCGTGCTTTGACAGCCCATACGACTTCTCCGATGATGAATAGCACCAAGATGATGATAAAGAAGATCTCGCCACCAGACATTTGCGGAGGTGTGAATTTCCACCTCTGCAAATGGCGCTTGAAGACTTTATCCCCGTGTATCCGGACCTGGATGATCCCGATATTCAGACTTACATCACCGGTCGCAAGGAGTTCAACGAATTGGCAGCCGCGTTACGAGAACCGGCCCCCAAACGAGGCCAATATTATTTGCACCAACGCTTCTTCATCCGACTCATGGCCATGGCGGATCGTATCTGCAACTTTCAGGAAACAGGGACGGGCAAGTCATGTGCTTTCATTGGGGCGGCCGAATTTCTCAAAACCACGGGTGATTATAGACGTGTCTATTTGCTAGAACGAGGTCCTACCACCATCAACGAGATGCGCAATCAGATTGTGTGCAAATGCACCGATGGTGTTTACGAAACGGAGAAGGTGAAGCAAGCTACCGAAGCACGCTTTCGAAAGGGCAACATGACTCGAGCTTTGAAGGAATGGTATACCATTGAGACGTACGGTAAGTTCGCCGATCGTGCCAGAAGAATGAGTGATGAACAGATCATTGACGAGTTTTCCGGCTGCATTTTCATCATCGATGAGGCACACAACATTGTCAACGACGGTGCCACCTCTCGCTCAGAAGAAGCTGAAGGCATTTACCATCAACTGCATCGTGTCCTTCACTTAATCTTGCGGTCCAAGGCAGTGGCAGTGACAGCAACGCCAATGATCAATGAAGTCAACGAGTGTGTGCCCATTCTGAATTTAATGCTACCCTTGGACCGACAGTTGCCATATGACTGGGATTATCGCTATGTCAGTCTGCATCAAATGGAGCCCTTCTGTCGGGGTCTGATTACCTTCGTGAGGGCCCTCGATTCGGGTGTCACACCCGAATTCATTGGCGAACGTATCAATACCGTCCATCAAATTGATGTCTTGCCGCCCGATTGGCAGGGTGATCCCATTTTGCCACTCCATCCACAAGTGCCACCCCCCTTGCCTTTAGTGAAACGATTTTTTCAGTCCCAAACCATCATCAACGGCATTCCCATGGGTGATCTACAATTGGAGGCATATGTGCAAATCATCGCTCGAGAAGGTCTCGGCGGTGCCAACGATGCCTTTCACCATAATTCCATCCAAGCTTCCTGCTTTGTTTTCCCCGATGGCAGCGTTGGAGGCGTCTTTGATCATGATGCCACTCATCTGGCCACAGGTGGTATTGCCAAGTATATCTACTCGCCGCGCCCTGATGTTTATGAATTTCGTGATCCGCCCGATTTTATGGATTGGGAACATCGAGGTGAACACACGACCTTTCGCGAGTGGATCTACAATGGAGGTGACACCGACAATTTGCGACGTTTGAGCTGTAAGTTTGCCACCATCCTTGACATTGAGCTGACACAACCGGGATGCAGTTTTGTCTATTCGGAACTGCTCAATGGATCTACCGCTGTCATGTTGGCCATGTGTTTTGAGGCTTTCGGCTTCGAACGATACAACGACCCTCATAGTCCGTTCGTCTCCGGCGGTGGGGGCAGTGTTTGCACACCGGAGACTCGAATCATGCTCTCCGGAGTCACTAAGAAACTGCGATATGCTTTGTTGAGTTCTGACGTCACCAGCGCCAAGCAAGATTCCAGTCTGGAACTCTTCAACTCTACGGAGAACGCCAACAGCGCCTATATTAAGACCATGATCGGGAGTCGCGTCTCCCGTGATGGCATCAACCTCTTTCACTGCCTTCGCTACCATCAATTAATTCCCGGGTGGCATCCTGCTGGCATGGTCCAATCGATGAATCGAATTTTGCGGGCCGTCTCCCATGAGGATTTGATTCAGCAGGCCGCCCAAGCCATCATGCATCAAAATAACGTCACCATAGAAGCGGCCACGTTGTTGGTTGACATTCGTGTTCATATTTATCGGCACGCCGCAGTGGTGCCGCCAGAACTACAGCGTGATGTCGGCAGTATCGATCTGTTGATTTACAACAATGCCGAGATCAAAGACTTTGACATTCGACGCATGATGCGGATCTTCAAGCAGTGTGCTATTGATTGTCAAATCAACTACGCACGCAACGTGCGTCCCACCGACATCGATGGCAGCGTTCAATGTGATTATGATGAATGTGCCTATCAATGTGTCACCGCCACGGAACCGGCTCGAGAGTTGGATTTTAGCACTTATGACATTCTCTATGCAGAAGAGACGGTGGAGGCTTGCATCATTGAACTCGTCCGACTACTGCAGGATCGAGGTAGTGTCACTTTTCCCGAACTCATCACCATGTATGTGGTGACAGGACGATTTCGAGAACGCTACATTTACATGGCCGTGGCTCGCATCATGGAACGGCGGCTCAAGGTATTGAATCGTTTCGGCTATAACTGCTACATCAACACGGATGGCTTCATGCTTTACACGCAGCGTGACTTCCCTATTGAGGCCATGGTGGATCCCCTAACCACCTTTCAAGATCTCAGCGTCTACGCACAGGAAATGGTCATGGTGCTGCCTACCACCTTCACGGATCAGGTCAAAGAATTGTTGACCGCACAGCAAGATGCCATCATCACCAAGATTAACGAAATTGCCGAATTTGATGAGATGGGAACCCGTCGTTTGGCCAAATTGCTCAACGATTTGACTTTCGACACTCGAGTCTCTCTCATTGAACAAGCGTTGATTCAAATCGCCCAAACTCCGGAGGGTGAGACGCCACCTTTGGTGGCGAAGGCCATTTATGATCGCTACATCGCCTATATCGTGCGGACTCAGGAACCTTTGGCCGATTTAGCACAAGTGGCTCAGTCACTGCAGAATCGGGGTCAGAGCAAGAAGACCAAAGAAGTCAAGGAAATCAAAGACCCGGGCACAGGGGAAGTGGTGTATCTGCACACATTCCGCAACGCCGACTATGATCTAACGGCTTATGCGGTCACGGCCAAATTCAACAAAGGGGAAAACATTCGCATTTTCAAACCATCGGAAGGTCTGGGATGGCGCGATGCGTTGCCGTATGAGGCGCCCGTCTATGCCTATATCATCCGTGAGATCATGGATGTTATGTTAGCACCCTTCGAGCAATACGGTGTCTACGGCACTATCATTGCTGACGCCATCTTTCGAATCCGGGATAGTCGGACGGAACGCAAATCGTTGCTACGAACCGATCGTCGCTTCATTAATGATGGTCGTATGTGCACCGTATGGAACACGCGCGCTTTAATTAAGTTATTGGTGGAGTTGAACGTGCCAGCGGAGAGAGTTGATGCCACCTTACACGGCATCGATCGGGAACAGACGATCGATTACATCATGGCGCGTCATCACACACGTCACCGAGCTGAACTTGATGCCATGACCGATGCACAATTAATTCATACTTACCAATGGTATGCATCGGGTGTGGGTAAGACATATATGTGTCAAGCACTGCAAGACTTCTTTGCCGCCACGGATCGGTTGTTGGTCGTCTGATCGCAATGCCCATGGGCATTGAGCGAGATATCAAGACTTCAGTGATGATGCAACATGGAGCCAAAACGTGTAACATTGCTGCATCAACACTTCTTCCACCACCTGCATTTCGTGCAGATGATGTGGAGCGAGTGCAATCTTGAGGCGTCGCAATGATTCGATTGATTGTCGCAGCGTCCCGTTGATTCGGCGACATCGGTGCCCAATCTCCCTCACATCTTGTCGAATTTGAGGAGATTGCGTCATAATTGCTTGCAATTCAGATTGTGACATGGAATGACGCAACGCTTCCATGCTACTGAGAGCTCCATGTAATTCCCGTTGGATGCCGCCGACGTGCATGCGAACTCGATCCACATACATATCAATCATCGCATCATCGGTTCTCTTGGTCGGACCCATCAGGAAAGCGGTGCAAAGTATGACGATCAAACCAATCACAATGGGAGAACTCATGGTGCGACGAACATACATCTTTCCAATGGTCCTTTCGTTTCTTTCTGAAATCACATTACATGATTAAGTTCGGAGAGAAAAGGAATTATTAAGACATTGGCATACGGGGCCAGCTTGCGAAAACGTGCCAAATAACGATCCGAACAGCCCACGATAATACCCATAATGGCATTGGGATATGCATTATCAGGTAATGCGTCAAACTCTCGCGTATTGGTAGTATCCCACACATGATGCCCGCACCATTCATGTGGGAATCCTACGGGTGGATCCATGGTGGGAAGAGGCTTGCCATACGCTGGAATTCGCAACATCTTGAAGACATCATTGAGATGGCCTTGCCGACGTGACTTCAAATACCAATGATGCGCATCACCATCACCCATCAGAATCAACCGGACGATCCAAGCACCTGTGGGTATGATCAAACCGTAATTGTCAAGATCCATTTGGATTGTGGCATTTGTGCCACCACAATCAATTCACCGCAGTTGCGGTGGCGGTTGCGGTGGCGACGACAACAAAGTGAAATTGTTGCCGGAATGTGACAATGATCGAAATGACCTCCCCCGCTTCTTTTCTCGCTTTGAGTCCGGCCACGGTGGCAGCAGTCTTTGAAGGTCCCTATACCAGTCAGAAGTGCATCAACCGAGCCCTGGCCCTGGCTAACAACGCCGCCTCACAGCGTGACATGGTAGAGGCAGGACATCTCGTCATTTACAACGCCATCCGCTCTTGCGGCAACTTGAATGCATATCTGAGGGTCATGGCGCATCGACTTGCTCCCGTCATCATCGAGTTCATGGAGGAACATTTAAGCGTTCTCGAAGAGGCATTGGAGAAGTACGCGCATCTCAACTACCGCGATCATGACTTCTTCAGTGCGGCTTCTCTCGTTCGCGGATATCTCTTACGACCCACCTACGGGGAAGAGCCCTGGGAGACACCCCTCCAGAAGAACTTGCGCATGGCGACACAATTCCATCACACCCTCGGCATCGACGAAGTCCTCAACGCCTTCCTGGCCATGAGCGAAGGCTTCTACACACCCGCCAGCCCCACCATCTTCAATGCCGGTACCAAGACGCCTCAACTTTCGAGTTGCTTCCTCTTAACTATAGGGGATAGTCTCCAGTCAATCTTGCATGACGGAGTTGGTGATGCTGGCTTGATTTCTCAACACAATGGCGGCCTAGGCATCGGCCTAACGAGGTTGAGGCACTCTCAAATTGGCGATGTGGGCATGTCTTCGGGAATTGAGCCAGTGGCCAAACTCTATGATGCCGTCGTCAGTTACGTGGATCAAGGTGGCAAAAGACCCGGAGCTGGCACTGCTTTTCTGGCCGTATGGCATCGCGACATCAAGGCCTTCATCAAGTTGACGGACAACTTCCAGGCTCATGGACATCGTCTCGAACATCTCAATACATGTGTTTGGCTCAACCGGCTCTTCTTCAAGCGTGTCGCTGCCGGACAACACTGGACCGTCTTTTGCCCTGCCAAGGCTGCCCATCTCGTCAACCTTCACGGGTACCAATTTGAGGAAGCTTACGTCGAACTCGAAGCCCTTGCCAAGGTGCGTGAGGTTGAACTTGTCGAGGCTCATCAACGCTTGGTCGCTGCCAGAGAGGCAATGGCTGCCAATCCCACCAGCGAGAGCATCGGTGTTGAACTCCGCGCTGCCATCGAGGCCAAGACTCGTGCCAACAAGGCTCGCATTGATCACATTGTGTATCCAACCGCGAACGAAATCCTCGAAATGATAGTCGAAGTGCAGACTCGTTCTGGAATGCCCTACATGATGAATGCCGATGCTGTCAACGCCAAAAGCAATCAAGCTAATCTAGGGCCTGTCACCTCATCAAACTTGTGTTTGGAAGTGTGTGAAGTTTCGACGCCTGATCAAATCGCATCCTGTAATTTGCACAGTATCAATCTGGCTCGTCCCGCCGTCAAGCCCATCGTACCAATTCTGTTCGCTGACCCTGCCACCATGGCCAGTAAACTGACGGAGGCGTACAACTTTCAACAGTTGGGACAGGCCGCCCAGGATTGCGTCAAGAACCTGGACCAGGTCATCAACTCCAACTACTATCCTCTCGACACACGGGACGAAAACGGTGAGGTGATCGTGGAAGGCAAGATCTCCGCTCTCAACATGCGCACTCGGCCGCTGGGCATCGGTGTCTCTGGCTTTGATGATGCACTCAAGATCATGAATCTAACATATGAGGGTAGACATGCCGAGCTCTTCAACAAGATGGTTTTCGCCTGCATGTACTTCAACGCGCTGGTGGCCTCCGTGAGGTTGGCCGCGTGCCACGGCCCGTACGAGACGTTTCGCACAGGCACCCATCAGATCTATGACGGTGTCGATGCAACAGGCAAGATACAGTGGCAAACACGCAGGGGCTCGCCCCTGGCCAACGGGGATTTTCAATTCGATCTGTGGCATCGGGAGGCCAACATGCTGGCGGCAATGGGTGATCTCAACACGAAGATCTACGACGTCAAAGACGATGAGCCCATCGATCCCAAGATATGGGGTCAACAACCCATGACCATTCTCTTCATCAACGCGGATGGACTCAAGGAGTATGTTGTTATTGAGCCCAGTTGGGAGTCTCTCCGAGAGAAGGTCATGACCTTCGGTGTGCGCCATTCTCTGCTTCTAGCGTTAATGCCTACCGCCTCCACCGCTCAAATCCTCCGCAACGCTGAAGGCACGGAAGCTCACATGAGCAACATCTACTCGCGCAACGTCATCTCCGGCTCATACACACTGGTCAGTCGCCACCTTGTCCACGATCTGGAAGAGATGGGCTTGTGGTGCCCTAAGTTGATGGAGTTCATCATGGCTTGTGCCGGGTCGGTCAAACATCTGCCCCGGTACGTTCGTGATCATCCCCATCTCTTTCCCAGCGCCTTCAGCAGTGCCGAAAGCAACAGTCCCGACACCAGTGACATGGTGCCAGTGGCTCTCAACGCTGCTGTGGAAGCTCGTCTCAACCATCTAGTGATGAAGTACAAGACCATGTTCGAGATTTCCGCCAAGCACGTGCTGAAAATGGCCCGGCAACGCGCCATTTACGTGGATCAGAGCCAATCCCTCAACGTTTATATCGCCGATCCGAGCCCACAGCAATTGAAGGCGTACCACAGCATGGCCATTATGTTGGGTCTCAAGACGGGCATGTACTACTTGCGTCAGAAACCCGCCACCGACACCGCGTCTTTCACTATTGGTGCCGACGTCCTCGTGTATCTCGAGAAACTTACTGGAACACGGCCCGAGAACGCCACCCCACCCAAACAAATCACCGCTCCTGTTGCTACATTCAATCCTGCCGGTCCTATCTGCACTCGTCAGGAAGGCTGCATCTCATGTCAATAAAATATGTTGTGATGAGATAAACTTGCCAATATTTCATCTCCATGGAGATGAAAGTTTTGTTCTGAATATTCGTGTGAGCGTCCGAAATTATGAACATGTAAAATGGCAAAACATCGGTATACGATCAACGAAATTTTCGCATACACACCCGATGAACTCGACGCATATCTTGCCACGAAAGATTGGGCATCCACGACGTTGGCAGATAAACGTCAGGCTACTCTGATGTTGCTCAATGTTGATGATATGTTAACACGACCGGCATCCGAACTCGTTTATTCTTTTTACATCAAGACTGCCAGTCAGAATGCAACGACTGTCGAACAATTTGTCAACATGGTGAGGGTTCCCCAAAGACTGCGAGATCTCGCAACGGGTGTCACCGTCGTTAATCCTCCCATCACAAAGCAACAACGTAGAGCGTTACTCACAGCCGCCACCGCTATGTCAACTTACACAGGGCCCTTCACACGCGAAGGTATTCACAAACGTTTTAGTACCTATGCTGAACGTATTGAGGACATGGTCTGGGATCAGGTCGTCAGAGATCCCATAATCCAGACGTACTAATCATATGCTATTCGTCGGCAACATTGTATACTCATGAGTATAACAATCAAGCAGGTGCAATAGGAAAGACAGTGGTGATGAGTTGATCATCCACCCGACCCATGGTCTCATAGTGACCTTCCGCCGTGACATATATGCAAATCTGAGCTGCGGCCGAAGGCACGGTGATCGGATCCAATCCAGCTAAGGTGCCATCCGCATTCGAGGTGAAGAAGCTGATAGTCATGGTGAAAAACTCGGGGAGGAAGTCATAATACATCTTGGGGACATCATCAGGGCCTCGTAGTGCTTCCTGTACCATGACCATGGCATCTTGCCCCGGAATCTCGGCAAAGATGCGAGGAAACATACCGTTACCCAAGACATAGAAGTAGGTATTGAGAGGTAAGGCGGCAGTAACACCGATGAAGTTGACGCGCGGATCGACCCCACCATAGATAGCCAGGACGTCCGCTTCATCAATGGCATATGCTGTTGCTAGTAACGTGGCCAAATCCCGGCGAAAGGCGCGTACCATCTCGAGGCGACGTTCCATGCCACCTGTCTGATAGGTCGTCGAGACGGCATTGAAGACAGCATGGAGGAAGGAATCGCCAGGATGAGCGTCATCACCGAGGGTACCGATGCGAGCGAAGTCAGTGTCGGGTATGGGCACCAAAGTGTCATTGCCTTCCGCTTCGAAGAGGCGACTGCCTGATTGAGCGGTGCCAACGGGAATTCCACCAGCGTAGCGGGTAATATCGACGGGAATGCGGGCGGCCATTTCCTCAGGCAAAGATTTCCGGACGTCAACATTTTTGGAGATGCCAAACGACCCATGCACGAAGAGGGAGGCAAACATTCTCTCATCGGCCGTTAAATATGTCTCCACTGTGGAGGGCAGGGAGGCGTCACCCTGCGATGGTGATAAATCAAGCAAGTTGACTAAGTATTCCGTTTGCTCACCGACAATGGACTCGGGCAAGTTGATCTCCACAGTGCCAGGTAAGCCGCATCCACTCATGAAGGGAATATATTGCATGGTGCAGGGACCGATGGTCACCCAATCACCATATGTTTGAAACATGCGCAGTGTGGCCGGACCATCAGAGGTGAAGTAATGGAACGGAACTTTGAAGGCAGTGCATCGGGCGATGCCGCGTAAAGTCTTCACCAATCCCTTCAACAAATCCAGATCCCGCCAGAAGAAGGACAGACTTAACATCGCCGAGACGGCAATGATGACGTCTTTCACAGGCCCGCTTTTGCTCTTGATGACCCCTGTGGCGCCAACGATTTGCTTCAGTGCTGTGACGATGGTTTGTGTGTCTTCGGCTCCCACCGGCAGCACCGTCGTTCGATCCGTCATCCCATTAAGGGCAATACGTCGGCGCAGCTCCACCACGTGTTCCGGATTGGGCTCCACACAAACCACATGTTGTAGATGCGTCCACTTGCTGACATCACCACCACGACCCGATCCAATGTCGACCAGAATGGTGCGTCCATCCAACGTCCCGAAGATGGTACGTTTGAGAACATTGTTCTGCTGGTACAACCGCTCGAAGTCCTCTCCCAATAGGGTCGCTTCCTTCAATGGATTTAAAATGTCGGCCCACACATCCGTCGCAATTTGCAAGGTGTTGGGACTGGGTTTATCAGGACGCAATTGGCGCGGAATTAGAATAATGCCGCCGTCGGGTCGACGATCTTCTGGACCGAATTCCACAATGGCTCCACCGGAAATGCCGGTCAACATGGGATGGGTCCAATCGATATCCGTCGCGCTGTGGAAGGGATATCGACGACTTCCCTCGAACACGACCGAAGTCATGGCCTGGCCACTCTTACCTTTGTTAACCATGACGCGTCCCGTGCCACTGACGGGATCCGTAACAACGCGAAAGTCGATGGTGAGTTCATGCCACGGCTTCACCTTGCAGACATCCGGATATGCTGACAAGACACGCTTGTCCAAATCATGGACATCGGAATGTGGATTATATGGAGCATATTCGGGAGTCACAACCATGCCATCGGTAGCGAAAGGATAGGTGGTGTCGCGAATCTGTCGATATGCCGTGGCAAATTGCTCGGGTGTTGTACCCACCGGTAGGAAGTCCTTATTGAAGAGCGTGATGATGTCACCAAAGCCACCCAAAATGGTGGCGAAGCGGGCGCAACCGGCCAACCGCTCGGAATGAGGCCGCTGTTGGATGTGCGGATCATTGTTGATGATCAACATGTCAAAAGGCACGTATAAGAGTGCCTTTTCCTCCACAACAACCAATTCCCCTGCCAAACAAGTGCCATAATGGGGCGCAAAAGCGTCATTGGCGGCGATGATCAGCATCATCTCGAAAGGCGGATAAATAAGCCAGACACCAGTTCGATGAATGTAAAGGCATCGATTGACACCATTGCATTTTGTCGTGATAGTGTAGCCACCCGTGCCAATGCCCTTTTGAGTCAGGTCGCGTCGCTTCAGGTTGCGCAACTTGACCATGGTGGTGTGATCCAAGCCTCCCCCAAAATGAGCTGGGATATCCTTCGGTTTCAAGATTCGCATGGCCTCGTTCCACTCGTTAATGACCGTATTTCGCGTGGCGACGGTGTAGAGAATGGGTGAGTTCTGGATCAAGTGCAACATGCGTTCCGTGGCAGTTTCCAATTGTTGCGGCGTGCCCACAGGCATCAGCTCCAACTCGATTTCCCATGTGGGTGGAATGTCTCCGCGCACGGTTACTTTGGAGGGCATTCGCACTTCTGTCATATCGACTCGAACACCTTCCCAATCGTGGGACCAACGAGTTTTCTGTCGGACCGTGACATCGCCGGGTGGTCCTACGTTGAGGGTTGGTTGTTCCGATGAAATCACCACATTATACTCGAAAGGCTCCACTTTGTGTCGATATTTGACGGTCTTGATCATAATGGTGGTCCGACCGTCACTGCCAACGGAGGTTCGATGTTCTCCCATAATCTTATCAGTGGTGATCGTCGGCAATGCATTGCCAACAAGCGCATTTTTGATGCGGTAAAAGACACCGACGGGTGGGTGAAAGCGGACTTCGCATTCATGACCGATGTGGTTGGCGATAACCGCGTCAAGTGGGAAAGCGATCGTCATTTAGATGGGCAATAAGAACCCCTAACGTTCAATTCCATTGCGGAATGGAGTGATGTCGGATCACAGATGAATGCCCCACGCCGTTGCATATGTGCGCAAGCTGACTTCAGGGAAATATGAGACGGTGTAACCCTTGGTACCATCTTCTTTCGTTTGCAGGCATCTCCGTTCATGAATGTGACGCAAACAGCCTTTGACCATAGCACCGAGGAAAGCCCACATCGAATCGCGCGTATCTTGCTGTACCGCTAATTTGCCCTCCGCATCTTTAATCAAAATGAGCTCCGAGAAATAGGCTAGGGTTTCTGAGCTAACTTCTTCAAACAGCGTGCTGAGATTGGTGATCAAGAAAGACTCGTTGCGCTGCCGAATTTCTTCCCAGTGGGGTCGGGATCGTCGAATAAAACCTTGGATGATATTGATGGCCTGACTTTGCTGGATCATGCCAATGGCCATATCGATCATGACCGGCTGTAGTTTGGTGGTGATGCCTTTCGCCTGAACATACCGGATGGTATCCTGAGCCAACCGACACAACCCAATCAGATTCTCCTTAAATCGCTCTTCAGCAGGTAAAGAGGCAGTCATTTGCTGAAGTCACGATTATCGGTGAAAAATGTCTTCCTCACATCACTGTCATCATTGTGATGATAAGATTCTTGTCAAATCAAGATCTCTGGCAGATGTGGCAGTGAGCATTTTTACTATCTTCACCAGCTGGTGGTGAGCTCTACCAAAATTGTGATGACTTGTGAAAAAGCTCTGTCGTCATATTTCTGGCACCACGACGCCATATTTTGATCGTGGATACCCCTCCACGAACACGATTCCGCGTCAATAGTAGATGATATTGAGTGAGTATAATCCTATCCATAATTCATGATGTGTGGTGGAAATGGCAAATGGCCACGTTTCTGCGCCATCTTGAAACACATTCCCATGGGAATGTGAAATGAAGAACTCAGAGTCGGGGAATGACGGGCTGGATTTGGGTCATGCGAACACCACTCCATCGACCCTTTTCCCCTGGATTATCCAGACGATCCGCCATTTTCATCTGTGTGCCAAACATGGCCAAGGTGGGAATGGGAGTTTGTGGGAAAGCGTCCCGAAACCACAATTTGAAGGGATTGTAAATATCACCCACACTGAGGGTAAAGCTGGCATCAAGCACACGATTGCCATCCGTGTCGACAGCATGGGCGTTTTCGAGCCGATCCCGAATGAACATGCGATAAGGATCATTGGCGGCCCAGTGAGCATCGGTATATTCTGTGACAATGGCAGGTGGTGCCAAGCCTTCCCTTGAGTAGATGGTGAAGTACTCAACCATGAGCCAAGCCATGGCCGGGGCCAGTTTGGGAATGCGCTTCTCGAAGAAGGGATCCTTTTGGAAGGTGTGTGTGGCCACTTGTTCTGCTTCAGTGGCAGGTGGATGATCACTCCATGTCGACACGAAAGGCATGACTAACAATCGGTTCTTGACGGCTTTGTCAAGACCTTCCACGTTGGGGACCAAATTGCACATCAGAATGAGTTTGAACATGGCTTCGATGCTACCTCCATTTTCACAGCACATGCGACCGAAGAAGCGATCTCCACTTGTGAAACGTTTGATGGCACCACCCCGCAGATCATCGCCCGATTCTGGTTCACAAATGACGGCGACGTGTGTTCCTCTTGCTTGGGCTAACTCCGGATTGGGGCCCGAGCTGTTGAACTTCTTACCGGAAAGCATCTCGACAGGGAAATCAACACAGTACATTCCCAGGACAAATTGGAAGAGCTTGACGATCATAGATTTGGAATTATCACCATGGCCGGCCCACACTCGGAAGAACTTCTCCGCGTTGCGCCCGAAAAGGAACGAGGCGGCATCTTTCAAAAAGTAATGCAGCAGTTCCGGATACGGGAAGACCTTATTAAGCCATACCAACAACTCCATCACCTGAGGGTGTTGCATGGACATGTTGCGAGGCATGGTCTGAAAGGTGGACATAGTGATATAATCTTCTGGCTTGCCCGGCCGTGGATAAGCTTTGCCATTGCATGTTTCCACGACACAATTGTTCCACGCCATCTTGTTGGGATCGGTGTCCCGAATCTCGGCAAAATTGGGCACGTAGAACTTTTCCCGAGCGAAACCAACACAACTGGCCTTGAAACCGCCCATGTCTAACTTCCGCAGGAGCTTATTGACCTTATCACTGATGCCTTGGTATTGCGCTTTCTCGCCATTTGTTTCCCCAGCTCCTGTGACACGCTGTGCCGCCGTCAGAGCCTTGCCCACAATGTTGAGATACATCTTGCAGAGAGTCTCGCTGATATCAATACGCAACTCGACGGCGTCATCGAGGGGACGAAGACGAGTTCGAACGAACTTGTACCACTTGTTCTTGCCGTGATCGGAGCAGAGGTAATCGAGCCAGAAGACGCGATAGATGGCTTCGGCGACATCACCATGAGTGCAGGTGGCGGCTGCCTTCATGAGAGAACCTTGGGCCCAGGCATCGTGCCAGATGCAGTATTCCTCTCGGCTGTCTTCCCGAGCGTACCAACCAATGGTGCGAATGGTGACCTGATGCTCCTGAAACTGGTGCCACTCAATGGTGCATTCATCTTCCCCACGGCCATCCACAGTGGCGCGGGTTGAGTTTTGGATCCATATACGCAGCCCCTCTTCTTCTCCGTTGTAGACACCGTGGATGGCGCGTCCCACATCCAACCAATATGGTTCTGTGTCGAACCGATGGATCCCTAGCAGCGGCAATAAATTGGGCAACATGGCCTTATGGTTCTTCTCACCAATTTGAGCATCGTTGGGGTGAGGTGCCACGTTGAGCGTTTCTTGTCGCAGCAGTTCCTTGGGCGGTGTTACGTTAGGCCAGTAGTTGATGGATAAAATCATGGGGAGCCAATGTTCTTGATTGCCCTCCTCGCGAAAAATGGCTTCCGACAAGAGGCGATCGCGGACCCAAGAATGGAGATGAGGCAAGAAGTTCTTCTCAAAATCGATGTCAGGCGCAGAACCGTATTCGACCTGTGCTGGTTGGATGCGGCCGTAATAGTGAGCCACGATGAAGGGACGATTGAGACCATCCCCTACCGAGCGGTACAATGGAACCACATCCTCTTTCGGCCGAATGATCGTGTCCCAATCGCCCACGGGTGTCACCTTCATTCGCTCCAACACCTTGTTGGCTCGCAGCAGGCGAATCAAGTGCGGGACGAAGGTGCGTGTGAAATAGGTCCGGTCGATTTGGCAGTAGGGGAAGTGGAAACGCATGGCGATGGTGCTGACTTCCCCATCTTGCCATGGCAACGTCTCCAAATGGATACAGATGAATTCTCCCATGTTTTCACTCAAAGCCAGCAATTCTGCTTGAGTGTCTTGAATCAAGCGCGTGATCTCTAGACCAAAAGCATCGTCATAGAGATATGGTTGCACGCGCTGATCCGAATCGAGCTGGAAGGCAAGCTGTAATGTCAGCATGAGGGGCATTTGAGTACTTGTGACAACTTCCCCAATGTTGAGCGGATTAGTGGGACTATCTTCACTCCGATCCAAATCCGCGACCGCCAGACGGCAGTAACCGGTGACAAACTCCGGTAAATGGGCGGGGACAATCGGAAAGCGCTCTCTTACGCCTGTCGTCGTGGCAAATAGCACATCCAGCGATTTCTCCACGGGGCGTGTGGCGCGTTGAATGAGGGCGAGAGCATCCATTTCGTTCCCGAATCATCCTGAATCAAAATCAGTATGAGTCGTTGCGTCTCCCGTGAGATTGTGGTGGTAATGTTAATGCGCATTACTTTGATGAGTTCACAGATATAACCAAATATAGCTGACGCTGATGCTGTGCCAACGTTGTGCGTTTCCTTGGCATGATGTTGAGACCAATAATATGCATACTTCACATGGACCTATGAATTCATGAGATGAAACTTGTCATGACATTCTTCTCATCATGATGAGAAGTGTTGAAGTGGTAAAGAGTTAGTAAAGTGGATTGTTCATGCTTGGTAGCTCTTGAAGGCTGCCGCCGTCAGGTAGGCAAACCAGGCCGTCGTTAGCGCCATCAGAATGCCAGCCGTGCGGTGGAGGACCCAAACACCCGCCGTGGCTGTGGCGGTGTACAACGTCAGAGCCAAAAGAAGATACTTGGCGAAGGCCAGTTCGTGCTGGCAGAAGAGAACAAAGACGTAGAAGAAGGAGATGGCTAGAATACCCACGAAAACGCCATGCGCCACGTTGGCATACGGCGTCAAGCTAAGCTTGTACCACACCCACGCCAAGACGATGGCAATGACAACCCAAACCACAATCTGTGTCATCAAGGACGCAGCCCATGTGGGTTGCACAATGTGGGACTGATACCAGGACTTGTCCTTGGCGATGAGGAGGCCGCCCACGATGACAGGCACGGCCACAAAGGCGAGCTTGCTTAAGAAGCCCTTAGAGGACAATTCGCCAGCATTGAAGGACGACATCGGATAAGAATCGGTCATTTGAACGGAGACGAAAATCGTAAAAGTGTCGCAAAATACGACTCTCATCACAGATTCACAAAACTTGTCATCGGAAATGTTGATACTGCCTATGCTTGGATCCCCAATCAAAATCGTAGAAAGCATTGGGAAGGGTGGATATGGCATCGTCTATAGGGGCCAACGTGAAGTACCAATAGCGGAACGTGGCAAGGATGCGCCACATGACGTGCCACGTTACATGGATGTGGCGGTCAAATTCATCGAACACAGCAAGAGCAAAGGTATGGAGAGTTTGATCGAGATTAACATCACCCAGTGCTTACGGCATCGTTTCCTGTTGCATTCGTTGGAGGTGTTTCTGGAGACGCAGGGCAACGTTCGGATCGTTTTTCCCTTGGCCCAATCGGATGTGGCCACCATGGTGAGGAAAAGGCACTTCCAGCCCGCACCTGCCACCATCAAGCGATGGATATGGCAAGTAGTGTGCGCGGTCGCACATCTCCATTCCAACGGCATTGTCCATGGGGATATTAAGGCAGGCAATATACTCATCTTTGGACCGTCCTTGCCCGCTATGCCTAGCGATGTGGGCAACGCGGTACTGAATCGATGCAACGTGCAATTGGCCGATTTTGGCCTTTCTGTCGTTGTCCCAGATCCTCATGTAGGTACTAAAGATATGCCCTCCAGTATATCGTATACCAGCACCCATCGACCCGCGGAAGTATGGAGTAAGAGTCGATGGTCATATCCGGCCGATATATGGGCATTGGGCTGCACGGTATACGAAATGGTATATGGGACGCTGCTCTTTCAAGATCATCGCGGGTATCGTGATGAAGCTGAAGCCATGTTGTCATGTCACGCAGAGTGGGGAGCACGTGATTTGCATCCACCCATGGCCGATCGCGGCAGCAGTGGTTCTCCGCGAGCCATTCATCGCTCCGCGCCAATCCCTATTCCCGGCGTTGGCCATATGGGTATTCCCATTCCCTTAGAACGATCGCCTTCCACACTCAATCCAGCTCCAGATCGACGTCCGACCCAACCCTTTGCCTCGTCATGTCCCGTCGTCGCTGCCAGTGCATCCGAATTTAAACCTTGTGTCTTGTCACCAGCATGGCATCAGCGATGTAACCGCGATATCAATGACTTGATTCTGAGCATGGTATGTGTCGATTCATCAGCGCGTGCGACAATTTGGGACGTCATCACACATCCATATTTCGACGATGTCCGCACGGAGGCTGATCTTCCATTGGCTGAAAACAGAGCTTTTCCCACGCTCACTTTTCTGCACCGTGACAGTGATGAGATGATGGAAGTGGCACGTAAGTTGAGTGACGATGTCAACGTCCAGGGTTTGGCCGTATCCATGTTTCTACGCTCACGCGATCAACCGGCGCCCCCCACAGCTGTGGGGGGTGTTGATGGACGTGTCCCCACCTTAAGAACATGCATTTTGATGGCTCACAAGCTCCTGTATAAGGTGGCCCCATTCGCAATGGGACGCATCAGTGCCGAGCAACGCGAAGAAGAGGTGGCACTGTGTCGTTTATTGGGGTATCGGTTGTTGCCCTACGGTGACATTGGTCGAGTTATTTAGCTGATCGGCCCCGACCCCGAAATAGGCGAAGATGGAGTTCTTGGTCCGGGTGTGATACCGATCCAGAATGAAAGTATAAGCAAAGAACAAGCCCGTCCCAGCGAGGGTCATCACAAAAACGTTCCAGAAGCTATCATAACTCAGATGGAGTACATTGGTGATGAAGAGCTTGGTGGCATCGGTCCACATCGAGATGAGAACCCATCCGACGATCACCGAAACGAAGATGAAGAGAAAAATGGCGTTTTCGTTCGAGATTGGGGCATTGGTTGAAGTGACAACAGCGCCGCTGGGTGGAGGAGGATTCATTTATGGCGGTGAGGAATTCACAAAGCCCATTTTCCATGCCCTGCAAATGGACCGTTCGATCTGGTTTGCTGACTCCCTCAGTGATGCTTTTCTCCACGTTGTTGATCGTGATGGCTATGATCTGGTCATCCAAACTCTTTATGGATCTATGAACCAGTATAGCATTAATGCTAACCTACACGATTTGCCACCCACGCCTCATGCGCACCCTTTCGCTATTTCCATCAATGAAGCCGATCCCAAACGGCAGGAACTTAACAGGGCCGTAATTACGGCATGGTTGCGAATGGGACCTGTCAACCAAGTCCAAAATGGGACCACTATTTCATATTACCTCGACAGCACGGCTATCTATTTGGGGGAAGAGGATCGAACGGCCTTGATGGCGCTTCTCCAGACAACTGCCCAGCGCCAATTCGTCACATCCAGCTTGTTGGGTGTTATGTTACCCCAATGTCAACGATACCCAGGCTTGGAAGTGTGGTACACTACGGAAACCGAAGTCGCACCCATTTTTCGCCACCTCGACGAATTGCTAGATTCGCATCATTTGGCCTTCCACGACTCCTTTGCCATCGCCAATGCGGAGACATTGCGACTTTTTGGGTGTGAGTTTGTCACATCCATCGATGGCATTAGCGTCTTTCAAGGATCGGATGGACCTTTCAATCAAGCGTGGTTTGACACCGTCATGGATGGCGATTGGATGGTGACGGATTTCCTGGCTTGTCCTCCTGATGCTGCATATGCCATGTGGGGTGCTTTCCTCTTCAATTATGTCCGATCCGTGCAAGGGACACCCTATGCCACTCCGGAAAATTACGCGCGCATCACCATGATCCCGATGGAGGAGGGCATTCGGATTACCTATCCGGTGGCTTCTTATGACATGTGGCGACGCTTGGCCATCCGTGATGCGGCCAATTTTCACAGTGTCGCCGTTACTGGAGTAGATAATGCCAGCGCCATACGCACTTCCCTCACCGCGGCGGGAATGCGGTCCATTTATCTGGATCACGTAGTAATGTGGGAAGGTGCGTGCGAAGTTGCGATGGTGCCCCATCGAGAATTGACGGATGTGGGTTGGATGTCCTTGGGACCTTATTTGGGCATCGTGGATGTCAACGAAGTCGTGACGCAAGTGCCACCACGAGATGGTGTCATCTTTATTGCCTCGCATAACAACGATTTTGGTCGTCAGGGCGCCACTTATTCGGTACGACTTGATAATGGCCGAGTCAGTGGTGCTATGAATTTGGCCGTTGCCAAGGATCAGTGGCGCGATTTATTGGGATATCTGCAGTTAAAATGGCAGCGAGGTGACTTTATGACTCCCGAAGCCATGGCATGGACCTTTACGACACACACTGCTTCGCGTCGCTTGTCGTTGCCAATCCTTCATACTCTGACCCCTCAAGAAACTGAGGAACTGTGGCGGCATTCCAGTAAAAACCAAATCGGATATTCTACCCGTTGAAATGTCCGTGGAACTCGATGTTTGCTGTATCTGCCTGCTTGATATCCCTATTGATGATTTGGTCCGAGGCGCCACATGCCAGGAAGATCATGGTATGCACACGGGATGCGCGCAAGATGCTTTCACCCGACTGGCCAAAGAAGGACGCATTCCCATTTGTCAAGGGCAGGCGGAAGGAACGGGTGGTGCGTGTCAATATCGCTTTGAAAGTCCGGTCATTGATGCCATCATGATGAAACCCACCCCCGAACACCCGACTGGATGTGCGCCAGAATTGGCCCGCATTTTGGAGCTGCTGACACGGCAGGCCTTGGTTAGTGATACCAACACACGACAATGTCCCCGCGTCGGTTGTGATCAATGGATCAACGTGGGTCGGCCTCGCCGTACTCGGGAGCGGGGTGAGCCCGTCACTTGCACCAACCACGATTTTCCCGCCACCTTTTGCGGTACTTGTACCCTGTACCCATACCATCGTGAGACCACATCTTGTGCTGTGGCCGGGCAAGCTCGAGCTCGCTGGACTTTATGGACCCATCTCATCATTCGGCTCAACAACGACCAACGACCCGGCCCGCAATACGCGCCGCGTTCAGCGCGTAAACCGGGCACGGAACAGGCCCCACTGACTGGTTCACGTCCCTCCACTTATCGAGCCTATATCGCGCGCAATCGGGAACGGGCCATTGCTGCCTTCAAGCATGTTGGATACCCCTTGCCCTTTGACATCGAAACGGGTTCCTTCCCTCGTGTTTTCAACGATTTGATGTTGTTGGCCGATACGATAGATCGTTCCATCAACGAAGGTCCTGGTGCGGTCACCAACAACATCGCCTACATCGAGCGTCTCAATGACGAGGCGTGGAAGATGGCCAACTGCCGCTTGTGTCCACGTTGTAATCGACTCATCAATCGAACAGAGGGTTGTGACGCTATGTTGTGCGGTGGAAATGCCCATACCACTAATACTATGGGTGGTTGTGGCTTGGAGTTTAGATGGCCCGCGGCCAAGCCGTATGTCAGCGATCTAGAGGCAGAGTTCAGCCTCGACGAAGGTTTGAAGCGCATCGTAGCCGAACCGGACACGCCCGTCCCACCTCGTATGCTCCAAATTGGGGATCAGCAGGTGCTCTCCACATGCGCCCAATGTTTGCAGAGTCGTCCCACTGTTTTCCTCAATCTTAACAATGAGGCTATTGAACCCATGGTTCTGTGCTTCCATTGTGTGCGGGCTGGATTGGGATCTCGCCTCAACGCCGATTTTTTCGCCGCACGGGCGCGTCGCTTCAATCCTGCCTCGACCCTACCCATGTCTCACCTTATCAACTGGCGTGTCTACACTCCCGCGGGTGGCCAGATTGGCAAGGATTTGCTCACTACACCAGCTCTTGTACCCTCGCCCGTCCCACTGCCAGCATGATTATCGTTGACTTGCGCCATTCATCCTCATGAGGATGAAGTAATGATAAACAAGGATGAATCAAAGATGCACATTAAACGCGAGGAAAGGGAATGTTGAGCATGGCATCCCACAAGCCAGTTGAGTATACCACATGAATCACAAAAGCTGTGATGACGGCAAAGACCACGATCATGATCAAGATGACGTAAATGGGAATACAATGATGTTCCACTTGCCATGATGAACTCAGCAGTGGTGCCACGTCGGGATCAACACGACCGCGACACGCATGCTGCAGCATGCGTCGAATATCACACATAGTGTATCCATCAGCAAGTAAGGTATCCACATGGGTATGCTTGTGTAGATTGTAATCGTGACACTCTATGTGCATGGGAAACATATCAGGATCATGTCGACCCAAGTGGCAATATGTTTCGACACCCACATGGCGAAAGATGGCGTCATTAGACATTTGAGAGGCCATATTAACTCCACACCATCATGATGGTGAAAATATGCACAAAGATATGACGGTGGCGCCGCGCGAACACCACACTCGTAAATTTTGTTCGTGGAGGGGTATCCACGAACACGATTCCGCGCATGTAGAGCTTCAGAAGTAGTGAGAAGTTGTCACTCAATATTCTTCTGGATTCAGGAATGTGACGATTTCGACCTTTCGGTGTGCGCCCAATCACGCGCACGCTTTCGTGTTTTCATGAAAAGGCATAGGGAAGGCGAGACTGTTTTCGAATTGGAAAATGTGCTCCTATAAATGGATCATCTCAACTTCGATGCCATCGAAACCAAAGACATAATTGATGCTTTGATTCAACTGGGCCGAACAGGTGTGGCCAAACTGGCGCGATCCGACGCCATACAGCAACTACGCATTGCCATCTTGGCCCATCCTGACCACTTTCGGGAGATGGGACTTATCCAGCAACGGAGGCCATGGACGTTGGCAGATTTGCAACATGCGGTGACTCGCTTGGACCGACGCCCTATCAATGCTGTTGGGATACAAACTCGACGCCGACCCCCGCTTATCGCACCCTTTACCATGATGGGCATGTTGTTAGATCCAACAGGCTTTGATGACACACTGCTAACCATGGTACCCATGATGACGTATCGAACACATGATATTGTTCGATCGCTGCTTCCACCGAGGGACCCCCTCTTCTTGGATATACAACGTAATTACTATTACCCAGAAAATGAGGTGACGCCCGCCGTACAAGAAGCCTTTGATGCCCTCCAGAACATGGCCACCATCCATTTTGCCGGCGGTGTAGCTCCTGTACCCAAGAATCCGCCCTACACTTATGAATGGGTTATCGATGTGGGTCGCAGTGGCACGGAATATCCCCGTCTCATGTTCACCATGCCACCACTGCCCGGCGCCACAGAAGGCGGCGATGTTTGGACCACCATGCCTTTTGGTCTACGGGATGATCATCCTTTGGCGCTTCTGATTGGTGGGCAAAGCATGAGTGACATGTTTATAGTTGCGCACTCACTCAATGACGTTTATTTCACCATGCGAGGACCCATTGGGGAACAATATCAACCAACACCACCTGTTGATCGGCATGGCGTAATTCGGCCTCAGGTGATGGCCTTTCTCTCCCAACACTGCGGATGTCAGCTGCCTCGCAAAATCACGAAGAAGACGACATTGTCAGAGATTCCCAATCTGAGCCAAGCTTTTACAGCTCTATGCCGTGAAGCTTTTGTTGAATTAGTTCGCCGTATCTTCCCTAGTTATGTGATGCGTCGGGACGACATTATAACACCGGTGGTCACGGACATCATGCGCCGCAACAATATCACAAGACTCTATGATGGATCGTTAAGTCCGATTCTCCGAATTCCACCGGAAGCGTATGATCCCATGCCCATTTGGGATAAGTACGGCTTGCCGGCGCCCACCAATGAGCATTTCTTCGACGGAGCAAACACGGACGCGGGACGACTTCGACGCATGTTAGTGGCATGGAATGTCTTACCGATCGATCCTCCCATATCGGGAACTTTCTATCGGTACCGTCCGCAACTTCACACTTACTTCAATGCGCTTCTTCCCGAACTGGCCCTTGAGATGATAGCGAATCTCCAATGGAAAGGCGGCTTAGGCGAGACCAAGGCGGATGCCCGACCCTACCGAATACTCATACGATATGAAGATGCAGTGCAGGTCGCGCCACAACCTCTCGCGCAGGCTTTAGGTCTTCAGGGAAGCGGCTTCTATACGCAAGATATGTTGCGGGAAGTCCTTCGACGGGGGTACAAATTACCGCCTCTGGTGACGGAGGAGCAAATCCGTGTCTCGGATGAGTTTCATGCTTTGAGTGACATTCAGCGCACTATGCTGAGCGCTGTGATGCATGCTCCTGTCCTGACAGTTCCACTGCTGCATGAACTCAAGTTAACGCATGGTTTGCTGTGGCAGTTGATCTCACAATACTCTCCTGCTATTGTAGAGGAGTTCATCGAACAGATGCCCTTCTTGCCGCCACCTAACGTCAACCGGCGGGAATATGTGGAGCAACAATTACCCTTATTGATAGAGGTAGATGGCGTTTTCCAGACCGATGCAGTCTTGTTGGCGGCGGCGGGTATGCACATACCCTACCAACGTTATGAACAGATTGCTCCTTACTTCGAAGCTATGAAGAAGGCAAGCCACTTCTTTATTCCATTTCAACGGCCATCCTCGGCCGAAGGCATTTTTGGTGTTGCACTAGGTAATGCCACTTCTAGCCACTGGATTCCCATGGGTGATTTGATCAAGTTTCAACCAGTTGTGGGCATTCCGGGAGCTTTCACCTATCCGGGTATCACTGGCCCATTGTATCCTCCCAATATGGCTAATCTGCACGCTCTGCTTTTCGAGGCCATTGATGTGCTTTATTATCCTGACCGAGCCACGACCTACCTGCAGGCCATTTATAAGGATTTCACTCATGAAGATGAAGAACTGGTTGATGTTTTTCTGGAAAGATCTATGTTTGTCGCGCCACCGCCTGCCCGACGGCAACTGGATTTCATTGCTAATGCCGCCGGTGGTTTTGGTGGCTTACCTTTGCCACCAGCTTTTCCGGGATTTGCCATCTTTCCAGCTTTTCCGGAACTTGCTTTCTTTCCTGTAGAGCAAGCATTGCCGCCAAGAGATCATGCGAGGAACGAACAGCAGGTTCGCGATGAAATGGCAGAAAGACGAGCTGCTCAGACAATGGTGGATGAATTGACCGCCAATCCCGATGGCATGGCCACGCTACGATGGCTGTTTAACAATCCGGGCGAAAATAACAATCCAGCTTTGCGCGCCGCTGTGGCAATGTATGGAAATGCCCATCGTTTCTGAGAATGTTGCCAGCCTGCAGTCGTATCATCATGATGATACAATAAGGTGTCGGATTTTGTGTGCCCGACAAATGGAACCGTTGGATCTAGATTTGGATTTGGATTTTCTGACGCAAGAAGAGGCAATCACGGCCTTAGGGCGTCTGGGTCGAAGGGGTGTCGCCAAATTGTCTCGGGAAGCGGCCATCAACCAACTACGCATTTGCATTTTGACTCGACAAGGCTATCCGGGGATACGGATAAGACGTACTGAAAGGACGCCTCGTGCTTTCTTTGATTATGTGATTGGTGTATTTGCGGATCCTCATACCGCATACACAGCTTTGGGACTACCTGTTCGAAATGTGTGGAAAACGCGTTCCGGCGAGACTGTTCAGACCCTCTATAGTTTGATGCTGCATCCCACTGCTTTTCAAGATCTTCTCTTGACGTTGGTGCCCATGATGAGTTATCGAGCCGATGTGATACTTCAAACTTTGTTGGCTTCCGCCGCGCCGGAAATTGTTGTGGGTCTTGAAGATCTGGTCCGAGCCCCTCCCGATGTATTGACGGCTTTCGACATGCTGCAGCAAATGGCGGTGGACCATTTCGCGGGTGCCGCCGTTACCATTCCTGAAAACCCACCCTACACTTATGAATGGGTTATCGATGTGGGTCGCAGTGGCACGGAATATCCCCGTCTCATGTTTACCATGCCTAACGGTGATATTTGGTCAACGGGACCTTTCGGGATGATTGCGCCGGTTCCCATTCCCTTGTTTATCAGTGGACTTAGCATGGCCGATCTTCGTGCCATTGCAGAGCTGTTTCGGGGTCACTTCGACACTCCCCAAACCGGAATTGTTGATCATCATTATCAAACTTCCTTCATGAATCATGATTACGAATTGTCTTTGGGTTTGATGGCTTTTCTCATCAATCACTGTGGGGCCATTTTTGAGATTCCCGCTGGGTTTGATTGGACAAAGCAGCGAATCAAGCTCACTGACATGACTAATTTGGGACAAGTCTTCGCTGCCCATGGTATTGACGGCCTCACCGCATTGGCTAACCAATTCTTCCCCAGTTACATCATGCGACGTGTCAATATGTCACCCAGCGTGGCAGCGGATGTCATTGCGCGCAATAAGATCACGGCTTTCTATGAAGGAGTGCTGCCACCCATCATGCGAATTCCTCCCGAAGCGTATGATCCCATTCCCATTTGGGACAAATATGGTCTGCCCCCACCTTCCCCCACCTTCTTTGATGGCGCGGCGGGAGAACCGGATCGAGTTCAACGCATGATCGATACTTTTGGGGGTCGACCCAGTATGGAGGCCATGCCTCGAGGCATGGCCGGGGACATTAGGGACATTAGGGGCTATATGAATGTGGTCGATCCCCGTCATGATGCTCACAGTATCTCGTTCGTTTTTGATGTGTGGTGGCGAGGTGGTCTGGGTCAAACCATTGAAGATGCCCAACCATTGAACTCAGACGATCTTCGCTTGGTGAAATATGTCAATCCAGTTGAGGTGGCCACCCTCTTGAAATTGCCCGGAGCAGCCTTCTATACCACACTCTTACTAACTCGAGTCCTCAAACGTGGCTACATTTATCCATCCGTGATTCCAGCCGATGCAGAACGTTTGGCCGAGGCATTTCAGAAGCTATTGCCAGTGCAACTACGTATGCTGGCCGCCGCCACTGGTAAGCCCATCATGACGGCACAGGACTTTGTGACAAGCAAGATTGGTGTTGATCCTATCTTTCCCCTCATTGCGGGCTACGATCCGGCCAACACTGAAGCCTATATCGATCAAATGACTCTGTTACCACCCTCCAATGTCAATCGCCTCCAGTATGTTCAAGATGAATTGCCCTTGCTGAAGTTCACCAAGAAAACAGGCACCTTCAACACAGACAGCGAATTGTTGGCCACAGCGGGATTCCATGTACCATACCAGCATTATCGAGATATCACTCCCTATATCAAGTCGATGCTGCCAACGCAGCATCGCTTTTTCATTCCCTTTGTCCGACCAGCTGGTATAAGTGCTGGGGGAGCAGATCTTGCTGATACCACCATTTTCATGGTGGCATATGGCACACCAACGGAAGCGGTGTGGTTAACAATGCGAGATTTGAACACCGTTGCTCTTGCAGGGCATCAGCAGCATTTCAATGATTTGCACACGCTTCTCTTCGAAGCCATTGACGTGCTGTATTATCCACACCTTAACACCACATATTTGCAGGCTATCTACGCAGCTTTCACTCACGAAGATGAAGAGCAAGCCGATATTTTCATTGAGCGAACACGTGCCGCACCTGCCACAAGAGTCGACCCAGAAGACGCTCCAGGAGATCGAGCAGCGTGGCGGCGACGCGATGCGAGAATTGCCCGGGGCGTTGGTGGCCTTCCCAGGCCCGATTTTGCTCCACCCGTTCTGCCCGCCTTACCTGTCTTCGCACCACCTGCCGCTTTGGCTCCTGATGCGGCACAAGCTCGACTCCATGAGTTGGAGCAAACAGAGGACGGTGCGGCGCTGATTCGATGGCTTTTCAACAATCCTGATGAGAATGACGATCGGGCTCTGCGCATGGCCATCGCTGATTATGGGCGTATTCAGGGTTGGTGAAGATTGCCAATCTTCAGGTCTATGAGTAATTCGCTTAATTCCCTTCATCCTCATGAGGATGAACCATGATTGTGAGACTACATGAGAAAATTGGCATTTCCCGTCATAGTAACTGACGTGGGAGGTGGTATTGATGTTTCAGGTGTTAGCCCAACCCAGACGTGCGTAAAATCAGGTGGGCCAAGCCCACCTGTGCTCTTAGGAACCAAACAGCCATTGGGAACAGGCTGACAGGTGGGGCCATCAGGGGAAACACCACCAGGAGTCGTTGGAGCACGGCAAGGCACAGTGCTACCACCAGGTCCATAGATACTGGGATTGGGATCCACCATGAAGTAACTGACGTCAGAATTGGAGATATTGGCGGTGGTGCAGCGAGTGATGGTGGGCTTAAACAGAGTTTCCACAATGGGATAGGGAACACCAGCTGTCAGGGCGGTACCACCACGGGCTCGAATCTTATTATTGAGTACTTGCAAATCGCTGGGATCGCTGGGTGCATGGCACATCCAATCGTCGAAGCACCACGGATTGCGATGATTCTTGCAGGCGTAAAACTGCAGTTCATAAGAGACGGCAAGCGACAGGACTATCGCACCCACCACTAAGAGCAGTACAATGAAGATGACGCCAGCGGAGGAGAACATTTGAGTGGCACAACAAAGTCGTTCACCATGTCAGTAGAATTACAGCCACGCAATGGCCACCGGCACTAGGTGATCATTGCGTGAATATGGGTTGGGACGCACATATCCCGCCACCAACACCGTAAACTTGCAACGCTTGCGGGGCACCACAAAATGTCGGTTGGTGACAGGCAATTCGGCGGCGTGAAAGCCGCGAATGGAATCGGGATGATAATCATAGCCGCGATCCCAGTTCCAACACGTCTGGAAGCCGATAACAAAGATACGCAAGGTCCCCGGAATGGGTTCGGGTGACAATTCTCCCTGCCGATTGTGGATCCTGAAACGATTCGGCAAATGTGGATCAAAGGGTTGATGATATTCGCTGGTGAAGCTGAAGTGACCGTTTTCGCCTTCCCGAGCCACACGCGTGTGTCGATCCAGGCGATGATACACCACCTCGATGCGACGCCGTTTCCACCCTTGTTGCACTTCTACGGCATAGTTGGTGGCACACGCAGTGCCGACTCGGCAGTAGTTGTGATCCAGGGCGTCGGATTCTTTCTTCTTCAACTCGCTGAGAGGACATGGACCACACACATAGTCTCCTTTGAGCGGCTCCTGCATGGTTGGAAGTTGTGGCGTGCCGTCCAAAATGTGCCATTGACCTCGCACGTAGACTTCTGTCCAACAGTGGAAATTCCAGATGGAGTCATTGCGATCTTCATCATGACCTCGCCGCTTCCCAAAGACGAGGTCGATGGTCTTGCTGTGATCTTCGTTGTGACCAGCGGAAGAGCAGACAATCTGGCGACAAGGAATGCCACACGCCCGCATCAAGGCGCAGAGAATGGCGGAATAGATGAAGCATTGCCCCGTCATGGGCCGATCCCGATTGTAAGCTCGCATCACCTGCCCCATGTCATCGGGGAAAGAAGTGGCACTGCGATGTCGAAGCGCGCTGCCCCACTTACCCATAACTAGAGGATCATCATTGCAAATGAGAGCACAGACATAACGGGCCGTCCAAAAAGGATCTGTCCGGGCATGGCGAGGCGCTCGCATGATGAAGCGCAACATTTCCAAGTGAAGTTGACTCCAGAGTCCGTGAGTCCAATCACCCGCCGTCAGCAGATAGCCTTCTTTGACACTATACGAATCGACATATCCTTGGTTGCGCCGCAGAAAAGGCGTCGGGATTTGCTCGCCGCTCTTGGCATAATCATCATGACTGAAGAGAACTCCCACTCGTTGCTGCCGACCGTGGATGGTGGCGTGATAGACACCAATGGGCACATCACCGATCTGATCGGTCTCAGTACCATCGAAACGGGTCATGCCCGGAACATGGGTGTTGCGATGGAGGAAGGTCATTTGAAGGGTGCGGAGGATTCGTCATCGTTTTTGCAGGCCTTCAACATGATCTTGTTTCGCAAAGATGAATTCCATCAAGTCTTCTGCTTCATCAAAATGGAGACCCTCGATTTCGATTCTTTGACGATCACTGAGTTGCGTGAGTTGATGGCACTGGTGCATCTCAATGTCCCCAAAACTATTGGGCGTGCCGATGCCATTCTGCGACTCAAGTTACGATTACTGATCGATTCTCGGCACCCTCGCGCTCTCAATTCACCTGTAGAAGGACCGGGACGAGTTCGAGCCGTTTTGCAAGCTTTGCGAACTTTAGAAGGCGCTCAATATGACACTTTGGGTGTTCCTGCAGATTCTGCAGCTGAAGCTTGCCGCGGCTCCAGGGCTAGTCAGCATTACACGATGATGGTGGAGCCAGAGAGTTTCGATGACACACTACTAACTTTAGTTCCGCAAGGTACTTATAATCCCCATCAAGTCTGGTTTGGGTTGTTTCCAGAACCACCTTTCTACAGATCCCTTCATGCTTTCAGCCTGGAGCCTGTTCCCGATGTTGTAGCGGCGGCCAAAGTGGCTTTTCGCATGATGCGGCAGTACCATCACGAGTTGAAACAAGGACGAAGCGTTGTTGAAGCCATCGAACTAGTTACAGCGGCTATAACACAACCACCTTTTGAACCAACATGGGTCGAAGATGTAGGTCTCAGTGGTACTTCTTATGCTCGCCTTATGGTGACCATGCCGAATGGTGATATTTGGAGTACTGTGCCTTTTGGCCTGTCTTTTCCGAATCTGGTTCCTCTTCGAGTTAACGACGTCAGTATGCCGGAATATATTGAGTTGATGGATATTCTCAAGTTGAATTGGGAAGATGACTTGGAAGGTCTTGGCAAGCGCAATGCATTGGATTTATTGCTGCGATTGGGCGCTAATTTTTACATGGCGCCACATCGAACTCACAACCATCATTTGGCTCGGATCACCAATCTTCGTGAGATAATTGACCAGCATGGCATGCAAGGCTTGCAATTACAGGCTCGTGCTGCCGGTATTGTGGATTGGCCATTTGATCCTTTTTACGACTTTGATCGTGATGTTGATGGTTATAAGCGTGATCAACAGGCATGACATCAGAGGTCACTTTGCATAGTAGTTTCATCCCGCTTCGAAGTCACATGGTCGCAGTGATGCTGTCTGATAATTATTCTTCCCAACGGCGACATCTGGAGCACATCACCATTCGGCTTGTGTCATATCAGCCTTTTGCCCACATAATGGTGGTATTCATGATGATGATGTGTTACCTCAGGCATGTTGAACTTATTTTCACCATGTCATCTCCATGGAGATGAAGTTCACAGTCAGTAATGACCATCGGATTCATCGTCAAGAGCTGAGAATATGAATCAGAAGTGTTTTTCAGATACCCTCAAATGGAGACCCTTGATTTCACCACCGTCACTGACGCGGAATTGGCGGAGTTCTTGACGTTGGTCGGGATGACAGTGCCCAAGAAGATCAAACGTGAAGAGATGATTTTGCGGCTCAAACTTCGCATTTTGACAGATCCTCGACACGAGATTGCCATGGCAAACCCCATTCCCGCCGTGACTCGTGTCGAGGGTGTGCTCAGGGCTTTAAATAGACCGTTTGGAGCTATCTATGACGCTAAAGGATTACGCATTGCTCGTCCCGGGGAAATGCTGCCGTATCGCGAGCCCGTTAGAGCTAGTCAACTTTATGAAGCCATGCTGCATCCTGATTCGTTTGATGACACACTCTTGACATTAGTTCCACCGGGCACGTACAAAGTTGATGAAGTGTGGGATTCTCTGTTGCCTGGTGATGGCAGACATGCGTTCTCACTGTTTGTTCCACCGGACGTGCGAGCGGCGTACAAAATAGTCCAGCGCAAAATGAAGAAGTATAATGAGGCGATCGAAGAAGGGCTGGACATAGCCGCAGCCATCGCTACGGCTACGAAAGGTCCATACGTATTGCCCAAGGACACGCCTGATTATGAAGTCACGTGGATGGAAGATACGGGTCGCAGTGGCACCAGCTATGATCGGCTCATGTTTACGCTACCTAACGGTGATATCTGGACGGCACCACCCTTCGGCTTGCTGTACCATGAACCTGTTCCCCTTCGCATTAACGGCGTCATGTTGGAAGAGTTTGTTCAGATCTTGGACATTTACGGACTGCGTGGCTCCGATATGATTGATGAGGATTCGGAAGGAGAGGTCATCAAACGAGCGCTGTTGGCCGAAGGCGCCGTCTTTACGCATCCACCTCGCAAACCCAAAGAATTCTATGTCTCCATGATCACCAATCTTCGCGAAATCATCGATCGAGTTGGTATGACCGAATTAGCACAGAAGGCCCGTGTGGCCACTATCGGATTATCTGATGAAGTGCGCATGGCCGTTGTGCCTCAATGAATGGAAAATGTCCTATTGTCATGACAATATGACGTTTTGATCGTGCCTTTGTAAGAACATGAATTTCGATATATTTCCGAGCTCTTCTAAATGGAAGCTTCTGACTATGATTCATTGTCTCTGCTTGATCTGAAGGCACTGATGAAGATGGTTGGGTTGCAAGTTCCTGTCAGCATTGGCCATGCGGAGGCAGTGCAACGGCTTCGCTTGCGTTTCTTGGTGGATCCATACCACTTCGGGGCTTTGCGAACGCCCATGATGGGACCAGGTCGATTGGAAGCAATTTTTCGAGGCTTGCCTACCCGACCCGGTGATTTGCATGATGCCAAAGGTCTACCGGGTATAGAGACGGAGGTATTTGCCAGTCAGTTGTATCAAATGATGGCAGATCCCACCAGTTTTGACGATCTGCTGTTGACGCTGGTTCCATTGGGCACATATAAAGCGGAAGATGTATGGATGAGTCTTATTGAAAATGGCACTCTCTTCCCTAATGCCACCGCTTTCACTCCCAAAGCAACACCCGATGTTAAAGCGGCTTATAAACAGGCTATGGCCATAGTGGCATCGTACAATCGAGCTGTCAAGCAAGGACTCAGCATGGAGGAAGCCATCGCCATCAAAACGGCAGCCCTTCCTTTTGAAGCCACGTGGGTACAAGACACGGGACTCCGAGGTCAATCGTATGCGCGTCTCATGTTCACCATGCCTGATGGCAGCATTTGGAGTACACCACCTTTCGGTTTGTTGTTTGATGATCCTGTTCTACTGATGGTGCAGGGTGTCAACATAGCCGAACTTATCACCATTGCCGACGTTTTTGAGATGGCAGACGCGAGAGGTGGCATCGAAGAAATTTTGCTGGGTCGTTTCGCCACCTTCACTTACTTGCCTCGCAAACCCAAAGATCACTACCTTACTCAGTGCACTAATCTCCGTGAAACTGTGGATCGCCTCCATAGGGAAATCGCGGATGGACCACTGGCAGTCGTTCATCGATGAAGAGGTGTCTTTCATTATCACGCCGTGGCGATGCATTTGATTTCATGACCAGTTAAAGTGTTGCTCAAATGGCTCTCACTACCGTTAAAATTCAGCGCAAGAAAAACGGTTCCGTCAAACAGGCGAAAGCCATTCATGATCCTCTTCATATGACAGACCGGATGGTGGCGACGCAAGAGGCAGAAGCCGATACTATTCCCATGAGTACCGTCATTATTCCTGGGACTGTGGTGTCAGAAGTGGAAACGGTGGTATCATTGCAATCTACTGCCGCTGCGGCGGCTGCGGCAGCGAGAGACGCATTGATGAGAGTCACGACACCACCTCGATCGCCTGCAGCAGGAACACGAGTGTTGTTGGATCGAGTCCGAGCTGGCTTTATTGGTCTGGCCTTGGGTGACGCCTTGGGAGTGCCGCACGAGTTTGGTCGAGCCAAAGAATACACGGGGCAACTTTATCTCGCCAATAAGATGACGTCCCAGTGGCAAGCGGCCCGAACCATGGGCATTGGGCAAATCAGTGATGACACCGAAATGGCCATTACCTTAGCCCGTTCTCTCATTGAAGGACAGGGATGGCACGAAGAAATCGTAGCTAACGGTTATATGGAGTGGGCCAATTCCAAATCACCCTGGCTAGGCAAGCAAACTCGAGCTCTCTTTGTGGGTCTCACCACGTATCCGGGCTTCCTTAAACGCTACACCAAGCTGTGTGGCACAACACCGACCGCTGCTCGCGAGATGTTAGCGGCAGGACAAGCAGGTCCGGGAGAAAACATGCAAAGCAACGGCAGTTTGATGCGGTGCTTTCCCCTCGCCTGCATGTGGAATTTGGAAGTGGGTGGTGACGATGCGGCTTTGACCAATCCCAGTTCCGTTAACTATCGTGTCGGCATTTACTATGTCAACTTGATTCGATTGGCTTTAACAGGTGCTACCGCAGCGGATGTATGGACCCAAGCCGTCGCCTCTGCCGATCATCCCAGTATCGTGATGGCAGTGGAAGCCGTGTCGGCGGGCGAAGTTTGGACTTTGGCCGACACCAAAGAGAAGAAAGCGAAAGGTTGGGTCATCAACAGTTTGTATGCCGGCTTGGCTTGTCTCTATGCTATGGCTGTTAATCCTGCCATCACTTACGGCGAATTGATGCGATGGGTCATCGGGGATCATCCCAAATCGGACACCGATACCAATGCCGCTATTGCCGGCAGTCTTATTGGCGCATTGATGGGGTGGGATCGGCTCTTGGCAGAAGAACAGGCCAACATCGACATCATGCTCAATATGACCGAAACAGAAATTCCCCGTCCACCTCAGTATGGCCTTGGCGATATGGAAGAGATATGCCAAGCCCTCACTCACCTATCCTCTCTGTGACATCACATGCATATTTCACCATCATATCTTCATGAAGATATGACAAAAATGCCAATTTCACCACATAACATCATATTTCGAGTTCACAATCTCCAGTCAAATATGTCTCTTGTTGGCGCGGAATCATGTTCGTGGAGGGTATCCACGATGAAATTCTGGCGGCACAGAGCATATGCTCACATCTGACGTTGAGAGATTTTCACAAGTCATCACCATCTCAAGATGGCTAGCAGAGATGATCAGATGACTTGTGAAAATCTCTCAACGTCAGATGAAATATTACCGTCGTGTGATGATTCATATGTCTCCATGGAGACATATGTTTAGTGGAACCGGGGAGGAACACCACGTTGAGAAGATGGTGGTTGGTAGGCGTTACCGGTGGGTGGACGATATCCGCCACCAACGGCTGTCGAGATTACTGGAACTACTGGAGTCGGCAAACGAGAGGGTGTCGATGGTATTGGCATTTGTGCTGGAGGCAGGCGAGAGGGTGTTGCAGGCATTTGGGCTGAAGGCGCTTGTGCTGGGGGAAGAGCGGCACCGAACATGGCCCGGCCCGATGGCACGACGATTGCGGCAACAGGAGGTGCTTGGGGTACCATGGCGGGGATGGCGGTAGTCATGGTATCAGTGTTAACTGTCACCGAACCATCCACTTGAATGGTTTTCCGGGCCAACAAGGAACGAACCTTGGGTTTGGCCGCGATGGCTACACCAGCAGCGGCGAGCTTGGCGCGTTCGCGCGATTCTAAGATGGCCTTGCGGTCATCACGGAAACCTCGTACGATGCGAGGATGCGTGAGAACGGGAACATGAACGATGAACTCGCGGGAAAACAACAACGCTTTGGTCGTTTCCAAGTCGGCGATATACTCATCCCAATCAAGTGATGTAGCCACAGCATAATAGATATTGACGATGTCTTTGATCCAAGCCACAATCCGAGAATTGACGATGCGAAGGGCCTGATCCAACTTGGTATCGCGCACTCGCAGGTTGTTGGCGGCCTCGGCGCTAAGAGTGTTAAGAGTGACATACGAGTCCCGGGCTCGCATCATTCGGGCCAATGTTTTGACGGCCACGCCTTTGCGCACCAATTCCATCTCGCTCAATTGGTCGTCCGATGCGTATGCATCGACGGCAGCTTGGGCGGTACGCACCGCCTCCAAAGTCGTCACGTAGAAAGGATTCGTGAGGTCCGGGCCTTTCTCCGAACTAAGTAACATCTCCTTGACTGTGTAAAGTTGCTTCTCCAATTTGGTCACGGTCGCGAACGACTCTCGAATCTGAGCCACTAAACTGGTGATTCGCTCGGTTAAAGAGATGCGAGCCAATTCCAACGCTTCCACGTCATCAGCACGCACGGGAAAAGCTTCACAAGTATCGAGACAAACATTGGTTCGTGCATACCATACTCCCCACCATGGTGGATTGTGGGTGTTGGGAGCGCCGCCTGTGTCGTCGTCCCACCGATCTCGCGCTTCTGTGGCAAACGGTTTCGAATGCAGGGCGCATCGACTGAGCGCAAATCCATCGGGGCTGCGCATTGCTGTCACCCAGCTGGGTATGGACCCATCTCCGGGAACAATACCTTCTGGCGTTGAAATGAGAGCAATCTGAGCCATTTTGGAAGGTGCAGAAATGTGATAAACTTCACTTTCCGGAGTTGATGGTGCTTGGAGATCCTTCGATGCGCGGCATCCGCATGGCCGTTTTGCCTTGCTGACCTGTCATTTTTCATCTATGATATTTTTCACGTCTCTCAAAATGGACCTCGATTTTACGACTGTTACCGACGCTCAATTGAAGCAATTGCTGAAGGATGTGGGGACGCCTGCACCTCGACCGTTTACACGTGAAGCCGCCATTCTGCGTCTCCAAATGCGCTTCTTGATGGACCCCAATCATTTTGATGCGGTGGTACCAGGTGCCGTAGGCTCGGATCTTATTGCTGTCTTTGCTCGGCTCAACACCCTCCCTGGCGCCATTTATTCAAACATTGGCAAGCTCACGAATTACATGCAAGTCAATGGTCGCTATCCCAGCACCAACGTTTACAGCAGCCAACTCTACGATATGATGGCCAATCCCACGGCCTTTGACGATTCGTTATTGGCGTTAGTGCCACCCGGCACATACAGCGCCAACGAAGTTTGGGCAGGTATTTTCGCCGAGGAAGTCTTTCCAGTTGAGTATGCCTTCGATATACGCACTCTCCCAGGCGTTATGACAGCATACTTCGCGGCGAGACGCGCGGTACAAACATATCATCGAACCATCAAGGAAGGCGGCTCTTTCGAAAATGCCACCGATACCAAGGGAAGCCCATTTCTCGACCCGATGTGGGTTGAAGATGTGGGACTGAGTGGCACCTCTTACGTGAGGTTGATGTTCACCATGCCCTCGCGAGACGGTACCGCTGAAGGAGGTGACATTTGGAGCACACCACCTTTCGGCCTAGCCGAGACTGAACCGGTCCCAATGCTCATCAATAGAGTGACAATTCCGGAGTTTGGTGCCCTCGTGCAAGGACTCAACATTTTAAAACACACTGACCGCCTCGCCTCCAGTCACCCAGGTCTGCCCGGCTTCTTCAAATCTCAAGGTGCCGTTTTCGTACCCAATTCAGGGACCAGCCTGTCTGAAATCGCCAATCTCCGAGAGCTCATCGATCAAATTGGCATTCCAGAATTGTGTCTTCGAGCGCGGACGGCTGACCTGATGTCGTTCATGTAAGACTGCAAATGAATCACCTATGATGGACAGTCTCTGAAAATGCCATACATCAGCGACGCAGACTATCTCGCTCTGAGTGAAGTTCTGGGTTGGAATCTAGTCGGGCGTTAACGCTCTGACACAACAGCATTTCGACTTTTTCCACAACACATATGGCAGACGCATTATCATGATAATGCACTCACATCAACATCTCATCGGTCCAAACCAAACGAGGAGCGCGATGATGTGGGTGACGAATATGGACCGGATTGAGCACATCACGCTTCACTGGCTTCAACTGTTCACCACCCGCGGATCCACCCGTAGCCGGCCGATCGGCGGGCCTTTCACGAGCGGGTGGCCGTGCCGATCCTTCGCGCGGTGCGGTGGCACGTGGAGGAATGACAGATCGAGGGGCCACAGGAGGTCGGGTCAACGCGGTGATGGAAATATGATCCTCTCCTGGCAACATGGGAAGAGATACACCCAACTGACGGGCCAGCTGATCCACCTCCATGAAAACTCGTTCCAAATTGGGTGGCGGCAACAGCGGCACAGTCTCCCATGCCTCATTGATACCATCCCCAACGGTTGCGAACTCAAGTGGGCACATATCACTGAGCAAGCCTTGCTCAGCAATCAAGACGTTAAAAGGTTCCGGTACCAAATCGGCACTGCGCGAAGGCAACACTGACAACAGTTGATGAACAAAGGTGATGGGTCGGTCACCTTCATGCGGCCCTATGTCAATCGTGAAAGCCAGTGCTGCTTCATCCATCACCTCGCCACCGGCCATGTTATGAGCCGCAATGGCCAAATCAATCAACAATGGCGCAAAAGTGAAGGGATACGTATAATGCTGAGAGACTGGCTTGCCTTGATAGTAAGCCAGAACCCATTCCATGGCTTTCAAATAGCGTCGCGCCATCACGGCAATGTCCCGATCCAAATTGCGCGACCCGGGAAGTGCTCGCAAATACCAGTTATTGCGAAAAGCATCAAAATCCAAACTGGTGACTTTGTATCGCTTCACGCCACGATGACGCGGATCCTTTTGGCTGGTGGTGTCGGCGACTCGTGTTGTCGATTGCAACAACAAAGTGAAAGGATACATGTAATCGAGACTGGCACGGTCCCTCAACAAAGCCTGTTCTTGTCCTGCCAATGTCACCAGAAAGCGAGCCATATGAGGCCAATCAATGCCGCCACCGCCTTCGGCGGTGGTGAGAGGTACACCGACCGTGTTGTAAGCCGTGAACATGGCATCCATACTGGCTTCCACACTCACTAAAGCCGGAATATGAGGCAGAAAGTCGTTCCCAATCAAGAAAATAACAGTCACAAAATCAGAAGGAGTCAGATTGACATGCGCCTCCGTCATGGTAGCCATAAGAGCGTCGATGCTGACATTTTGCTGTAGATTCTCACGGCACAAGTAGATGTTCTTGAGGGGCGAGAGAGCTGCTAACATGGTGAGATCGGCATCCAACCCATAAATAACATGATTGCCCTGTCCTTGGGTAATAGTGCCTGCTGTCAATAACTTGCGGAGATGGTGAAACATTTTGTGTTCGCCTTCTCCGGGCATGGAATGGGGTGAATACACCACGACATTGGGGAACTTCTCCCGTTGCAGGACGATCCAATGCTGCAGATAGTTGTCGAGACGCATCATAAAAGGTGTTCCTGGCGTGATGACGGAGGGATTGAATTGGACTTGAGGTTGGATGCCGATGGGTCGGGGTGGCGCGGGACGAAAGCGACGGCTCCTTTGCTGATTGATCTTGGCTCGCGGTGCCACTCCATCGACACACAGAATCACGTATTGGCGCGGTCGCAGCGTTGCAATTAACTCATCCAGACGCGTGGCCAAAGCCATGAAGAAATCCTTCTCCAAATCTGCTTCTGTCATGGTGGCAATGCGTTTTAACGTCTCCTGTTTGGCGCCCTTATCATAGCCATAGACTTGTTGAGCCACATCATGGATCGTGCCATTCATATCAACACAAATGCCCTCACAAATACCGATCAACTTGCGCACAATGTCGCCCGGCAACCGAGCTATGAATTGACCGAAGAAACGTGGAATGCCCATTTGAAGCAGTGAGATTTCCCAGTACCATTTATCATATTCGCACGAGAAGATATGATGGATTGGGCGTCTCAATTCATTGAATGGGAAGCGTCTCATCTTCATGTTGTGAATAACCATATTCTCATGAGAATGTGATGATGTTCATCGAGACTTGTCATCAGAGAGATACAAGCCCACACCGGCCACAACTGCGATTAACGCAATCAGCAAACCACTGATGAACAACGCTTTGTAGACAGCTTTGACGGTGACATCTTTGAAGTCATACCCCTTGTGAAAAGCGGCGTATGCCAACATGGCGATTCCGATTATCACGAAAATGACGGTAATAATGATGATAACGGAAGGTGTCATTTGGTGAAGCTGAGGAAATGTGCGATGATTACAGTGACCGCACGGCCGGCGCAAGAACTAGGTCTCAAAACAGCATATTACCCAAGCCACCTCCTAAGCCGCCGCTAAAATTACCTATGCCGCCTCTGTTTTGCAGAGCGTTGCCTACCACACCGCCCAAAGCACCGCCGGCGCCACCGCCAAGACCGCTGCCCAGAGCACCGCCCAAAAAGGAGCCGCCGGCGACGCCACCCAAAGCCCCACCCAATCCGGTACTGATGTCGCCAGTCAAATCGCCTCCCGAGAGGGCGTTACCCGCAGCCGCTCCCAAACCACCACCCAAAGCACTCCCCAATTGGCCGCCTAAGAGAGCGTTGCCCACGGCACTACCCAGAGCGCCTCCAATTCCCGCTGCCAAAGGTGATGCGGATCGGGATCGAGGTATTGTCGAGATGGGCATTTGCGGGACGGGGCAAAAGACAAAATTACCGTAATGGTCTCGACACAAGGTGGAACGATCCACGCGTTCATTATCACAATTGCCATTGAGACACGTCATTTGATGGTGCGAGAATTCTTCTCACCAATTCCTCGTCCATGTCCATGGACATTGACGTTCAACCACTCAAAGAGCGCCACCCAACGCACCGCCCAGAGCGCCACCCAAGCCACCACCGAAAGCATTGCCTAGACCACCACCCAAGCCACCCTTCAAAGGACTTCCTCCCATGACACCGCTGCCAAGAGCGCCGCCCGCGGCCGCTCCCACAACACCACCCAAAGGCCCGCCCAGGAGAGTACCTCCCACCGCGCCTCCCACAACGCTACCCAGACCACCGCCTAAAGCACCACCCAAGGGCGAACCTCTTACGCCCGCCCGATACGAGGGTGGCAGCGGGCAGAAAGCATCTCGACACAGCGGGGAATTCGGCATGAGTGGACCATTGCAATTGTAGCAAGTCATTTGGAGGTGGCAGAAAAAGAAATGCGCAAGTCACATCACTGCTTTCATCTTCATGAAGATGAAAGCAATGGGCCGAAACCATGTGATGAGGATCACTCAGAAGAGAAACCCATGCGGATGATGAGAGTATTGTCATCCGGGTCATCACAGGTGCGAGCGGTGGCGTGATGAATGGCGGCACCGTCGGTGGCCACGGCGGTGCTGGTGATGCAAAATCCCAAAGGCGTCTGTGGTCCCACCGCATATGTGTACACAACCTTGCGATCCACCTTGTCTCGCACAGGACCTTCGTTAGCGGAGATGTTGTTGAATTCATGGTTGGGTGTCTCCTCAATGTCCGAATAGTGATGATGGGTCGACAAGAGCCGTGCTTCGTGCAGGTACATGCCATCATCGAAGGCTTGCGGATAGCCGCCACACACGGGCGTCAGCCGTCGTACGTACAGTTTTACGGCGCCCGTCGACTTGAGATGATGCAGACCTCGAGATGGCGTCTGTGGTTCGTGAGTCTCCAGTTGAAAAGCCATGTTGAAGCCCCGATCGCCGATCGGCAGATAGGGGTTGCGTGTGCAACGACATTCATCGATGA
>Ga0206910_1004_pt1 | contig 70192 bp, 53 predicted proteins | sample Alteio_BWOrgHeat_77_FD_152949 | JGI IMG/M metagenome (GOLD analysis project Ga0206910, IMG submission 152949) | Enriched cells from forest soil in Barre Woods Harvard Forest LTER site, Petersham, Massachusetts, United States -... | ecosystem: Environmental > Terrestrial > Soil > Temperate forest >... | reverse complement strand
TGTATTCTTACGCTCCGTTTCTGTAGGGCCGCTCCCCAGTCATGGGGAGTGGCTGCTCGACATCTTTGCAATAATCATTTGCTCTGAACTGTTACCCTAATCTGAAACTCATCCTTCGCAGGAATTGCCCTGTTAATTACTGCATTGTTTGGTATATAAAAATCTAACGATCCACAGTTATTATGTTTTATTAGATTATTCAGATTTAATTCTTCTTCTCCTTTGAGCGTTTGCGGCAAGTCAATATTAAATATTTCTTTAAAAAATTGCTTTACATGTTTAGCTAACACACATCCTGTTGCAAACTCAAGTAAATTCTCCCAAAAACCGGTTATGCCATTTTTGAGAATTGAGCGATATTGTGCTAATAACTGATTAAGGAAGTTAAGCTTTTCATCGGTAGCATTATAATGCATGGCCATATTTAAAAGATTTTTCATCTTTTTTAATTCCGGTGTATCTGAAGATTTACTTGCATCCAGCATGACATTTAACGATGCGCACACATGGTTCCATTTCAGGTATGAGAACAATGGATTATTGACATCCAGATTGGCTTCCTTAGCTGCATTCAGAAATTTATGACTATTTGACGTTAATTTTTCATTAATCAATAATGACACCTGGACATTTTCTATTTTAGTTATCTTCTTATTAAAAAGGGAAAATAGAATCTCTGGATCAGGAATTTCTTTGGTGACTTGTTGTGTTGTAACATAACGTGTCTCTAATGATTCTAAATAACCTTTTAGATCCCCATTGGTAATGTGATACCAGATTAAATTGAATACCTGATCCTTGGAAAGCTTGTCGCCGCCTGTTTGCGGCTTGCAGGCGCTTAACTGTTTCAAATGCGTTTTCTTGAATTCTTTTGCAATCTCACTGTCAAACAGATTGCCCCCTAAACAACCTATATCCAGCACTTTAAGCGTGTTAGGCAAATTTTTAGCCAGCATTCGTGCATCTTCTTGCGAAACGATAATATTACTCAAGTTGAGAGAAGTCAGTTTATTTAGTTTAGGTACTAACATTGCACACTCTTTGACAGAGATTTTGCAATTACTCAAGTTTAGTGTCGTGATATTAGGACAGTATGATAGAAGATAAACCAGGAATCGTACTTGTGTTTCATTAATGGAAATATTCGAGAAATCAATGCTTTTGATATTGTCTGAATGTCTGACAATAAAATATTGATTTGCCTTCAAAATGCCGTCAATCTCATGAGATGCGAATTGCATACCGCGTAAATTTAATTCTGATGTTTTAGAATTAAAATATGCTGGATGAGAAAACATTTTATATTTTTTTCTTAGGTCTAGCATGGCTTCTACTGCCTTAGCTCGGCCTTCCTTACCACCTATCTTATCATATTGTTCTCCGCAATATTCAATATAGTATGCAATACAGTCAATTTGCATTAAAATAATATTAATACTAGGTTTTTTAAATAGGTCAGTCTCTTGTTTAACAACATTTACTTTTTTATTGATATCATCATTAAACGCGGCTATTAATTGATCTAATGGCAAGCGCAGCGGGGATTCTGAATATTTAATTAGATTATTTATTAACGCTGTAAACCCCTCCACGTCAACACTGAATGCATCTGAATGAATAAAATTGGCATATCTAACACAAACAGCGGTTTCCCATTTTTCTCTAATGATGACTAATTGCTCATCTGTAAATTTACTATTCTTGACATATTGCTGCAATGTATCAACACAAAAAAGCCAATTGTTTATATCGAAACTTCCACTGCTGAATGAACACGACATATACTTATCATTTTTAAATCTCTTTAAACTAATCGTGTTAATGATAGTTTTAAACAAATCTAAATTTGTATCATCCAAAGAAATAGAAAAAACTTTCATGAAGTTGTCAATTTGATTTTCTGCATAAAATTTGCCTTCAGTATTCTTTTGTTCTATCCACATCTGAATTGTCTTTTCTTTTTCAATGGTATCGTTTTTCCCCTTTGATTTAAACTTAAAGAACTGTAAGTGATAGCGTAAAGGATCATTTTCATCCATGTCATCAGGATGCCGATCATACATTCCCTTCACTATATTTTCAGTAGACTTTTCATACATGGCGTCAATTATTTTGGCATATTCAGGATTCTCCGGATTCAATAATTTCGCGTCATACATGGCATGTAAAAAGGAGATATATGTTTCTACACGATTATTCTTCCTAAAGTCTTCTGATGCTTGTATCAACATAGCACTCATCAGTTTATTTAATTTGTTTTCAAATGACTCATTCACACCAAAGTAATTAATAAACTTGATGAATATTAAGACTTTACTATAAAAATGACCTACTGGAAAATGACCTAGATAACCGAACATTATACTGGAAGATATTGTTGTATTTTTTTCAATACCCATTTTTAATGTATTCAATTCGTTAAACAGTCCATCCAGATAGACAGATGCCAACTTATCAGCAGTCTCTTTAAAATATTTGATATATTTATTATCCATGCCTGGTAATTGGGATAGTATAAACATCTGCTCATGTATGGTTTTAGTTTTATCCGTAAAATTTTCTATGCTAATACCCTCAAATTTTTGATGGTCAGATTCCAAAGTGGAAGTAATAATGTCATTGAAGCTGGTTAGTAATGTCTGGCTATGGGGTAATAGATTAAATATCATGTCATCGTACACACTTATGTATTCATTGTATGATTCCTGATTTTTAAAGCGATTTATCAGTATTTTTTCAATTTCGTCTATGATCAATAGTCTGTTTTTTTCAATTGCTTCATTAATTTTCTGACGTAAAGCGTGAGGATAGTTGGCATCAGCAGGAGCATGGTGTTTCACCAAGACAAATGATTTTAACTTATACATGCTGCAAACTTTAATATCATCTATGCTCATGCGGTAAAGGTCGGCACTTCGTTTACCGGTTAATTCATATGCCATATAATCCGAGCACATGCCTACCCACATCGCTATCACTTTTTCATCGGTTAATTCAGAATCTGGAATGTGTTTTATTGTATTATGAATACCTGAGTATTCATAAATGGGTAGTTTGCTATTTTTACCAAATCTCGCATTAAACTGAGATAATCCTTCCTTTTCACCAAACGTATTCACGTAATCATTTTTGACTTTCTCGTATTGAATCGCGTACTGATTTTGTAAATAGATTGCCTGCAATAGTGGTGAATAACGATGATAGGGTTTTAACGGCTTGGTATCCCCGTTTTCAAACACCCATGTGTTATTGAGATTCGGATCATTAGAGTAATAAATGGCATCATACTTGATTATGTCATATAAAATTTCGATATGATTCGATTTATATTTTTTGCTTACTTTACCGCCAATTTTTAATTTATTTTGCACATCGGATAAATCTTTCTTTATTTTTTCCTGGGAAGGCTTGTCGTTCAGAATCATTTGTGCTGTTGCTTTCTTTTTACCTCGATGAGTATCGGCATCAACTGCTGATACTTTACTGATGCAACGAATATCTGGATTAACAATCAGAAATCCTGCGTCAGAATAAATCGCTGAGCCATATCCAATCATGGCAACAGATCGAATCGGGTTTCCTTTTTTTAACGTGCGGTTTTCTTTAGTACCAGGTGTTGCAATACCTAGCTCGCGCATTATTTTACGTATTTCCATCTCGGCAAGCGATTCGCTTTTGCCGATTTTATTCGAATTCACAATACTGGAAGGTGTGCCTATACCTCTCGAAAACACAAGTCCTTCGCGAACTGCCGCCTGCATATTTTTATCGGTTAATCCTGCTTCCTCCTGATAGGGTGTCAAATCAACCAATGAAAGAGTACTTAATTCTTCAATGCTGAATAATTTCAAGTGAAGTGCGTGTATTATTTTATATTTATCTTTTTTAATACAGGCTAACATATTCTTATATGTCTTCTCACAATTATATTTCCTTTTAGCCAATTCGTTGGTCCTATCGTATGAATCACCTTGTATATTGATAAGGCTTCTGGCTTCCATGATCAAATGCGCCATTTCTTCTAGCGCCAGGGAATTATTATTCTGAATGACGATATCCTTATGAAAATCGAGATATCTGGCATCATAACCCAATCTTGCTCTGATAATATCGAGACAATCTGCATCATGAATAATTTTTTGATATATATTCTTTTGAGAGGCTTTCTTAACAGAGAGGCTGGAAAATCCCCAGCTTACTTCTCCTTTCTCATTTTCATTCATTTCAAAATAACCAGCGGTTATTTTGATGTCCTTGTTTGCAGTAGCTTCTGCAATGAGTTTTGCTTTTTGCGTATCTACCTTTAGCACTCGTGTTAGATAGTAATAGAGCAAGATAGCACTTTCGTGGTCCCATTTGTCTTGTCCGTCGTCTTCACGTGCTGCATCATGAAATAAAGCAGCTATTTGCAGGAGTTTGATATCTTCGTCTGTTAATTTTGCAGCATCGTCATCACCATGCTTTCGATATAAATTAGCAAACACTTGCACGTATATGGCAACACGTGTTGTATGTTGAATGCCATGGATATAACGTGGAATGAGATCTTTCAGCGTTATTTTATATTCTGTGCTGACAGGATAAGCAACCTGATAAATATTGTTATATGCCCACCGCACATGCTCATCAAGAGCACTATCCAGGGTGAGAGTCGTTTTATTTTTTCTTGTGAAGATATCGTCTGCTAAATTTTTCTTTTGAAGAATCCTGGAAATTCCAGCATCCGATGTAAATTTTTTCTCACTGTTGACTCTGTCATTAAACATAACAACCTCGTTTTTAATGTTTTTAATTTGAATTTTGTGATGGATACTTTTTTATATTTAATAGTGCAATGATTATACATATTACTAAGATATTGTACAAAATATATATCTCTGGTATTCGCTCACAAAGTTCCCGCTATCCTGGCCAACCCCCTGGTGCCACTTCAACGATTTGATTTTCATAAACTTTTTCTATTTTTCTGAAATATTTTCTGAAATATTTTCTGGAACATGATTTGGTGATATAGTCCTCAATGCCGTTTCTATAGGAATGACCCCATGAAAAACATATTGCGTGCAACCCTAAACTGTATCGTCTTTGTACTCACTCTGACTGCCAGCACCTACAGCTTTTCTTCCACCCCTACTGAAACCAGTTTGGCCCCCATGCTACAAATAGTATTACCTTCTGTGGTCAACATTAAAGCCAATATTAAAATCACTGATATCAACACCTTGCGCGAATTACAAAAACAGCGCAGTAAAAATGACAAAGAAAGCGATGAAGAACCAGGAACATTTGTTTCTGTTGGTTCTGGTGTGATAATCGATGCTAAAAATGGTTATATTCTCACTAACGCCCATGTCATCACTGATGCGCAAACTGTCACCATTACACTGAGTGATGGTCATCACTATACTGCAAAAACCATAGGCATGGATAAACCTTCTGATATCGCATTAGTGCAAATCAAAGCAAAAAACCTTACTGCAATAAAAATGGGAAATTCGAATGAACTGAAAGTGGGTGATTTTATTGCAGCCATTGGGAATCCATTTGGGTTAAGTCAAACGGTGACGTCTGGCATAGTCAGCGCGTTAGGACGCACCACCCTTGGCATAGAAAACTACGAAAACTTTATTCAAATTGATGCCTCCATTAATCCAGGAAATTCCGGCGGTGCCTTGATTGACATGAAAGGACAGCTTGTCGGTATTAATACGGCTATTCTTGCGCCAGATCGCGGCAGCATAGGAATTGGTTTCGCCATTCCATCCAATATGGCTAAAAGTGTCATGCTGCAATTACTGGAATATGGAAATGTCAAACGCGGCGTATTAGGAATCGGTGCACAAGATATTACGCCTGAACTGGCCAGTGCATTTACCATGGAACCAGGACGAAAAGGTGCTGCAATCACACAAATACTTCCCAACTCCCCTGCACAACAAGCTGGCTTGTTAGTGGGCGACATTATGACTTCTGTCAATGGGAATGAAGTCAAAAGTGCTAGTGATGTTGTCAACATTATTGGGTTTTTACGCGTTGATTCAAAAGTGAATATCAATGTCTTGCGTAACAATAAACCGATAACGGTGAGTGTTGCACTCTCTGATCCCAAAAAACGCACTGAACTGGTCGAAAAGTTAAATCCATTTTTATATGGCGTAGCCTTAAAAAATTATAGTGTATTAAGTCCTATTCATGGAAACGTGCAAGGTGTTCAAGTGATCTCTGTTGAACGTGATAGTAATCCATGGCAATCTGATTTACGTCCAGGCGACATCATTACTTCAGCCAATCAACAAAAAATTAATAATATTGATGAATTAAAAGCGGCTGCTGCAAAATCCGGAAAAGAATTGTTGTTGAATGTATTACGCGGGCCCAGCGCAGTATTTTTAGTTATCAATAAAGAAGCATAAATCATGGCAAAACCCGTGACAAAACTCATGTCAAAAATGCTGATTGTTGTCAGCATTTTTTTTACTATCCTGTAAGGAGAGAGCGTCCGCATCTCCCCTTATAGCCAACCAAGTCCTGCCGCAAGCAACAGGTTTTATACGATCAAAGCTTGCCACTAATACGTCTGATTTCCCTCAACATCCAATTCTATCAGTGTTGTGTTTGCCTTGAGTGCTGCAATTCCTTGCTCGCCAATTCTGTTACGGCTCACATTTAAACGTTTTAAAGTTGAATTTTTCGCGAGTGCCATCGCGCCAAAATCATCGATATTATTATAAGATAAATTGAGATCAGTGAGAGTTTGATTTTCAGCCAATATCCCTACCTCATAACTGAGTAATTTATTCGAATTTAGGTCTAATTTTTTGAGTGAGGTATTTTTTGATAAAGCAATAATAGAAGCTCTGTTAACGAAGTTATAATATACAGATAATGATTGCAGTGTTGTATTGTTAGCTAATGCAATGATCGCTTTATCACTTAAACCATTTTCACTCACATCGAGATGGATAAGATGTGTATTGCCCGCTAAAGCAATAGCACCTTCATCAGAAATATGGCTGCCACTTACATTCAAATCCGTAATCGACGTATTTTTAGCCAAGGCGCGCGCACCTTCACTGCCTATTCTATCATTTTGCAAGTTAAGTTTACGCAAAGTAGTATTTCTGGCAAGAGCCATCGCCGCTTTAAGTGAAATAGAACCAAAAGACAAATTCAAATCAGTGATTGTAGTATTATGACTTAACTCCAATGCCAGCTCATCAGCAATATTATTAATAGACATGGATAATGTTTTAATACTGGTATTATTTGCCAATGCTTTTGCACTAACAACAGTCAACCCCTCTAGTATTTCATTCGCAGTCAATTCTTGTAATGTTTTACTCTCTGCAAGGGCTTGAATACCCTGGTCATGAATATTATTCGCTGAAATATCCAAACTAACTAAGTGAATATTTTGACCTAAAGAACGTGCTCCATGCACAGTAATGCCATTGTACGCCACATTCAAATGCCTGAGCGTTGAATTTTTCGTTGCAAATTCAAGTGCGCCCACATCGCCAATATCATTATTCCAAATATTCAATGAAGTTAATGTCGTGTTTTTAGCTAATTCAATAGCCCCTTCTGGCTTAAGGTTATTGTGAGGCACATCGAGAGATGTAATTTCATGGTGATCATTTAAATAAGCGCGAATAGCAGGAACATCTTTCACCGTTAAATTACATTCGCTTAAATCCAATAAATCGTTTTTGACATGTTTATCTATTTCACTCATGCACTTAACATAAGTTTGTGCGTGGCTGCTCTTCTGTGATGCTAGTGATGAAGCTAAAGCTGGTATTGAGGCGATGATAGCAAAAATCAGGACCGTTTTTTTAATCATTTCATATTCCTTATATTATTAATTAAAAGTAACCACTCATCCGTCATTGCGAGCCCGCGCTTTTTGCGAGCGCAGCAATCCAGACGAACAAGATAAATGATTAAACAAGATAGCTTGCGTATTTACAAGTGATGCCAAAGAATTTTGATTAAGCCCTTAGAGACGCCGCCTATTTTGCTAATAGTCTGTTAATAAATTATACAGCTCCACATGGTATTCTTCACAATCATATTTTCAATTGAATAAATAAAAAGATAAAACGAGGCAGTTTAGTTATGGCTATTTCACGAACAATTACACAAGACGAACTCATTGAATTGATTGTCAGTCATATTGAATCGGGGAAGCAATTTACAAATGATTTTAACTGGAGCGATCATTTATCTGCGAAAGGGTTCAAACCAGAATTCAAGCATATCGACTTTGATATCATTCATAATGCACTTAAAGCAAAATTCCCAACAACTGAAAATTGTTTATCAGATTTTCCAGTATGGGAGAATGGATCTTTTTCTAAATTTAATTTTGAACATTGTAAAAACATACGATTTAAAAGAAAATGTCGATTTGAAAAGTGTAACTTTGATCATTCTTCATTTACACATCTGCCACCTATACAACATTCCATTTTCAATGACTGCTCCATAAGAGAGACTGAATTTAATTCAGTTAACATTCAAGGATGTACTTTTACTCGTGTAAATATGGATAAATGTAAATTAATCAATTCTAAATTCATCATGATTAATTCTCAGGAAAAAAGTTTTCATATAACCGATTCCGAGTTTATATCCTGCACAATGCAAAATGTAAATGGATTGTGTGAGGCGGACTTTTCATTAAATAGATATGATGTCAATTTTTCATGCAGATCTACAAAATGGGATAGTTTATGTAATGACGATATGATTCGCGACAAGATTAAACAAATAGGCAATAAACCCATTATAATAATGTTGTATGCACCTGATGATGGTGTTTCAAATGCAAATAAAATGATTGAGTTCTATGGAAAAAATGGTTTGCAACTTGTTCTTGTCTCGCCTCAAAAAGGTAATACACACCCTGTTTTTGAAAAAAATAATTTGATTAGCGGCATTATATTACCAGGTGGGCCCGATATCCCTCTGGATGATAAAAATACACGGAAGGGATTTGAAATTTGGTTGCTTGACTTGGGATGTTTGCAAAAAATACCCGTTTTAGGTATTTGTCGCGGGCATCAGCTCATTGGTAGTCGCTTTGGTGGAATGATTCAGGATGTCAATAATCATCAAGGCGATGTGATTCATGTTAAACCAAAAGAAGGCAGCCTGATTTATCAACGACTCTCAGCTAAATATAAAAAATTTGAGAAAAATAATGACAATACCGGTGTAGCGGAAAAAACATATTTAAGTAAAGGTGAAGATGGAGCATATACATACTACTCTTCTTGCGCACATGGCCAAATGGTATTTTTTGATAAGAACCGAGATAAATCTAAAGTCAAAATTGTAGCAAAATCATCGGATAATGTTCCTGAAGCACTGCAGATTAACGATCACATCATTACTTATCAACATCATCATGAATCTTATTTGATAAGCAATCCTGATGGTGGAAAAGTAGCAAAAGCTTTATTGAGGGTGTTTGCTTCCATGGTAAAAACATACTATGAGACTCATACTAATGATCGTGTTTATCCATTAGGTAGCTTGAATGTAAATAAAATGTCATAGATCATCGCTGTGATGCTAAAGAACAGTTAACCCGGATATTTCATCATGACAGCTACTGCGAAGGCGTTAGCCGTGATACGGATGGCACACGCATACGGATTGTCCACAATGCTTCGTTAGGATTGGTTGAATCCAGCGTATAATACATCACGATAGCAGATGCGGTTTTTGACACGTCCAACTGGCTATATTGGATAGTTTTTTCTTCTGGTTTACGGCAACAACCACTGATGACAATAATTTCCAACCAGGGTTGCAACACATAATTATGATAATAAAGTGCACTTCTCTCCAAATGATCGGTCAGTATGCCCGTCTGGGCATCCCGTTTGGCCCTGGAATATTTTTCCAGATTTCTCACGTCCGTTTGCAAATCTGAGCGCCGCGACAACACCTTGTCTAGCAATAACAATATTTTATATTGATATATTTTTTGACTGGTCGTGTTTTTCGATACACCAAATTTCCACGCTAGTTTCCTGATGCGTATTTGATTAAACCAGTTTTTAATAATTGCATTCTCTTGCCCTGTTAAATGACAAGAGATTAAATCATATGCCCATATCATTCCTTCCAGACGTGATTCCTCTATAGGATTTCCTGTCGGTTTATTGATGTGCGACCAGCTTAATAATATATCTTTAGCTTTATTCAAATATTTTTCTTCATGCGTTAAATAATAACTTAAAGCTAGAATAGCTGAATTGTCCTCGTCTTTATATTTTTTCTGAAGAGTCTTATTTTTAAGCCCTAGCGTTTGAACCGGGTATGGTTTCTGACTTAATAATTTATTAGATAAGCGTTGTAAATCATCTTTAGTTGATTGGGATATTTTTGAAAACGATTCAGTTAATACACTCTCTGCAGGCCATAATTCCGAATGACAGCTTGATGCAGCAGCAAATGAATATTCAAATGGTAGTAAAAAAATACTTATTAAAATAAATATAAAACGCAATTGACACTCCTTCCATGACTTTCCAATATTATCCATTATCTGGTTTTTAACTGACTAACTTTATCCATTGCCATTTTAAGTTGAGTATTTTTATGCTGTAAATCCTGTTTTAATTCTGACAATGCAGATTTAAGTTCAGCAATCTCTGCATGACTTTGTTGATTCTGATTTTCTAATTTTTGGTACGCATTTCTGGTTTCTTCCCTGATTTGATTTATCAAATCAGTTAACTGTGCATCCGCTTGAGATGGTATTTTATTTTTAGCGACAAATTGTATATTTGATTGTTGACGACTATTCGATTGTGTTTTACGTATTAATTTTTCCTGATAGGGAACAATAGGATTTTTACTATTGATTAACCAGGAATTAACTATGCGTATGTCTTCAAAACTCAGTGTTCCAGCAGCTTCTTTCAATAATAAAATATAATTAACCAAATCATATCTATCATTAGCGTAAGCCAATTGCGCTTCATATAAGGCAGCTTCACGATTGAGTACATCCAGTAAAGTTTGAATTCCCGATTGATATCTATCAATGATACCTTGTAATGATTGTACTGCTGCAGCTATAACTTGCTTATCCGCTTTGATTTGACTGATACCAGCAACAATATTCATAAAGCTTTGGCGTGTATTATTAATAGTAGTGCGTACATTTTCTTCTAGTACTTGCTGTTGTTGTTCATACAAATGTTTGGCCTGGTTCGTTTTGGAAACAACACCGCCTCCTTCAAATAGTGGGAAATCAATATTAAATCCCAGGGATTTATCTGATAGGGTACCTGCACCATTATTATCAATAAAAGAAGGATAACGATTAATATTGAAAGTGTAATTTCTTGCTAATGTACCCTGCAATGAGACAGTCGGTAAATGTCCTGCAAATTGCTGCTTGATATTTTGCCTTGCTGCTCCCAATGTATATTGAGCGGCTTTAATCGACCAATTTTGTTTTAATGCAATATCAACCCATTGATTGATATTTTCTGGATGCGGACTAACTAGAGGAAAATCATTTTTTAAATAAGATAAATGCTCATAATAAACATTAGTGATTGCACGCAAATTTTCTCTATCGTTTGCTAATTGTTTATTGGCTGCAATTGATGCAGCAACAGAAGATTCGTATGCTGCTTTGGCAGTGTATACATCCGTTTTCGTTTTGATGCCTGCTTGAAATTGATCAGTGATTTGATTAAGTTGAAATTGATAGTAACGCCTTGAAGCATTGGTATAAGCAATAATTTCCTCATCTTTTAATACAGCAAAATAAGCTCTCGATACGCGTATCATCAGATTTTGCAAAGCAGCATTCAATGATGCACATGCGCTTTTGGCATTTTCCAACTGAACTGCAATATTTGCAAATAAACCAAAATTGAACACGGGCTGAGTTAACGTAAGGTCTAAAGTATAAGTACGCTGTGTTATATTTCTTGGATCAAAAACGCTAACGTTTCCTATCGTACCCGTTCTATATTCCGTACCAGAAAATCCATAACGCGAAACCGTCGGATTAGTAAACAATGATATATTTGGCAATATATATGAGATGCTAATAGGAATATTATCTCTTGTTACCAGACTTTGCGCGACACCTTGATGAAAAACAGGATCACTATAAAGTGCTTGTTGGTAAACCTCTAATAAATTAGCTGCATTGGCATGTGATTGCCATGAGAGTAACACTAGAAACATCCCAATCTTTTTTTGCATTGAACACACTCTCTATTAATGACACGTTCCTATTAATGAATAGGAAATATATAACTCATCCACGCTGCCATACGTAATAATATTTTTCTTATAATTGCAACATGGTGAAAATGTTCTGTGTAAATAGCTGTTTGACCAGCAGCGCCGCCTGGTAACAAGTCTATGTATTCATTAAAATGCGGATCATCGATTTCAATGATCACAGGAATACGGCCAGGGCTATTCATTGCATTTGCACCAATTAAAGTACCTGTTGGTATGACTTGTCCTTCTAGCAAATCAGGAAACACAAATTTAACCTTACCAGAAAAAATAACGCTTGGAATACCATCAAACGTCGCTTCGGCAGTATCGCCTACTTTCAAACGCAAAAGGCTATTTTGACGAAACCAGCCAATATAATAATTGGTTTCTTTATGAATAAAGATCATGACAGGACGAATAGGCAAAGCGGCTGAAATCATACCAGGACGTAATATGACTTGCGTGACGTAACCATCGGTGGGCGCACGGACTGTCGTTTGTTCCAATTCATAAACAGCGTTTGCCTGATCTGCTGTCAATTGATCGACTCGTGAAACTGCCAAATCATGTTCGCGAACGGTAATAGCGCCTTTGGGAAGTAATTGGTTTGCACGATCAAGATCAGATTGTGCTAATGCTAATTGGGCATTCAAAGATGCAACACGATTTTTGAAAGGAACAGGGTCGATTTGATATAACACATCACCTTTCTTCACAGTGGTGTTATCTCTTACCGGCACATCGATTACACGTCCAGTCACAGATGAAACGATAGGTGTAGAAACAAAATATTGGCGGCTAATTTCAGAATAAGGATGGTTGTAATTCATGACAATTAACAATGCGCCAATTAAGACGATGCCGCCCAATGCTGCCGTCGGCACTGTCCATTTATTTAAAGGGATATTGAAAATTTTAAAAATCGCAATACAAATTGCCGTGTAAGTCAGAATCAGTAACAAATCCATTTGTTCTTCCTTATTTCCCTGAGTCACGCTGCTGAGCAATCTCTTTTCTATATTGCTCAATACGTGTTTCCAATGATGATATACGTTCATCAATCTCAGCTTGTACAAACCCCCAGCCTCTCTCTGGCTTATATAACATGGCCCAAATCCATAGAAATGGCCAAATCACATGTAAGGTAAACAAGCTCACCCATCCTGCGACATGAATGGCATCTTGTTGGGGATGATTACGTGAAACGGCGATCTCATAAGGAATATCATGTAAGACGATAATTCCATAAAAAATGGTGAGGCCTACGAAAATCAACATAACTAAAGCAATATAATCCAGCATGACTGTCCTTCCCTAGAAGCAATTCATCAAACGGCCGTCCACTATCAATTATATTAAGCTTATCATTATAGCGTTATAGCGGTAATAAAAAATGATATCAGGAGTTCTCGCTGAAATGATATTTATTTTTGAGCTTGAAAGATGTATTAAATCGTTATAATTTGTAGATTCTTCATAAATAACAAAATTAGTATATTATCAGTCATAATACGGCCTTAATGTTATAGCATTATGATTGTACTTACTATAAAACGGGCGGCCATCATCATGACCACGATTAACAAATTAAACACCTTTGCCCTCACCTTATTAATTACGGGCGCCATAGATAGTATTCGCAATTTGCCAGCATCTGCCTTATTTGGCAGTACCCTGATTTTCTTTTTTGTGTTCGCTACCATTGTCTTTCTCATACCAACAGCGCTTGTTTCAGCTGAATTAACCGCTAATGTAGATGAAGGCGGCATCTACCAATGGGGCCGGCTTGCCTTTGGAGAGCGAATTGGGTTCCTGGCCGTTTGGCTGCAATGGATTAACAACCTGGTATGGTTTCCAACCATACTTTCTTTCATCGCCGGCACAGCAGCCTATTTAATCGACCCTGCTCTTGCCCAAAACAAATATTACATGGTCGGCATGATTTTATCGCTATTTTGGCTGCTCACCCTTGTTAATTTGAAAGGCGTCAGAGTATCTGTCAAATTTACCAGTTTTTGCGCCATTATAGGTTTAATCATTCCTATGATTTTGATTATTGCTTTACTTGTCACATGGCTTGTTTCAGGAAAGCCGCTACAAATTCAACTCACCCATTCCAGTATATTTCCCAGTTGGCAGCATAGTGACAATTGGATGGCACTCACTGCGGTCATGTTGGGATTTGCTGGTATGGAATTAGCTTCTGTTCACATCAAAGATGTGAATAATCCACAAAAGACTTTTCCTAAAGCATTAGCTTTTTCCAGTATCATTATTCTCGCCACCATGATGTTAGGCTCACTCGCTATTGCTTGTGTACTTCCCTATGACAAAATCAATCTGGTCAATGGAACCATTCAAACGTTTGCCTACTTCCTATCTGCCTACCATTTAACATGGTTGCTTCCAGTGTTAACTATTTTATTGGTGATAGGCAGTTTAGGTGGTGTGATTAGCTGGGTCATTTCACCAATAAAAGGATTAGGCCAAGCCGCTAAACAAGGTTTTATGCCTCCGTTTTTTGAAAAAAACAACAAGCATGGCGTACCACAAAATCTTTTGATTACTCAAGCTGTTTTAGTTAGCTTTGTATGTACAGCCTTTCTGTTATTGCCTAGCATCAATGCTTCGTATTGGTTGTTAACCGCATTAACGACACAACTTTATATGTTAATGTATGTCATTATGTTTTTAAGTGGCTTGAAATTACGTAATAAAATGAAATATACAAAACAATCATTTGTCATTCCTGGTAAAAAAATCGGATCATGGTTAGTCTGCTTACTGGGTTTAACAGGATGCGCTATCACCTTGTTTGTCGGGTTTATTCCGCCTACTAATATTAATATTGGCAATAGCATGAACTATGAATTACTTTTCTGCAGCGGCATATTAATCATGTTGCTGCCCATATTGTTTTTTTACTGGTATCAAAATAAAACCAGAGCTTACAACTTGCCATTAAACATACCATCTACACCAGCAGCTTTAGCCAGTGACATAATATCTTCAGACAAGTGATGGAAATGTATAGGCTTGTTTAATTGCTTGGAAAGTTTAATCCACTCTACCATCAGAGCAAGCCCAGCACTATCAGTAGAATGTAATTGGGAAAAATCAAAAATGAGTTCGGAAGATTTTTCAGTTTGCTGCAAACTTTTTTGATACACAGACATTACATTATTAAAATTCAAATCTCCGCTAATCAGATATCGATTATCTTGAAATGTAATGTCTGCTGTTTGTTGCATAAGTCACTCTTATCGCGAGTTATGGCCAGATAGCCTGTTAAGTAATGTATTCATATCGCCATTACCCAAAATATCTGCGAATTGTGCGCGAAAACTGCTGAGCATACTGACACCTTCAACAGACATATCAAATAATCTCCAGCCGCTGCTAGTACGGACCAAACGATAAGTGACATTAATCGGCTGACTCTGAGAACTAATAATTTGGCTGTTGACTTCAACAGTATTGCCGCCGGCTCCACTGCGTACAGGGAAAAATTTAATGGTTTGATCTTGATAATTGGTTAATCCTGAAGCGTAAGTACGAATAACAGTGGTTGTAAATAATTTCTGAAATTCTTTCTTTTGCGCATCCGTTGCATTATTCCAAATGCGTGGCGGTAAAACTCGCTTAGACATTTCATTCAAATTCGCATAAGGAACAACATATTTATATGCCAGGCTATACACGATGCTAGGTTTAGTTTTTAATGTCGCTTTGTTTGATTTCAATCCATCAATCATATTGTTAGCAACATATTGCAGCAACGAAACAGGATCACCCGATGGCGCTGCTTGAGCAGGAGTCACTACCGCCAACCAACCGAATACCAACGTTATAAGCAATAAAAATACATTATGCTTTACCCTATTATTGTTTAGCATCTTTTTTATCTCCATTATCACTGCCATTCTTGATGTTATAGATGAATTGTCCGATTAATTTTTCCAGTATCATGGCAGAATTAGTCATTTCAATTTTACTGCCATTTTTTAGAAACGTTGTATTATACATTGGCGCAATGGCAATGTAATTGTCGCCCAATAATCCTGCGGTATAAATTCCAGCAGATGAATCATCTGGAATATCATTAAATTGGTGGTAAATTCGCATATTGACAACTGCCTTGAATGTCATCGGATCCAGGCTGATGTTTGCTACCTCACCTACTTGCACACCACCAATTTTCACAGGCGATCTCACTTTCAGTCCGCCGATATCATCAAAATCAGCTGTCACGACATAACTCTGTTTTGGGAATAAGCTGGTCAAGCCGCTGACTTGAAAGGCAAGCACAGATAATGCAACCAGTGAGAAAATTAAAAATAATCCTACCAGACTTTCTATCAATCGTTGCGGCAACATTACCACTCCCCTATCATCATGGCTGTTAATACAAAATCCAGGCCCAATACTGCAAGCGATGCATATACCACTGACCGGGTCGTTGCGCTCGCAATACCAGCCGAAGTGGGTACAGCAAAATACCCCTGAAACACAGCTACCCATGTGACTGCGATACCAAATACAACGCTTTTGAGTATACCGTTCACTATATCAGCGTGAAATTCTACTGATGATTGCATGTTTGACCAAAAAATACCTGCATCGACACCTAACCATTTCACACCAACCAGATAGGCGCCATAGATGGCTGTCGCGTTAAATATTATTGTGAGCAGCGGCATGGAAATAAACCCACCCCAAAATCGCGGCGAAATCACCCTGTGCAAAGGATCAACTGCCATCATTTCCATACTGGATATTTGTTCAGTTGCTTTCATCAAGCCAATTTCAGCTGTCACGGCAGAACCTGCCCGACCAGCAAATAATATAGCTGTCACTACAGGGCCTAATTCACGTACGACGCTCAATGCAACTAATGGGCCCAATTCTTGAGAAGCACCAAATTTTGCTAATGTATGATAGCCTTGCAAAGCCAATACCATACCAATAAAAAGGCTGGAGACGATAATAATTAATAACGACAAGACCCCTTCGGAATAAACTTGTTGCATTACCAAAGGAAAGCCTTTTTTGAAATTGGGGGCATAAAACAAGACACGGGAAAACAAGATACCAGCCTTGCCAAAACGCCTCAGGTTTTCAATTCCCCAATACCCAACCATAGAGAAGCGGTCTATCATATTTCTTCTCCTCGCAAGAAATCTTGAACCAAGGGTATGGCTGGATAATCGAATGGTACAGGCCCATCAGGTAACCCTTGAATAAACTGTTGTAACTGCTTTGAAGAATCATGGAAAATGGACTCAGGCGTTCCATGTCCAACGACTTTCTTGCTTACGATCACGTAAACATAATCAGCTATCTGCATGGTTTCCTGTACATCATGAGATACAATAATACTGGTGAGATTCAGCGACTTGTTCAGGGTACGTACCAGTTTGACCAACACACCCATGGAAATAGGATCCTGGCCAGTAAAAGGTTCGTCATACATAATCAATTGCGGATCCAGTGAAATAGCCCTTGCCAGCGCTACGCGTCTCGCCATGCCGCCTGATAATTCATTTGGCATGAGCCGCCAGGCACCACGCAACCCTACCATCTGTAACTTCATTAAAACCAGTGTGTGTATCATGGACTCGGACAAGTGCGTATGTTCACGTAGTGGAAATGCGACATTTTCAAATACATTCAGGTGCGTAAACAAACCACCTTCCTGAAATAGCATACCCATGCTTTTGCGTAGCTGATAGAGTTTTTTGCGGGATAATTCATGTATCATCTGCCCACCAACAACCACTTTTCCAGCTGTGGGGGTTAATTGACCACCTATTAAACGCAGTAAAGTTGTCTTACCTGTGCCGCTAGGCCCCATGATAGCAGTGATTTTTCCGCGCGGAATAACAATATCCACATCCTGAAAAACGGTTTTACCGTTTTCATGCTGGAATGACATGTTACTGATTTCAACTAGATTTTCTGACATAGACATAGGTATTAAGTTTCGCAAATGGCGAGAAAAATAGCTAGCCCTTTGATAGGGTCTGAAGTTAATATATCGCGTCTGAGCAGCGGAGAAAACAATGCAACAAAAAAATGATGCAAAAGACGTAGATTTCGAAAGCAATCTATTGGAAAACGAGAAAATCTGCAACCTGGCGCTAGCTGTCATAGAAACTGAAGCTCAAATGATAAGCAACCTTAAAAACAGGATTGATCAACGCTTCGTTGATGCCTGCCGTTATTTGCATCATTGTGAAGGCAGAATCGTAGTCATTGGTGTAGGTAAATCCGGACATATCAGTAAAAAAATTGCTGCCACTTTTGCCAGCACAGGCAGTCCTGCGTTTTTTATTCATCCCAGTGAAGCCAAGCACGGCGATATTGGCATGATTACCCGTAAAGATGTGATTTTAGCTTTATCCAATTCAGGCGAATCCGAAGAAATCATTTCCATTCTCCCTGTTATTAAACGCCTGAATGTTCCTGTAATTGCTTTAACGGGCAGGCCCAAATCCACTCTTGCGAAAGCCGCTACCGTACACCTGGATGTCAGTGTCGAGAAAGAAGCATGCCCGCTAGGCTTAGCACCCACGTCAAGTACTACTGCTGCTTTAGTGATGGGTGATGCACTGGCAATGGTATTATTAGATCAGCGTGGGTTTACTGAAAATGATTTCGCCATGTCACATCCTGGCGGAACCCTGGGAAGACGATTATTGTTAATGGTAAATGAAATCATGCACCAAAATGATGATGTGCCTATTGTTTCCATAGATGCGTCATTAAAAGAAGCGTTGGTTGTCATGACACACAAAAAATTGGGGATGACAACCGTCACACATGAATCAGGTGAATTAGCCGGTATCTTTACTGATGGTGATTTACGCCGTGCACTTGATAAAGCCTCTGATATTCATAGCACCCCAGTTCATCAAATCATGTCTAACAATCCAAAAACTATTTCAAAAGACATGCTTGCCGCTGAAGCACTCCATATTATGGAGTCATTTAAAATCACTTCTCTTGTTGTCATTAATGCTGAGAATAAGCCCATAGGAGTGATTCATATTCACGATATTCTTCGCGCAGGAGTCATTTGATGCAATCCCTGGCTGATAAAGCAAAGGCCATACGTCTTCTTGTTCTTGACGTAGATGGTGTATTAACAACAGGCGCTCTTTACTATGGCAATGATGGTTTTGAAATGAGAGGATTCCATATACATGATGGAATGGGGATAAAATTGTTACAAAATGCTGGCATAAAAGTCGCTATTATCTCTGGCAAACAATCTGCCCCTGTTGAGAGACGCATCAAAGATTTACAGATAGAACACGCTTATCTTGGATATGACGTCAAACTTCCAGCCTACGAAGACCTCAAACAAAAGTTGGATATCAAAGATCATGAAGTTGCTTATATGGGTGATGATTTACCTGATTTACCCGTCTTGCGTCGAGTCGGATTTTCCATCACTGTTCCGGAAGCCCCTGAAATAATCAAGCAACATGTTGATTATATAACCAAAATAAAACCTGGAAAGGGAGCAGTCAGAGAGGTTTGTGAATTTATTCTGGAAGCACAAGGCTGCCTTCAATCTGTGTTACAATCATACCTCCTATAAACGACTCAGCTTTAGAATAGAAATATGACATATAAATATTCCATCTTTAGTTTAATCATGATTGCTGCTTTAGGGATTGCTATATGGACAACTTATTTGTCTTACCAACCACAACCTCGCACCGCTGCACACTCCTCATTATTACCCGATGCATTTATGGAACAAGTGTCCGCAGTCATCATGGATAAACAAGGTAAACCCAATCTAAAAATAGTATCACCTAAAATGGTACATTACGCTGCGAATGATACGACTCAATTGATCAAACCAGAACTCACGATATACCGTAAATCACCCAAACCCTGGTATATCACTGCCAACTATGCAAAAGCAACCCAGGGTGTTGATAATATCAGTTTCCGGGAAAATGTTACCATTCATCATGCAGCAGATGAAAACAACCCAGCTACATTAATCAAGACACCAACCTTGACTGTTCATCCGAATAAACGCACTGCTGAAACGAATGATTTAATCACGCTGATACAACCAAATCTTACTGTAAAAGCAACTGGCATGTATGCCGACATGAATAGTGGCGATATAAAATTCATATCCCAGGCACGAGGAGAATATGTACCAAGTTAACAAGTTATTTTCAATTTTCTTTTTATTTGCTTTCACCATTCAGGCTTATGCTTTGGATGATGATAGTAAGGCAAAGTTAAATATTGTCGCTGATTCTGGAACTTATAATTTTAAAACTGGCGTCGATGTTTATGAGGGACATGTCAAAATAGATCAGGGATCTACTCACATTATTGCTGATAAACTCATCACCAAAAAAAATAACCAGCATAAAATTCAGGAAGCAACCGCTTATGGCATACACGATTTAGCTCATTTCTGGACACTGCCTAAATTGGGTGAGCCTGAAATTCATGCTTATGCCAAAACAATCAAATTTTATCCCCTTGAAAACAATGTATCGCTTGAACATGATGTCACTGTTACACAAGGTGAAAATAATTTTAAGGGTGAATTAATTCACTACAATAGTAACGAACAAACTATTACTGTTCCTGCCATATCCAATGGACGTGCTATTCTTGTTTATAATCCGGAAAAATGATGTCTAATACATTACGCGCACAACACTTAAGCAAAAAATACAAATCACGCAACGTCGTGAAAGACGTATCATTGCATATTAACTGCGGTGAAGTTGTCGGTTTATTAGGGCCTAATGGTGCCGGCAAAACCACTTCATTTTATATGATGGTTGGCTTAATACCGGTTGATGGCGGTGAGATTTTTATTGATGATATTGATATTACAAAAATGCCTGTACATGCTCGCGCTCGACTAGGACTCAGTTATTTACCGCAAGAAGCTTCCATTTTTAGAAAATTAACGGTAGCGCAAAATATCATGGCTATTCTTGAATTGCGCACTGACTTAAACAAAACTGAACGCAAAGCTAAATTACAACACTTGCTGGAAGAATTCCGTATTACACATATCAGCGATACATTAGGTATGAGTTTATCCGGCGGCGAAAGACGTCGTGCAGAAATTGCCCGAGCACTTGCAACTGAACCTAAATTCATTTTATTGGATGAACCATTTGCTGGTATTGACCCTATTTCTGTCCTCGATGTGAAGCGAATCATTAATCATTTGCGTAAACGCGGCATGGGCATACTCATTACCGATCACAATGTCAGGGATACACTCAATATTTGTGAACGTGCTTATATTGTCAATCAAGGGAAAATCATTTGCGAAGGCAACCCAGAAGTGGTTTTAATGAATAATGAAGTGAGAACAGTGTATTTAGGTGAAGAATTTAATTTATAAATCATGGTCAAAGACTCGCTGCAACAGGTATAATAGGCGTATGTACAGGGTTCCCGCTGAAACGCTTCGGGTCTATATATCTTAATAAGAATAAACGTTTAAGAGTTACCGGCGATATTTCAATGCCGATCTTTCAATGATGATATTTCAATATATTGTATACATTCATAAACATAATGAAACAGGATGTAACAATGAAAAAGATATTACTTGCAATAACATTCATTCTTCTTGTTTATATTTCTAGCTTTATACTCGTTCATGTCCTTTGGTTCAAGGGCAACCAGATTACGATATCCCTTATTCTCTCCCTTATTCCGGCATCGCTGATTTCACTTATCCTGTTGTCGTCTCTCATAGTAAAGATTACATATCAAAATAATCATCTCATGGAAGAAAAACATGATGCAAAATTGAAACTTTCTCAAACTCGATATTTATATGATAAAGTCATCAAGGAATCAGCTATTGCAATGGCAATACTTAACATTAAAGGAAAAATTATAAATTATAATGATTTATTTTCAAACTTATTTGAAATAAATAAAGAACAATTTATGCATATTAATTTTCATGATTTATTAATGTTAGGCGGTATAAATGATTATCAACTTATTATCGAACAAATGGTAAATAACATCATAAAGTTTTCCCAGGAAAAGCAACAATGGAAAAAGGAAAACGGTGAAATTATTTTTATGGATATCAAGTTATCTCTTGTTTGTGATCGATTTAATGATCCAATTTATATTATAGCTTATATATCAAATAACACTGAGCAAGTACAAATACAAAATCAACTAGATAAAATGCATTACTATGATTCATTAACTGGTCTTGCCAATAGTAATGGGATATATAAATTAGCTGCAAATCTGGCTTCTGAAAAGTTTGTAACTAACAAATTCATTTTGATGGTAGCAAATATAGATAATTTTAAAAATATCAATGGATCTCTAGGTTATGATACAGGTGATGCTATATTAAAAACCGTTGCGGAACGTATGCAACAGTCTATTAATCCGGGTGATTTAGCGGCAAGAATATCAGGAGATATGTTTGCCCTAATAATCAGATACATAAATAATCCAGACATATACCAGTCGGTCATAAAAAAAATAACTGATACCATCATGAGACCTGTGCGTATTGGCAATCAGGAAATCATTATAACAATGAGCGCTGGGATAAGCATACATCCGGATCATGGCAGGGAAATAAAAATATTATTGAAACATGCTGATTTAGCCTTACAGCATGCTAAAATATCTGGTAAAAATAATTGTCAATTATTTAGTCATGAACTATCGGATATTATGGATCATGATGTTGCATTACGTTTTGCACTGAACAGTGCATTATTACACGATGAATTCATTTTGCATTATCAACCAAAAATCGATCTCAATTCATTTAAAGTTTCTGGTGTAGAAGCATTTTTACGCTGGAGAAATACAAAATTTGGTAATGTATCCTCTGGTGAAATTATAAAAGTGGCAATAGATACCGGATTAATTATTCCTGTCGGTGACTGGGTAATGCGAGAAGCCTGTAATCAAATTAAAAACTGGAAACAAGTTGGTTTGCATAACATCAGTATTGCAATTAATTGCTCTTTGAGAGAAATTCATCAACGAAATTTTACAGATAAACTCAGCACTATGTGCAATGAACTCGAAATCTCTCCTCAGTTAATTGAAATTGAATTCAAAGAAAGCGACATCATGCGAGATACAAAATTCATACTGGAGATATTGTATAGATTAAAAAGCAGGGGTTTTACAGTAGTGATTGATGATTATGGCAGAGGCCAATGTTCTTTAACGAATTTAAAGCGTTTATCCCTAGATAAAATAAAGATAAATACTATTTTGATTAATCAAATTCAAGAAGACGATATGTCCACCTCAATTCTAGCTGCTATCGTGGAAAACGCTAATAAAATAGGAATAAAAACTGTCGCAACACAAGTAGAGAAAAAAGAGCAGTTCGATTATCTATTGAAGATAGGATGCAAGGAAATACAAGGAAATTATATCTTCGTTCCATCGAGCCATATTGATGTAACTAGCTATATATTAAATGAAGTGGGAAATGAAATTATTAAAACAACGTGATCACAAACATGATAAGAGGGGCAGCAATTTATGGATGATCATCTTAACTTATCAAGAAAATTGTATGGTCGCGAAAAACAAATTCAGCAATTGCGTGATTCGCTTTCTCAAGTATGCTCTGGCGACACTCAATTGACACTGGTATCAGGTTACTCTGGTATTGGTAAATCTTCTCTTGTTAACGAATTATCTTCATTAATTAAATTAAAAAATGGTTACTTTCTAAAAGGTAAATATGATCAGTTACAGCGAACTAAGCCTTATAGCGCAATCATGGAGGCATTTAAGGATTTAATTCGCGGCATATTGTCTCAATCCGATATCGACGTGACGTCACTTCGTGAAGCATGGCTGGAATCTCTAGGTCATAATGGTCAGATTATTGTTGATGTTATTCCTGAGATTGTACACATCATAGGGCCTCAGCAACCGGTAGCGGATTTATCTCCTGCAGAAGCACAAAATCGTTTCATGTTAACACTGCAAAATTTCATTCGATCAATTGCACAACTGAAACATCCTCTTGTATTGTTTCTGGATGATTTACAATGGATAGATATTGCATCATTGCAGCTCATCAATTCTTTGCTAACGGATTATGATCTTCGACATTTTCTTCTAATCTGCGCATATCGTGACAACGAAGTTTCAACAGATCATCCGCTGACTATTGCATTAGACAAACTTACCGCACTTGGCATCCCGATGAATCGAATTACATTAACATCACTCACACAATCTGATATTGAATGTTTTCTCGCAGATAGTTTTAATTGTGATACAGCTCAAGTGCAATTATTTTCATCCATGTTATTAGAAAAAACTTATGGTAATCCATTTTTCATCAATCAATTATTAAAAGTATTATATCAGAATAAATTACTATCATCTTATAATCATAAGAATGAATTATCATGGGATGTCTCGAATAGTGAAATAAATAAAATTACAGAAAATATTATTTCTTTATTAACGTTTAGAATTCACCAATTATCTGATAAAACACAATCATTATTAAAAATAGCTTCATGCATAGGACATGTTTTTGATTTAAATACTTTATCAACGATTAATGAATTATCTGTTTCTGAAACGATGAATAATTTAACAGAAGCAGTGTCACTCAATTTAATTGTTCCCATAGATCACAAACATGATTCGATAGAATTAATGACTATCAACAATACACCTAGATATAAGTCCACGCGTTATCAATTTATTCATGACCATATCCAACATGCTGCCTATTCACTGATTAAAGATGATGTACGTAAGCAGGTGCATTTACAAATTGGCAGGATGTTACTAAAAAACAGGTTGTTACAGGAAATTGATGATAATGTATTTGATATAGTCAATCATTTTATTGAAGGAACTCAATTACTCACAGATACGAATGAGAAACAAAAAATAGCTCAATATTGCTTATGGGCAGGTAAAAAGAGTAAAGCCTCTTCTGCATATCAAGCAGCTAAATATTACCTACAGGCTGGTGCCAACCTGATAGAAGATTTAAGATCTGATAATTATAGTAATGTTGCATTTTCCATAGGTAAGGAATTAGCGGTATGTAAGTATCTGTTAGGTGATTTTGATCAATCCGAACTGGATTTTCATGAATTGATAGATTGTGCAAGAAGCGTTACTGATAAATTGGAATGCTATAAATTATATTGTGAAATGCTATCTACGTTAAATAGACATTCTGAGGCCCTTAAACAAGGTTTAATAGCACTTAAATTGACTGGAATCACATTACCTGCTAAACCTAATTTATTCCATATTTTATATTCCATTTTACGAATTAAATTTCAATTAAGATGGAGGAACATAAAAAATATAGACATGTTACCTGTTCATGATAATGCACATCGTGCAGTGATTGACCTGATTAGTCAAATGTTTAATAGTGCCTTCATTTGTAATCAAAACCTTTTTTTACTCTTAACTTGCACAAATGTCAGTCTAAGTTTGCGTTATGGTTATGCTGACAGCACAGGTTTTGCCTGCGTGGTCTATGCATTTATATTAATGCATGCATTAGGTAGATATAAGGAAGGAATTGATTTCGTTGAATTCTATAACAAATTATGTCATATCCATTTTACACCCGGTCTTTCAGGAAAAAATTATTTTGTTCTTGGTAACTTTATTGACCCTTATCGTTATCCCATTAACACATCTTTTGAAACAATTTCCAAGGCTTATCAGTTTTCATATGAAGCTGGCGATTTGGCTTATAGCAATTATTGCAATCTTATACTAATCATTATTTCCCAAATGGCAGGAAAACCATTATCTGACGTCGAAAAATTCGTCTATAGAGCATTAAGTTTTATTGATAAAATCAAAACAAGTGATTTTCGAACTTTAATTAATTTTAATCAATATGCATTACAATGCTTAACTCAAACTGATTTAAATGAAGCCCATATTAAAAAATACGAAAAAGAAATCATGCGTAGTAATAATATGACTGAAAAATCTTTTTTTTATAGTCATTGCACAAAGCTTTATTATTTATCTGGTTATTATTCTTTAGCCAAAACATCAGGTAAAAAGCATACAAATTATGAAGGTTATGCGTTAGGCATGGTGAGCGTCCTAACAGGAATATTTTATTATGCTATGGCCATTACTGCTGAAGAAAGATCGATAAAGAATCTTTCTCATCAGCATAAAAATGAATTCAATAAAATATTAAAACGTGTGAAACATTGGGCCAATTGGTGTCCAGTTAATTTCAAACATTATTACTTTTTATTGAGAGCTGAATATGCTCGATTATGCCATAGGCAACAACTAGCACTGGATTTTTATCATGCTGCTATTGACATGGCAAATACACAAAATGTACTTGATGTATTAGCGATAGCAAACGAACGTTTAAGCTTGTTTTATCAGAATTTACAATCTCATGAAATGTTTGAATTCCATATACAAAAAGCTTATGAAGCGTATCTGCAGTTAGGTGCAATAAAGAAATGCGAAGATTTACAAAATCGATATCCTAACTTGGCTAACCAATGCTTGTTGGTAAAAGAAAAATCTTGAAGAACATTTTAACCGAGAAACGGCAGTTGGGCGTGAGTATGAGGTAGGGTGTTGGCTGGGTAAAAAGTTAACTTATACATTGCAGCATTATCTGATATGCTATTGACCAATGATAATTGATGATCAGCGGTTCCCGCTAACCTTACGCGATGGGGTGTTCTGAGAGGGGAGAATCGCGCGCTTCGCTTCCCCCTCGCTACGCTCTCCCCCTCTCAGTGCAAGCAAAAGCTTTGCTTTTGCGCAGCATATAAACACACAGGAATTTCCGCGTTCTTAGCGGGAATTCCTGATTGATGATGATTGTTAGCCGCAGACAACAGGATACGTATGATACACCAACAATTGATTATCCAAAATAAGCTTGGCCTGCACACACGTGCAGCCGCCAAATTGGTTGATACCGCTAAAAAATATGCCAGCAAAATTGAACTCATGTTTCGCAATCGTGTTGTTGATTGCAAAAGCATTATGGGCGTGATTACATTAGGTGCGCAAAAAGATCACGTGATTGATATCACGGTGAGCGGCGAAGATGAAACGCAAGCTATCGAAGCAATTAACAAGCTGGTTAATAATAAATTCGGTGAAGATTAAGAAACAATCGTACTTGGGTACAGGGGCGTGTCATTTGAAGTGTGTAAATTGCAGGCGGCCGTCGTTGCGAGGAGCGTTTTTTGCGACGCGGCAACGACGGCCGCCTGCAATTTACACACTTCAAATGACACGCCCTGTATACAGCCAATCGAAATATAAGATTTATACCTGAGCGCGCCCTTCGAGACGCACGCTCAGAATGACGAATACCGCTAACTCCCCGCCACCATCATTTCACCTATCAGTATCGAGCCCGTGCGTATATTACCCCGCACATCGACATCATTACTGATTTCCTGAATATTGGCATACATATCTTGTAACTTGCTTGCAACCGTAATTTCTTGTACGGGATATTGTATTTCCCCATTTTCTACCCAATATCCACCTACTCCCCGCGAATAATCACCTGTAATCAGATTCACACCATTACCCATCATTTCTGTGATCAACAAACCTGTGCCCATGGTTTTCAATAACCCAGATAAATTCTTATCACCCAGTTTCACCACCAGGTTATGAATACCGCCTGCATTTCCTGTCGTTTTCATTCCCAATTTTCGTGCTGAGTAAACACCGAGAGAATAATGACGCAATACTCCATCTTCAATGAATACATTAGATCGCGTTGCTACTCCATCATCATCGAATGGCACCGTTCCCAAAGCCCGCTCTAAATGCGGCTGCTCTTGCATATGCATAAAAGAAGGAAAAATCTTTTTATCCAAATGATCTAATAAAAATGAAGATTTACGATACAAACTGCCGCCCGAAATGGCAGCAATAAAATGTCCTAACAATCCACGTGCTTCTTCAGCAACATAAATGACTGGTGTTTTCATGGTGCGTAATTGCCTGGCACCCAAACGTTTCACTGTTCGTTCAGCTGCTTCACGTGCAATATAGGAAACAGATTTGAGTTGAGCAGGATCAGTGGCAACGGTATAACCATAATCACGCTGCATCTCATCTTCTTTTTTACCAATCAATACACAACTCAGTTCATGGCGTGTATACGGATAACAACCCATAAATCCATTGCTATTTGCATACAAATAAAATGCTTCCATCGTGGTAACAGTGGAAGCTTCTGCACTCATGATACGTTTATCCATTGCAAGCGCTTCCCGCTCACATTGACAAGCCATTTCAATTGCTTCATCCACTGAGACAGACCATGGATATGACATATCAAGATGAGGATATTGCAATGCCAATTCTTCTTTTTCCGCAAGACCTGCAGCCGGATCTTCATCCGTAAATTTGGCAATATGACAAGCTGCTTCAACTGCTGCCTTTACCGCTTCCGGTCTCACATCTGAAATACTGGCAGAACCAGAACGTTTACCAAACAAGACACTGATCTCTATCGATTTATCCTGATGATATTCTACTGTTTCAACATCACCATCATGCGCAGATACCGTAAATCCTTTGTTTAAAGCAATACTTAATTCTGTTTGCGATGCTCCAAGGCGCTTCGCTTCTTGCAAAATATCATTTGAAAGTTGCTGCAAATAACTTGTATCCGTAAACGATTTTGTTATGTCATTCATGATTGTGATCTCGTTCCGCCAACCGTTAATTCATCTACTTTGAGTGTAGGCTGCCCTACTCCAACTGGTACACTTTGCCCATCCTTGCCACACACACCCACACCTGAATCGAGCTTGAGATCATTGCCAACCATAGAAACTTTCATGAGTGTATCAGGACCATTACCAATTAATGTTGCGCCTTTTACCGGTGCACCAATTTTGCCATTTTCAATGAGGTAAGCTTCACTCGCGGAAAAAACAAATTTACCGGATGTGATATCCACCTGCCCGCCGCCAAAATTCACTGCATATATGCCTTTTTCGACTGAAGCAATGATTTCTTCGGGAGTCGATTTTCCAGCCAGCATATACGTATTGGTCATGCGCGGCATGGTTAAATGAGCATACGATTCACGTCTACCATTACCGGTGGATGCAACACCCATCAAACGCGCATTACGTTTATCCATCATGTAATTTTTTAATATGCCATTTTCAATCAAAATATTATCCTGGGTTGGCGTTCCTTCATCATCGATATTCAATGAACCGCGGCGATTCGCTAACGTTCCATTATCAACAATCGTGCATAATTGACTTGCCACCACTTGCCCTAATCGGCCGCTATAAGCAGAAATACCTTTGCGGTTAAAATCGCCTTCGAGACCATGACCAACCGCTTCATGCAGTAAAACGCCCGGCCAGCCTGGCCCTAACACAACAGGCATGGTACCGGCAGGGGCATCTACGGCTTCAAGATTAACGAGCGCTTGGCGTAACGCTTCATCCGCATATTGCAACGCCAAATCATCTGTTAAAAAATAGTGATAATCAAACCGGCCGCCGCCGCCTGCATAACCTGATTCACGCCTGCCATTATGCTCGATAACCAAACTGATATTAAAACGTACTAATGGCCTGACATCTCCCGCCATGTGTCCATCGCTAGCCATGACTAAAATGGTTTCATATTCACCTGACAGGCTGGCATTGACTTGGGAAATTCGCGCATCTTTTGCTCTAATGTAGTGTTCCACACGCTGCAAAAGCGCAACCTTGTCTTTTTCAGAAAGGGAATGTAGCGGATTAATGGATTGATAAAGTGTATGACCAGGCAGTTTATGCCAAGCCTGAAGCGGTTTTTCATCACCTTGTTTCACAATACTGCGGGCTGCTTGCGCCGCTTGCTGCAAGGCTGGCATGACGATGTCATCCGCATAGGCAAAGCCCGTTTTTTCACCGCTGATGGCACGCACACCCACACCACGGTCTATATCAAAACTGCCGCCCTTGATAATGCCATTTTCCAATACCCAGGATTCAGAATAAGTGGATTGAAAATACAAATCAGCGTAATCAATATTGCGGCCAGCCAGCTTGTGGATAACATTTTCTAACTGATTATCCGTGAGACCACCCGGATCGAGTAAATCGTGACGAACAATTTCCAAAACATCAATCATCGCTGTTCACCTGTTAAAATCTGAATTCATTGGATTTTATAGGGTTAGCGTATAAATGTCAGTTATTATCGTTTTATTCTTGGTCGTAAGTCACTCTGGTCCTGCAACAATTAAATTTCCAGTCTGACTCACCGGAACCTAAACCAACTGCCACATAAACTTTCATTCTACGTGTAACATAACCTTGAGGACACATTGTCTCCTTTGTTCCCCATGTACTAATAATACTAGCTATTCCTATATGAGTAGCTTCTATATTAGCTGCATCGACACAGTCATCCGTATATAAGACGTTTGGAAGGACATTCGTCACTGGCCGCGGAACTATATCCGTAGAACTGTTTGCGTATACGCAAACCGGGAGTAGAAAAAATACGAATAAAATTAATTTCTTAAACAGATAAGCGTTCATTTTTCACCTCGTTTAGTGAATACTTCTCTTTTTAGTGTGAATCTTGTAAACAAATAGTAATAATACAAATATAGATAATATACAAATATTATTAACAAAAACTGAGCATTTTATAGGCAATCTCAAACTATGCCTGTTTTTCCAATACTCTTGGCAACACTTCCAACGCCGAACCTTCCCTGCTGCGCAGGAAAATTTCTTGCTGCGGAAAGGGTGGCTTAATACCTTGCGCAGAAAATGCATCCCAAATTTGCATCAGCACATTGGATGTGACACTGATACGGGATTTCACTTGCCGAATATTCACAAAATAACGAATTTCGAAATCCATCAAGGTATCACTGATTTCCTTGAGGAATACTTCAGGCATAGGATCGTTTAATACATCTTTATGGGCAGTCAGCACATCTTGAATAATGACTTTTATTTCATGAGGATTATCGTAACGGCCAATCTTGATATGCAATACAGTACGTATCGTATTGTCTTTTGCCGTCCAGTTAGTAAATGATTTATTGAAAATTTCAGCATTCGGAACAACAAGCTCCATGAAATCCCACGTTCTAACAGTGACAGCACGGCCGCCAATATGGGTTACTTCCCCTTCCACTCCATTGATATTAACGATATCTCCCACACGCAAAGGACGTTCCAGTAATATCAAAAATCCACACGCAAAATTATTCGCCAAATCTCTCAGACCCAATCCGATACCAAAAGCAAACATACCAGAAACAATGGCTAAAGCACGTAAATCAATTCCTAAAACACGCAAGCAAAAAAATGCGCCCAGCACAATCACCGTATATTGACTCAAAATTGCAATACTATTCCGTATGCCCATATCTTTGGTGCGTGAAAGCAGTAAACGATAAACGAATTCACGTGTCCACTTTGCTGTCCAATAAAAAATTGAAATCACAACAATCAATTCAATCATGCTAAGCGGCGTGATGGTGGTATTCAATACATTGGCTAATTGGTAATGCAGCAAGCGAGTCAATCTCTCAACAATGGGAGATTGCTTATCCCATCCATACAGAATAAATAAAACTATCCATGCGGATAAAAATAAAGTGATGCGCAAAATCTTGTCTAGCGGCTTCAAAAATGCTTCTGTCCAGAGCCAGCCGTTTTTAACATATTGAATCATGAGTCGGGAAATTTGCTCCATTCCATCCGATAACAATCCGCGAAGAATCAAGTATCCAACCAATACAATTAAAAATATGCCTTCATACCAGGACACTGTCATGATTAAATTCAAATAACCAAATACACCTATAATTGAATTTCCCAATATGAGGAGAGGCACCAGTATTCCTATCAAACTAATACTTTTGCGCAGATAAGGATGATTGGATTCCATGTGATTAAGAATGAGATTAGGCACAACATCATAGGAACGTAATAAAAATAATGAGACAACCATAAGGAGCAATAAAAACATGCGGTCACACAAGGTTTTTAATTCATAAATTAATGGCAATTGATGAACGAAAACCGTGGTTGCCGTGATGATACCGCCGACCAGGATAACCCATTTCAAACGGTGGTATAAGCGCATATCACTGCCTGCCGAGTCATGTGTCGTTTCCACCAAACAGATTCTTGCAATAATGATGAGACTTTTGAAAACCAACCAAACTAACGCTAAATATACCAGAAAAAAATATTGCTGCTTTGCAATATCAAAGACTGACATGACCATCATAAAATTGCCAATTATAAATAAATCAATAAAGTTACCACGCAGCCATTGCAAGCTTATCCATTTTGAATTGATTTTATCGCGCCATTTTGATGGCCGTTCCAGTATGCGGATGACTATCTTGCGCAAGAAAAAATACGTAAATAGGAATGGGGATTCAACACATGCATACAAACACCACCCTAACAGGCTGGTTGATTCAAAACTTTTGATTAATGAAACTGCCAAACTTTTTGCTATCTGAAATGTCAGCGCAGGAACCAGCAGCATTTCTTTGCCAAGATCAAGAAATGTCTTGAATCCAAATATAGGCAGCCCTTGTCTTGCCGATAATTCATCTTGCAATGCTTTATCCAATGTTGTGCGAAAATCAGCTAAATTCTTTTTAATTCGAATCAATCCCACATCAGAAGCATTATATTCACTCGCTATATGTGAAAGATTTTGGATATAAGGTTGAAATTCAGCCACATGTTTTTTACGTGCAGATAAATAATTAACATGTGTTTCAAGCACATTAATCCGTGTTTTCAATACTGTATCAAGCCTGTCAATCTGCTTATTCAAGGTTTGGTACTGGTCGCTGATTTCATTCAGCACACTGATAGAATGACTGCGCAACACCGCCAATTTCATTTGTTGAATTTGGTCATCATATCGGGCAATGAGCGATTGAACATAGGCATAATTTGCATTCTCATTGGAATAATAAATATTGCGTTCCAATGCTGCATATTCTGCTTTTGATTTAATGGGATTGATGGTTGAGAGACGCGTATAGTAATTATTTAATTGCTGCAGCCAGTAATTTTGTTGTTCCTGAAATGCCAATTCGTCTTTTACTTGATGCTGTTTGATGTGTAATAAATTGCGTGACGTCAGCAGTGTTTTCAATCGTGCGTAATGTTCATTTCTGAGTGTTAAATTGTTACTCGCAATACGTTGTAAATGATGTAATAACTTGTATCGATTTTTTTCCAATCCCAACAGATTTTGCTGGTAAATTAAATCTGAGCGCATTTCTTCAGGGCTCATGATTTCATTACTGGCAACCTTCAATCCAAAGATACTTAATACGTTAATCTGATTCTCAACTTCCTGTATGTTCTTTTCTAACCAGATAATGGTTTGACGAGTATCCGTTAATTCAATATTCACACTATCCAGATTGGATTGGGATACAGAAATCTCCAGTGCTGCTTTATCAAGCAGGCTCTTGGTTGCTTTTTCAATGATAGATGTTGGTATTTGTTTATCGTGTTGCTGCTGTAATTCTTTTAATTCACGTTCACCCTGGCTGAGACGATTTTGCAATAAGTTAATTTGCTGTGTAACCAGTTGTATACGATCTATCGTAATTTGCTCATCCGGTTTGACAGGTTTGGCCAGTGATGGCATGGTGAAAACACAAAGGATAATTGCGAGCGCAGCAATAAACCATAGCTTACTAATCAGCAGTTGCTTGCGCATGACACATCACCTCATCTTTCAAAAATATCAGTAACAAAATTCCAGGGAAACATATTACAAAAGACCAGACAAAAAATGGTGCCCAACCTAGATTATCTACCATTAATGCAGCTATCGGGCCTAAAAAGACCCTTCCTAGTGATGCAACAGCAGAAAAAAGCGCAAACTGACTTGCTGTAAAGCGGTGGTCGCATAAAGACATCATGAATGCAAGCAATGCCGCCGTGCTTAAGCCGCTGCAAAAATTTTCAATAAACACTGAAGCAGCCATGAAATAAAAATCCTTGCCTAATATAGCCAGAGCAGCAAAGGTAAGATTAGAAAATGCCTGCGCCATCCCGAATACGAGTAATGCGCGATAGATATTCCATCGCGTTAAAATCACACCCCCAATAAAACCGCCTGATACCATAGCGACAAAACTGACAACCTTATATGCTAATCCAACTTCAGTCAGTGTAAAACCCAGACCATGCAGCAGAAAATTAGTCACTAATGATAATGCCAATGCATCGCCAAATTTATAAAATATAATAAAAAATAAAATCAGGATTATTTTTTCGCGCTGTAAAATATCTGCAAGCGCTTGTTTCATCGTTTGATAAACATTTTCTGCCGATGATTTTAATTCGATTGTTCGCGGCGAAAAATAAGTTGGAATCATCGTTAACAACATGAGTAAAGCCATCAACTCATATGTTTTCTTCCAACCAACGTAATCAGCAAAAACCAATGCCAGCCCGCCTGAAACTAAAACCGCCACACGATAGGAAAATACAGTATAAGCCGCACCCAGACCGCGCTCGTCTTGATGCAAAACATCCGTCGTATAGGCATTAATGGAAATATCTTGAGACGCAGAAAAAAAAGCGATCAACAATGCCGCCAAACCTATGCTGCCTGCTTGTACCGATGGATCCATTTCTGATATCAACAAGAGCAATAAAACCAGAGCAAGCTGCATTAATAAAATCCAGCTTTTACGCTTCCCTAATGTTGAAAAGCCATAATGATCCATGAGCGGCGCCCATAGAAACTTAAGGGTATATGGAATTCCCAGAAGAGATAATGTACCTATGGTTTTAAGACTGACATTCGCTTCTGTAAACCATGCTTGCAATGTTGCTCCTGTCAGAGTTAATGGTAATCCTGACGCAAATCCAAGAGCTAATATTGCTAGAAGTCGGCGATTAAGCAGCATTTTTGTTGTTGTATTCGACATTGATATCATCACAAGTTAAGCAAGTGGTTGAAATTTTACCATTAAAAAACTCGGATTGAAACTCAAGAATCAGCTTATCAGGAGTTTCCGCAGCGCCCCCTTTTTTTACAACCCCATCGCGCAAGCTTGTATAAGTAATAACCCTAAGTATTAAAATGATAATAATTCCAGTAGCATAGTATGACTATATTCATATAGTTATCGTTACCATTGGTACATGGATAGTTCCTGGATTCGTCATCATATTGGAGGTGTTGGATTATGAAGCAAACTCTCATTAAAGCTGCGGTTCTAGCAGCAAGCATCAGTTTAGTCGTCAGTTGTTCTTCATCAAATACACAGAGTGAAAATACCACAATAGGCGCAGTAACAGGTGCTGTTGTCGGTGGCGTTGCTGGAAGTGCTATAGGTGCTGGTACAGGTACAGCTGTTGCAGTCGGTGTCGGCATTGTAGGCGGCGCATTAATTGGCGGCATGATTGGCCACTCCATGGATCATTCAGATAATGTTCAAGCCTCTTATGCTTTAGAACATACACAAAAGAAAAAATCTCATCATTGGAAAAACAAGAAGACTGGAACCCATTACACTGTTACTCCTACATCCAAACAAATGGCTATGAATGGTCAGTCTAATTGCCGTAAATATGCAATCACTGCCGTAGCTAATGGTAAATCACAAAAAACCGATGCCATCGCATGCCGTCAGCCAGATGGATCATGGCAAGCCTATAAAGCTTAGGCTCTATCACAAAGCCTTGCCCCTGCCGCTCCAAGTTTAAGCAGGGGTTTTGCCTGTACTCGCCACTCACCCCCCAGATACTGCTATTAGTACTTTATATAAATATGTAAAATCATCCCTATAATCCTAGAAACTGCAGTTGGGCGCGAGTGCGAGGTGTAACAGATTGTGCGCATCGCACCGCGAATCAACTGCAGTTTCTAGGATAATCTATGAAGATCACAATAAAATATAATTCATATTAAATTAAAGGGTATTCTTAATGACTATTAGCGTTTTTAATCTATTTTCTATCGGTATAGGCCCATCGAGTTCTCATACTGTTGGCCCAATGAAAGCAGCTAAAGAATTCATAGACAATCTTGCGATACGCGCTCAGCTTATTCATACCAGGCGCGTAAAAATCGAATTATTTGGGTCACTTGCATTTACCGGAAAAGGACACGGAACAGATAATGCCATACTTTCAGGATTGGAAGGGCAGACACCTGAATCAGTCAATCCTGATATTATCAGACCTCGCGCCAACGAAATCATAGAAGAAAAACTCATTCAACTAAATGGTCATCATGCGGTGACGTTCGATTATCTGAATGACTTTATATATAACTTCAAAGACTTGCTTCCAGCCCATACTAATGGCATGCGCTTTACCGCCTATGATGACCATCAAGACGAATTGAGCTCAACTATTTATTACTCTATCGGCGGCGGCTTTATATTAAATGAAGAACAAGCTTCTCACCCCCACGAAAAAGATACTTCTGATTTTCCCTATCCTTTTGCAACTGCAAAAACATTACTGGAATTATGTGAGACAAATCACATTACAATGAAAGATTTAATACTAGCAAATGAGTGCAGTCTGAGACCTGAAGCTGAGGTCAAAGAACGCCTAATGCATATCGCTGCTGTCATGAAAGAATGCATAGACAAAGGCTGTCAAAACTCAGGTATCTTACCTGGCGGACTCAATATCAAGCGCCGCGCGCCCAACCTGTATCAAAAGTTACTGGCCAAAGGGAAACCCGCATCCTATGAACATATGGATAGCATGGAATGGCTGAACTTATACGCCATTGCAGTAAATGAGGAAAACGCAGCGGGAGGCCGGGTTGTCACTGCACCCACAAATGGTGCAGCAGGCATTATACCTGCCGTTTTACATTACTATCTAACATTTTACCCTCATGCCAAAGACGAAGCCGTCATCGATTTCTTATTGACTGCATGCGCGATTGGCATTCTTTATAAAAAAGGTGCTTCTATTTCTGGTGCTGAAGTGGGATGCCAAGGCGAAGTTGGTGTAGCTTGCTCCATGGCAGCCGGCGCGCTTACTGCAATCCTGGGCGGCTCGCTTTATCAGATTGAAAATGCAGCTGAAATTGCAATGGAGCATCATTTAGGAATGACTTGCGACCCTATCAATGGATTGGTACAAATCCCCTGCATAGAACGTAATGCCATGGGCGCGGTAAAGGCCGTGAATGCCACGCGCTTAGCCTTACTGGGAGATGGACAACATTATGTGTCATTGGATAAAGTCATTGCTACCATGAAACAAACCGGCAAAGACATGATGACTATATACAAGGAAACATCTCAAGGCGGATTAGCCGCTAATTTGCCGGAATGCTAGCCCTGAGATTAACGATCAGCCTTCCCTTGCCTATGTTCCGCCAATCGTTGCTTGCGCATTTTGCGCAGGCGCCATAAGGTCACTATTGGGCCTGAAACGATGTAAACGATGAATAACCCAAACAGCATCTCAGCAGGCTCCAATGCAATAGCAGCAATAACAAATACAGCTAGCACAACCGTAAAAAAAGGAACTTTTCCTTTGAAATCAATAGATTTGAAACTTGAGTAGCGAACGGTACTCACCATCAATGCAGCCAGAATAATGGTCAGCAGAGCTAGCGGAACAGCAACTGTACCACCATTTATGCCATAACCCGCTCCTAACCATATAATGCTGGCAATTGCACCTGCAGCGGATGGAGAAGGCAGTCCTTGAAAATACTCCTTATCACTCACTTGCGTATTAAATCGCGCTAACCGAAGCGCTGTTGCTGCAGCATACAAAAATGCCGCAAGCCATCCCAGCTTGCCTAGACTGGATAAAGACCAACTGTATACAACCAATGCAGGCGCGATGCCAAATGCAGCCATATCAGAAAGACTATCATATTCAGCTCCAAACTCACTTTGAGTATGAGTGAGACGCGCCACTCTGCCATCCAGGCCGTCAGCTATCATGGCAACAAATATGGCAATCGCGGCAGATTCAAAATGCCCTTTCATAGCAGCAACGATAGAATAAAAGCCGGCGAACAAAGCAGCTGTTGTGAGAAGATTGGGCAAAAGATAAATACCTCTTTGCGGAGTTTTTTCCGGTTGTTCTTGCTCAACGCTCATGACCCACCTCACATTAATTAATTACTGGAACTTCCTGACTTCAAATACTTTAATGATAGCTTCCAATTCCGGATCCAACGGGGCTTCTACTCTAATATGCTGATTCAGAGAAGGCAAAGTAAAATCGATACACCGAGCATGTAAAAACATGCGTTTCAATCCCAGCTGCCTCACCAAGCGGTTAAAATCATCATCGCCATAACGATCATCACCCGCGATTGGATGCCCTCGAAACTGCGCATGAACGCGTATCTGATGTGTTCGACCCGTATGCAATTTTACTTCCATCAATGAAGCTTCGCGCTTGTATGAATGAAGTGTATGAAAGACAGTCAATGCTGACTTACCTTCATCATGTACTTCCACAACATGCTTGCCGCCATCCTGATAATCCTTATGTAATGGAAGATCAACCCGCAATTCGGAATCTTTCCATTTCCCCATTGTGAGGGCCCAATAGATCTTTTTGACTTTCCCTTCACGTAATAACATATGTATCTCACGCAAAATTCGTTTCTTTTTGGCTAATACAAGGCAACCCGAGGTTTCAGAATCCAGCCTATGCGCTAACTCCAAATTGGGCAATTTAGGATAAATATGCCGCATTGCTTCTATCACGCCTACCCTGACCGTACTTCCCACATGAACAGACATGCCAGCAGGTTTATTGATGATTAAAATATTGTCATCTTCATAAATAATTCTGCTGGTTAATACGGCTTCAGTTTGTTTACTAGGTGGAATTTGCTTGGCTTTTTCATCGAGAATAACCGGCGGAACACGTATATCATCTCCTTTTATCAGACGATAAGATGCATCAATTCTCTTCTTATTAACGCGAACTTCCCCTTTACGCAAAATGCGATATATTCTCGATTTAGGCATTCCTTTTAAGCGGTGCATGAGAAAATTATCTATTCTTTGGCCTTCATCATCTGCTGTAGCAATAATATGCTGTACGGCTGATTTCACTTTTAAAGATTTATCGTGTTGATTCATTTATAAACACCTTCATGCACAGCTACCCTTTTTTAATTGATATAGAATCAAGATATTGGTAATATTCAGTTTAGCCTTAATTTAGTCTAAATTTGGGGTTTCATGGCTGATATTTTACAGCCATTACGACGAAAGTATACTTTTGAATTTACACGTGCCTTAATGCACAGATGAAGAGAATATAGTTTTTATAGACTACGCTTTGCGCGGCGAAGAGCAATAATTTTTTTATGCCTGAAGAGGCAAGCCTGCCGGTCAATCAGGCTACCAAACATGAATGGTTTTGTCGGTTTTCCGAAAACCGCACTGGAGTAAACACATACCGACCGACTCATGTGCACCCAGTGACGAAGAGCTTAAAGCTCTCCAATGTTTTGAGAATTAGTAACATATAGCTCTATCTATAAAAGCTTAAAGATATCTCTTTCATCCCAGAGCGCCTGGCACATAATAAGTGGATGAAAACATGAATAGAATGCTCATAAACGCGACTCATAAAGATGAAGAGTTGCGTATTGCTCTTGCTACTGGACAATTTCTTTACGATTTGATTATTGAATCTACCTCCCGGGAACAAAAACAATCCAATATCTACAAGGGAAAAATCACTCGCATAGAACCCAGCCTCGAAGCCGCATTTGTCGACTATGGCGAAGGCCGTCATGGCTTCCTTCCTCTTAAGGAAGTCGCCCGCTCTTGTTTCAAAAGTAGCTATGTTGATACAGGCAGACGCCCATCTATTCATGAAGTATTGGAAGAAGACCAGGAACTGATAGTCCAGGTCGAAAAAGAAGAGCGCGGCAATAAAGGTGCTGCACTGACTACATTCATTACCCTGCCCGGCTGTTACCTCGTTCTGATGCCAAACAATCCTCGCGCTGGCGGCGTCTCTCGTCGCATTGATGGAGATGAACGTGATGAATTACATAGTGTATTAAGTTCATTACAAGTTCCTGAAGGCATGGGATTAATTATCCGTACTGCTGGTGGTGGAAGATCCCCCGAAGAATTACAATGGGATCTCGAAATCCTGCTTAGACTGTGGAATGTTGTGCAAACAGCTGCTACTGAAAGATCCGCCCCATTCCTCATATACCAGGAAGGCAATGCTGTTATTCGCGCACTTCGCGATTATTTACGCAAAGATATTGATGAGATTTTAATTGATCATCAGGATTTATATGAAGCTGTTGTGAATCATTTAAAACTCATACGCCCTGATTTTGTGAACAGAGTTAAATGGTACAAAGATCCCACTCCGCTCTTCACTCGGTTCCAGATTGAAAGCCAGATTGAGTCCGCTTTCCAGCGTGATGTACGATTACCTTCAGGCGGATCGATTATCATTGATCATACAGAAGCTCTCGTTTCCATTGATATCAATTCTGCAAAATCCACTAAAGGCGGTGATATTGAAGAAACCGCTTTAATGACTAACCTTGAGGCTGCCAATGAAATCGCAAGACAATTACGTCTGCGTGACATCGGCGGTTTAATTGTCATCGATTTCATTGATATGACGCCTATCCGAAACCAACGCGAAGTTGAAGACAGACTCAGAAAAGCATTGGATATGGATAGAGCAAGAGTACAAATCGGCCGCATATCCCGATTCGGCTTATTGGAAATGTCGCGTCAACGATTAAGGCCTTCATTAGGTGAAGCAAGCCGCATTACTTGTCCGCGCTGCCTGGGTCAAGGAACGATACGGGGAATTGAATCACTGGGTCTTTCCATTATTCGCATTATTGAAGAAGAAGCATTGAAAGAAAATACAGCACAGGTACGCGCTATATTACCAACTGAAATTGCTGCTTATCTTCTCAATGAAAAACGGCAAGCCATTATTGATATTGAAAAACGGCAAGGTGTTACCGTCATTGTTGTACCCAGCGTTCATCTCCTCACTCCTCAATACGAAGTAGAGCGTATACGATTATCTGATTTAACAGAAAAAGATGAAAAACTCGCCAGCTATAAATTGGCAGTAAAACCAGAGATTTCCACGCTGACCACTATGCCTATGACTCAGAAAGTGCATCAAGAACCTGCTATTAAAAGCATGTCCATTGAAGAAATGCCATCACCTGCAGCTTCCACCATGCCTCCTGCTCCACGTCCACCGGAAGGTGAAAAAGGCGAACCCGGTTTATTGAAAAAACTGTTCAAGATGTTGTTTGAGAAAAAAGAAGAACCTGCTTCTGCCGCTGAAGACCAATCAGGTGATTTGAGAAAACAAAGTCGAACGAGACATCCGCAATCCAGACACAAAGGACCTCGTCATCGTCATCGCGGACGCAAAGACAATCGTGGCCGGCATACTGGCAGTGGATATCGCAGCAATGAAAATCGTGATAATCGGGAAAGCCGTGATAGCCGCGATAAAGACTCTCGCTCTAAAGATTCTCGTCCATCACGTGATCAGCATCGTGATACCAGTGATGCACAACACACGCATGCACATGATACACGTCAGCATGAGCCTAGGCAGCATGAACCCAGACAGAATGAATCACGTCAAAATGAGCCAAAGCAGAACGAGTCACGTCAAACTTCCAATTACACAAACAGCAATGCATCACCATCGGTGAACAATTTGCCAGCGGCAGTTGAACAACCTGTTCATACCCAGCAGCAACCTTCAAAGCCAGTGAATGTACCGCCTAAAAACTATGCGACGCAAAATGATACTCATATTAAAATAATTGAAACGCGCGTAGATACAAGCGGCCCATCTCAGCAAAATACAAATGTTGTCAATCAGCCCGTCGAAGGCGGCACAGGAAAAAGCCCGAGAAAACGTCCGCGCTTTCACCCACGTCACAGACATGCCAAACAACATGAAAGCAAATCAGAACATGGTGATCAAAATCGTCATTCTTTAGAAGGGGAAGATAGATACTCTCAAAAGAAAGATGGTGATGAATAAACCAGTAAAAAAGTGAGACCGTTCGTCCTGAGGAGCTCGCGAAGCGAGCATCTCGAAGGATGAACGGTAATAATTAAATACGATCAACGGTTCCCGCTGAAACCTTAATTCTCTTCTTCTCCACTCATACGTCTGGCTCTTGATTCCAGCATGACTGGAATATCATTAATAACAGGATAGGCAAGACGATCAAAACGGCAAATGAGTTCTTGATTTGCAGAATCATACAACAATTCCCCTTTGCAAATCGGACATGCTAATATTTCAATTAGATTTTTTTCCATAATATTTTTTGTAATACCTTTGCAATACCTTTGTAATACCTTAGGTTAATTTTCGATAATACTCGGAAGCAAAATCAATGACAATGCACCCTTTTAATTTAAGCGTAATAGATTCTAGCTGGCAAGATTGCATGCAAAAAGGAATCCGTAAAATTGATGCTAGCTATTTACAACAATTAACCCTATCAAATGATTGGCTGCCTGGCCCTGAAAAAATATTTAATGCATTTTCATTGCCCCTGCCTAAAGTAAATTATGTATTATTCGGCGAATCACCTTATCCGCGCCGTGAATCTGCCAATGGATTTGCATTTTGGGATGCTGCAGTGAATGAACTCTGGTCTGAGACTGGGCTTAGTAAAAAAGTCAATCGGGCGACATCACTCAGAAATATATTAAAAATGTTATTAGTGGCGGAAGGATCCATAAATAAAGACCATTCTGGTCAGGAAGCCATCGCTAAAGTAAATAAACAATCATTGGTGCAAACGAATAATGAATTATTTACTAATCTTATTAACCACGGGTTCCTGTTACTCAATGCGACACCCGTCCTCCAAACTGGTTCGCCGCAAAAAGACGCTCGCGCTTGGCATCCTTTCATTAAAGAATTGTTGGATTGCCTCATTCAAAAACGACCTGGGGTTAAATTCATTTTGTTAGGACGGATTGCTAATATGATAGATAGTTTAATCACTCAACCCCATGTCAAAAAAATCTACGCAGAACACCCTTATAACATTTCATTTGTGAGTAACCAAAAAATGTTGGATTTCTTTAAACCATTACACTTGCTGCAATCATCCGCTTAGTGAAAAATCGGGGCCTTGCTAAAAATGTTTCAGCAAGGCCGCCGTTAAAGATTCAATTGATAATTTCCCTATATGCCATTGATTATATATTAAAAAATATGCTAAACACAGAATTGGTCAACAGAGTGCGGTGACACCCCTCCGTTATCCTAATTGCACTATCTCATTAAAAAAGATAAAGTTATATTAATATAAAGAGGAATTATTATGCGCATACTTCTAGTCGAAGACGATGAATTACTGGGTGAAGGAACGCGTAAAGGATTAACACAAGACGGATACACCGTCGATTGGGTAAAAGACGGTACATTAGCAGACCAAGCCCTCAAAACTGAAAAATTTGACCTTGTCGTACTTGATTTAGGCTTGCCCAAAATGCCAGGGATCACAGTATTACAAAATCTGAGGGAACGTGGCGACACGACTCCTGTTCTTATCCTTACGGCACGCGAGTCGATAGAAGACCGCGTAAAAGGGTTAGATAGCGGTGCAGACGACTATCTCACCAAACCTTATGACCTCCACGAACTACAAGCCCGATTACGGGCCTTACAAAGGCGGTTTGCTTCGCGCGCAGCTCCTTTATTGGTGCACAATGATATTACTCTGGATCCGGCCTCTCATACAGTATCGTATAAAGACGAGCCCATCAATTTATCTCGCAGAGAATTTGCCTTATTACATGTATTACTTGAAAACGCAGGCCGCGTATTGTCTCGTGAACATCTGACCCAATCTCTTTATGGCTGGGGAGAAGAAGTCGACAGCAATGCATTGGAAGTTCACGTTCATAATCTTCGCAAACGTTTTGGCCAGGAATTCATACGCACCGTACGAGGCATAGGCTACACCATAGAAAAAAGCAAAGATGAAAAATAAGAATATTTATATGTTTCGCATAAGCCAGGCTTGTACTCGCACCAAGAGGGAAGGATCACAGCTCTCCCCTCTTGAATCGCCCCATCGCGTAAAGTTAAGGGGAACGGCTTATGATCCAACATTCCAAAGATAATGCATACTCTGGGAGTGTTGGATGATCAAATCAATCAGGTATTTTCTCTTAATCAGCTTATTATTAAGCATTACCATTGCCTCAGCGATAAATGGCATAGGGAACTATCTGCTCGATGAACAAGTGATACAACCTTATCTGGATGGCCAGCTAATGCGTGTTTCATCCTTGATCAGTATTTTAAACGCATCCACTGACTCCGCCTCTAAAGTCAGAAAAGAAATTATTGATTATTTACGCGCCGCCCAACCCATCACCAAACAAAAATTTCTCTTTCAGGTATGGGGCAAATCGGGTGAATTACTCATGCAATCATCCGATCAGAAAATGATCCCTTTAAAAGATTCTCCTATAGGATTTAAGGACATTAAGATAAATGGCAATGATTGGCGTATTTACAGTACTTATGATCATAAAATGCAATCAAAAATCATCGTTGCTGAACTTTACAATATCCGCCGTGAATTAGCCGATGATATTGCACATAGCAATGCAAACATATTATTGATTACTTACCCTGTTTTTGGCCTTTTAGTCTGGTTTATTATCAGTCTTGCACTGCGCTCCGTTACCCGCGTGACCACTGAAATTTCAAACCGCGCCTCTACCTTTCTGGAACCTGTCCAGTTAACCGAAATCCCCATAGAAATTAAACCGCTGGTTGCCGAGTTAAACCAGCTTTTCATACGCTTAAAGCTGGCTTTTGAACGCAATAAACGGTTTGCAGCTGATGCCGCTCACGAACTACGTACACCATTAGCCGCCTTGAAAACGCATGCGCAAGTTGCATTAAAATCAGACAATGACTCTGACCGAACCAAAGCCCTGCAAAACGTCATACAAAGTGTTAACCGTAGTTCTCATGTTGTTGCACAGTTGTTAACATTGAGTCGTTTGGGCGAAGAAGAAGCCTTAACCGATGTCAAACCATTAGACTTGCATAAACTGGCAACAGAAATCATTGCTTATCTTGCAACCCATGCATTAGAAAAAAATATAGAAATCGAACTATCACCTCCGCCAATTGATCCTATTGTATTAGGGAATGACACGGCCTTGGGCATACTGATACGAAATGTGGTAGATAATGCCATTCGTTATACACCTGCAAATGGTGAAGTCAAAGTCAGCATTATCAATACCAGCAATCAAATTATCTTCCGCGTCACCGATACAGGAACAGGAATCCCCCCAGAACTCAGGGAGCGCGTCTTTGAACGCTTTTACCGTATTCTTGGTAGTAAAGCCTCTGGAAGCGGCCTGGGCCTAGCTATTGTCAGTCAAATTACTGCACTCCATCATGCAATGATTAACCTTTCCACACCATCAAATGGCATTGGATTACAATTCGATGTAGCATTTCCCAAGTATCATGCTTAAAATGTGCATACGTTTGAAGGGTAAGTCAGTTAATTCAATTATTATTAGGATAGGAACTGAAAATAAATCATGCTAAAACGTTTATTACCACGCCAGGAAAGTTTTTTTCAGCTATTTCAGAGAGCAGCCGATAAATTAGTTCTGGCTTCGACTGAATTCTCCAATATGCTGCAAAATTTAGACAATCAACAGCATTATGTTGATGAAATAGCCAAACACGAAGAAGAAGCCGACCAAATAGCTCATACTAACTTTGAACTTTTACACAAGACCTTTATCACGCCTTTTGACAGGCACGATATCCACCAACTCACCAGCACGCTGGATGACATCATCGATTTAATTAACCGGATAGCTCAACGCTTCCCCTTTTATCAACTTAAAACCGTACCGGATGAAATAATCAAACTGGCGCAATTAAGTGCTGAGGCCACCAATCATTTGAAATCTTCTATTTATTGCTTGCATTCACTGAAAAACTCTGCGGATATATTCAACTATTGCAATGAAATCGACAATGTTGAAAGCAGAGCACACCAGGTCGTACTCGCTGGTGAAAAAAAATTATTCATGGATGAACAAGATTTCAAGCAATTCTTTAAATTGAAAGAAATTTATGGCCACACCAAATCAGTGATCAATCGTTGTCAGGATGTAGCAAATATCCTGAAGGGCATTGTACTCGAGTACTCTTAATTATGGATGCGACTTTCACATTAGTTATAGTCACTATTGGCCTGGCATTATTTTTTGATTTTTTAAATGGTTTTCATGATGCCGCCAATTCCATTGCAGCCATGGTTTCAACTCGGTTAATGAAACCGCATTGGGCCGTGCTCTGGGCAGCATTTTTTAACTTTGTAGCATTTTTGTTTTTTGGTGTACATGTTGCCACTACCATTGGCATAGGGTTAGTTGATCCTAGCGTTATCAACATACATGTCATACTGGCTGCCTTGTTAGGTGCTATTTTTTGGAATATTTTCACCTGGTATTATGGTTTACCATCCAGCTCATCGCATGCATTGATTGGCGGTTTACTCGGCGCCAGTGTTGCGCACGCCGGATTACAACCATTAAAATGGGTAGGCATTTGTAAAGTGCTTGCCGCTATCGTGATTTCACCCTTGCTTGGCATGATAGCTGCCATGATATTAATGGTAACGACTGCCCGCATATTTTTCTATGCAACACCCAGTAAAGTAGAAGGCTGGTTTCATAAATGTCAATTTTTGTCTTCAGCATTCATCAGTCTTGGTCACGGCAGCAATGATGCACAAAAAACCATGGGTATCATAGCCATGCTGCTGTATTCCTCCAACCTGATTGGTGACAAGTTTTATGTACCATTTTGGGTCGTGATTTCATGCAATTTTGTTATCGCTCTTGGAACTGTTTTTGGTGGCTGGCGTATCGTTAAAACCATGGGCATGAGAATTACGAAATTAAAACCCGTCAGTGGTTTTTGTTCCGATACAGCAAGTGCTATCACATTGGCCTTAGCAACTTCTCTAGGTGTGCCCGTATCCACCACCCATACTGTGACTGGCGCCATCATTGGTGTTGGCTCATTAAATGGTTTTTCTGCTGTACGCTGGGGCGTCGCAAAAAATATTGTCTGGGCTTGGGTGCTGACGATTCCTGCTGCGGGTAGTGTTGCTGCCATCATCTGGAGTCTTACACAATATTTTTCATCTGATGTGACTGTGGCATTTTATACCAATCTATTTTTTGGATAACCAACTTCAAATTTATCATCTGCATACGCTGTAGCCCGAATATTACATCATCTACAAGTGATGTAATATTACCATCCCGCACAGCTTCTAGCGCGGGATGCGGCGTCTTTTAACCGGTTCAACCTAGAAACTGCAGTTTATAGGTTTAAGCATTCCTTAAGATTCAGTGGTGCATGATAAAGAGTACGTTCACAGCTACGATAAAGATATCGATACTCCTCGTGAGGGGGAGTTATCAAATGGGCGGTTGCAAACTCAAACCATCTTTCCGCCCATTATTTTTTCCTGACCATTTATCCCTTACTCAGCAGAATAAATGCTTATCAGAACAGAACCTGATAAAATTACATAATAGCGCAATTTTCTTTATGTCGAGGTTCTTCCTCCCGCTTTGAAGAAGAAAGACGCGTTTGAGCTTTGGATTCACAATGTTTATTAACATATAAAGGAGATTTAAACACCCCAGGATTTTGGAAATAGATAGCATTAGATCTATCTATGCCATTACCTCCAGCAGCAAATGATTCTTGTGCAGAGCGTCCAACTATAACACCATTTATATTATGTAAATCCAATAAATTAAATAAGAACCTCCTGAATTCCGTCGTTCCACAATTCAAACCAATATCCTTATTTTTTCCGGGATACACACCAAACCCTTCATTGACCGAATTTTTTATTAGTATTTCACTGGTATAAGGTGTCATAGACGGTGTTTTAATAAAGTAACTCTGAAATTCAGATGAAATTTGTGAATAAAATACCTCAGCTTGAGCTTTTGAATCGAAATATAATGTAATACCATTCTTCGGATCTATACTCATGAATAATGGTTTAGGTATAAGAGGATTATGTTGCATGAATGAAAGCGGCACTTCCAAATGAGCAAACAATGCATATTGAGTCAAAACAACTTGTACTTTTCTGAGTAAATCGAGAACTTCTTTTTTATTATTATCATTTGTCTGTATTTTCTGAATCATCTCATCCGTGTATTTTACTACAGCACTATATGGAATTTGACCTTGACGCAGCTGATCTAAAAATTTTAAAAGCTGATTAATTGATTCAACCGAATTTCCGGCAGCGAAAACATGGGTTGATAAATTGGCTGCCTGATTTTTACACGCTTCCATTAATTTTTCTAATTCGAGCATAGGAGCGGCTTTTAACCAATAATATCCTGAATATCCTTGCTTCACTTTTTTATGGATAAGCGCCAAGTGATTCATTTCAGCTTGTTGAGTTTCAGATAACAAAGGTTGAATCTTATCGTATAGCATAGCGCATCGGGAATAGTGATTCACGCGTAATAACAAGGCATCGCGAGCATCATTATCCATTGATCTCATATCAATAGTATTCTTTGGCTCTACCTTTCCACACACTAGAGTCAAATTATCACAAGTCATCTTATATAAATTCACAAAATTCATTGCAACTGTTTCGCCTGCATATCCTGCCCCATCGCTAAGACAATTTCTGGCTTTGAGTAAATCGGATAATTGCTTATGCTTTTCAGCTTGATTCACGATTTCTTCAGCAATATCTAAAAATCCATTTGAAAAAGCATAATGCAAGAGTGTGTTACCGTCTTTATTGCCTTCAAGAAAATTGATTTTAGCACCGTCATTCTGAAGAATGGTAATGAGCAATTGGTGCATTTGTTCAAATACGTCCTTGGTATAATGCCCCTGTTTCATATGATACAGCATTGCAAATAATGGCGTGGAATTTCCATTCTTCTCAATATCATGCTGATTTAACAAGCCTGGATTCAGCATAATCATTGTGTTGATTGATGCGGCATCTCCTTTTTCAATAACAGTAAATATCTGCTCATCAACTAAATCACCCATGGTCAGTGCAAGCAATTCACGCTTTTGATTGTTTGATAAGACTGAATCATTTACTTTATGAATCAGATCTAAAAATGTTTCACCTCTAGTTGCACCGACCATAATCTGATTACGGCATTGCTTTATTTTTTCAAGCTCATTATTATGTTTGGCAAGTAATATCAATTCTTTGGCGATTTCAAATTCACCATACCAAACGGCACGATGCAAAGCCGTATTTCCCATTGCATCCGCATTACGTAATGTGATTTGCTGATGACATTTAATCATTCCTAATATGATGTTTCTCAACTCATCTTTCTTTGTGATATCTTTTATTTCATTGAGGCGCACCAACGCATAAATCAAAGGCGTTGCATGATAGGTATTAAAAAATTGTTTTTGGTTAAGCTCATCAGGATTTTGCTTAATCAAATCCAGTGCTGCATGATAATCACCATTATCCATATAAATAAAAATCTGCGCTTCTTGTGTAATGGTAAGAGAAGACACTTCATTCTTCTCTAGGGGTTTGCCCACAACACGAGTCTGTGTATATTTAGCAGCTGCAATTCGGAAATTTTTGTTATTCTCTGTATTATCAATATTCATAGCCTGGGTATAAACATTTTTCCCATTTATCACCTGTTCACTTGTGATAGCATGAATAAACAATTCCATGTCTTTCACTAAGGTATTTTCAGAGGTAGAATGTTGCGTGCATACTTTAATCAAATCATTGATTTTAGATGAGGTTTCATTCGTTAACATTTTAATATTTTGAATGGTTATTTCCCTTGTACCTTGATTTTTCTTATTTGCGTTAAAAACATCCAAATTATCTAAAAACACATTGAGAATTTGATTCATCACTGCTTGAGTTTGTTTTGTTTTCTCAACTTTTCCATTCCTGACTTCTATCCCTATTCCAAAAGAAGGAAGTTTTAAGTGGATTGAAACCAATTTTTTCTTTTCACGACGTTCTTCGTTTTCATTACACAGTAACTGATGATTATTGACATAATAAACTTGTTTCTTGTTTTTATCCTTACCCACTAAAATGATGGCATTATTTATTTCCTCAGTTTTTACTGATTCCAGGTTTTCGTAAAAGTAGATATTCCAATCATTTATCTCTTTGTGCTCTACTTTTGGATCAGGAATTGTTAATTCCTCCAGTTTAGAGAACCTACTTTGTTCTGCAACAAAAGATAAATCCTCAATTGCTCCTGAATTAACATTGCTTAGCTTATTACGCAATTCGAAAAACGTTGCTTGATATTGGGTGCGGATAGCGAAAAACTGATCGCTTATATAATTACTTAATACGGCCTGATGATACTCGGGAGTATATTTATTCAAAAATGAAGAATTAACGTGATATTGACTACATTGACCATCTACAAGTAAGGAGACACGCACATTACTCGCATTTTTTGGTATTAAAAATTCCATTTCACGTGAAGCACCGCAATATAAATTGCGCATATCCTTACCAAGAATTTTTCTTTCTCCCGTTATGGGATGCGTATAAGAAAGGGAAACAAACACCAATGGAACGCGTTCTTTAATATGTGTTAATAATTCAAAGGCAGAATCAATTTGACTTTGCATGTTTTTGCCAGTGTCATCTACAAAGGCATGTGCGCTATGTAATTCATCTCCGATTTCTTCAATAAATTTTCTATTTGCACCTTCACTGATTGCAATGAAAAAGAAAGACGGTAATTGACTACAGGCAAACCGATCAACACCATAAGAAGCTGTTACTTGCAGAGGCTTATTCTTATAATTAAAATTATTATAACTTAGCCTTTCAAGCGTATTTGAAGTTTGCATCATTTTCACGATATCTTGCGCTGTACCATTGGCATCCCCATCCGTCAGCATGACTATCGTTGTATTATTCAGTGCTGCCTTGGAAATAAGATAATCTTGGCCATTTTTTCTTAAAAAAACAGCACTTCCTACTAGGATTTCTTTCGTGGGTGTATCGCCAGTGGCCGAAACGTTAAAAATTTCTTCTTTTTCAACGTCTGATTTTTTCTTTATTTTTTCAACAGACTCTCTGAAGAGTTGAGTCTTCGCGTTAAAGGGTTGCAAGCTGATTAATGTATCGTCAGGCAATCGCTCGACAAATTGCCTAACTGCATCATTCGCAGCAGTCATCCTGGTACCCCCCATGCTGCCGCTATCATCCAGTAAAATAACAACGTGGTGGGGTTCCTGATGTTTTACCATATCAGGCAAAGCCGTTAACTTAACAGAAACAATATCGTTTTGATCATCAAAATTCATTTGAGCAGTATTGAGTACAGTAGCAGATGTCACAGCATTGCAGGACTCATGATTCGCTGCTTGTGTAAGACAAGCTGCCTGATTCAATCCTTTTGCCTGATAGAGTTGATACAATGTTTCTTTTAAGCTATAAGCATGAATTTGACAAAGCGATAATATTTTTTCGACATCTAAATGTGACACAATAACAGCAAAACAAGCTTCTTGATAATTCTCATCAGATGGCGCTTGACCATATGTTTTATTTGCTTTCACTCCACATGCTTGCAACAATTCATAAAATATATTTTGTGCAGTTTCCTTATCCCAATAAAAAACAAATCCTTCTTGCTGCAATTGAATGTATGAAGTTCTATCTTGTAAATGCAATTGATGTAAATGCTTCCCTACATCTTTACTGATACCTCCATCATTATACGATTTTTGAAGCAAAACCAGATCAAGTGATTTGACTGCAGCAACAATATTTTTATCCTGAATCACTTTTGCTTTTTTCTGCATATCGCATAGTAAAGTTTCCAATTCCTTATTCATTTGTTCGGTAGCGGGGGCTGCTAGCTTCTCCCAGTCGATGTTCGAATATTTCTGAAATGTTTGATTATTCCAATGGATTAATAATTGACTGAAATATTTTGCATGTTCAAGCAAAAAATCTCTTCTTGCTTCAATAATCATTTGGGACTGGATTTGCGTAAGAGTGGGTCGTGTTGTTAACATAAGACATCCTTGAGTTTTGTGAGTCATATTGAGTTTTGTGAATCATCTCGAATCCTGACCAGATTATCAAGGCTTATTCAGGACTTCCCGCTGAAGCATTATTTTTTCTTTTTATCCAGGGCATGAAAATAAGCCAGTCGTTCAGCGATTTTAGCCTCCAACCCGCGCGGTGTGGGTTTATAATAAACATGATCCATCAATTCATCTGGCATATAATTTTCACCTGCAGCATACGCTTCAGGTTCATCATGTGCATAGCGGTAAGATTTGCCATAACCCAGGTTCTTCATTAATGTCGTCGGTGCATTACGTATATGCAAAGGTACTTCCAATGAACCATATTTTTTTGCATCTTGCATGGCAGCACCATATGCCGTGTAAATTGCATTACTTTTAGGAGCACAGGCAAGATAGACTATGGCTTGTGCTATGGTTAATTCGCCTTCTGGCGATCCTAAGCGTTCATACACATCGCAAGCATGGACGGCAATATCTAATGCACGTGGATCAGCAAGACCAATATCTTCACTTGCCATACGAATAGCGCGTCTAGCAATATAAAGCGGATCACATCCGCCATCCAGCATTCTACATAACCAGTAAAGCGCTGCGTCGGGCGCAGAACCGCGCACGGCTTTATGTAATGCTGATATTTGATCGTAAAATGCTTCACCTTGCTTATCAAAGCGGCGCAAATTCACTTGCATCACTTCAGCCAATAATTCTTTAGTCACCGTTAAACTGTTTTCCTGATCTTGTGCTAAATCAGAAATAATTTCCAATAAGTTTAATACTTGACGAGCATCGCCATCTGCTGCTTGCACAAGAATGCGCTGTAATTCTTTTGGAAAATGTAAATGTACATTTCCGAGTCCACGTTCTTTATTATTTAATGCCGATTGTAAGATTTGTAGTAATTCATCTTCTGTCAAACGTTTTAATATGTAAACCCGTGTTCGTGACAATAATGCACTATTTAATTCAAACGAAGGATTTTCCGTCGTTGCGCCAATCAAAATAAATGTACCCTCTTCAACAAAAGGCAAAAACACATCTTGCTGTGCTTTATTGAAACGATGAACTTCATCAATAAATAATATGGTTGCCTGATGATTGGCGGCTCGTGCTACTTTGGCTTCTTCAACCACTTTACGGATATCTTTTACACCAGAAAAAATGGCAGATAAACGCTGGAATCGGGCATGTGTTTTATCGGCCATTAATTGTGCGAGCGTCGTTTTGCCTGTGCCTGGCGGCCCCCATAATATCATTGAATGCAAAATACCTTGCTCAATGGCACGACGTAATGGTTTACCCGCCGCTAACAAATGTGATTGACCGATGAATTCATTTAATGATGCCGGTCGCATCCGTGTTGCCAAAGGTTGAAAGGCAGCCGCTGCAGATGCATCATTTTCTTTTTGTTTCATCTATCACATCTACTTTTGATGAAGGTTTAAAGGTAAATAAGGAAGCTGGCAAACTCACATTCAATTGAATGTTTTGAAATTGAATGACAGTAGTATGCCCTAAATTATCGTGCAAACGCATTTCACGAATTTGATTATTGACAAATCCCATTTGCATGGATTCAAACAAATTACCTTGCTGTTTAGGCACGAGTGAAAACCAACGCCATTCCGGTGAATTTTTCTCTATTGTTTTTACATTATAATTTTTATCCAGGCTTTCACTATCATGGCTCAATAATAATGCGGGTGATTCGCCAGCAGCTTTTTTCAGTGAGCGAATCGTTAATTGTTCAAGATCAGGATCATAAATCCATAACCTGGTTTCATTGGCAATAATCAATTGCGGCATCGGTTTGGTAATATCCCAGCGAAATTTTCCAGGCCGCTGCATGGCCATTTTACCCGACGATTTTTGTGTTGCCTTGCCGTGATTATCGTAAACAATTTGCGTGAAGTTAGCTTTCATGCTCTTCACTGTATTTAAAATACTGGCGAGATCAGCAGACGCTGAGGCTGCATGTGTCATCGTGATAACAGAAAACAATATAATCACAGATATCCATTGTACAAATCTTTTCATAAAAACCTCATAAAATATAGACTTAATCCATAGGCGGCACAGCTGCTAATACTTCACGGCTGCCGCTATTATCCATGGTACTCACCACACCCGCTATTTCCATTTCTTCCATCATTCTCGCCGCGCGATTATAACCTATACGTAATCGACGCTGAACTAATGATATGGATGCACGCCGGCTTTCTGTCACAATTCTGACAGCATCATCATATAAAGGGTCTTGCTCGCCAGAACCTTGTTCTTCGCCATTACCTCCTCCTTCACTGACTTCATCAGTGACTTCATGCAGATAGTCAGGCTCACCTGCACTACGCCATGCAGCGACCACACGATGCACTTCTTCATCTGCTACATACGCACCATGCACACGAATAGGCACCCCTGCACCAGGAGGCATATACAACATGTCGCCATGTCCTAACAATTGCTCTGCTCCCTGTTGATCCAATATCGTCCGGGAATCAATACGTGACGAAACCTGAAAAGCAATGCGTGTCGGAATATTTGCCTTGATTAATCCAGTAATAACATCAACAGAAGGACGCTGTGTTGCAACAATTAAATGGATACCCGCAGCACGTGCTTTTTGCGCAATGCGTGCGATCAAATCTTCCACTTTTTTTCCTACCACCATCATCATGTCAGCCAGCTCATCCACCACTACGACTATGATAGGTAAGGGTTCCAAATGTATTTTGGCTGATTCAGAATCCGTTACTAGTGTTCCGGGAAGCGGAATGGGTTGATCTGCTTTTATTGCATCACTGACTTTCTGGTTGTATCCGCTAATATTACGCACACCCAATGCAGCCATCAGGCGGTAACGTTTATCCATTTCTGCGACACACCAACGCAATGCATTTGCAGCATTTTTCATATCAGTAATAACAGGTGTTAATAAGTGTGGAATACCATCGTATACCGACAATTCCAGCATTTTGGGATCGATCATAATCAGACGTAATTGTTCAGGCGACGATTTGAATAACATGCTTAACAACATTGCATTCAGGCTGACAGATTTACCTGAACCGGTTGTACCAGCAACTAACAAATGCGGCATTTTGGCTAAATCCACGACGACTGGATTGCCGGAAATATCTTTACCTAATACTAAACTGACGGGAGAGCGCGATTGCGCATAGCGTTGTGATTCAACCATGTCTCTCAATGTCACCAGTTCTCTATTTTCATTAGGAATTTCCAAACCTATGACAGATTTACCCGGTATCACTTCAACGACCCGCACGCTGACCGCAGAAAGTGAACGCGCAATATCTTTTGCAAGGCCCGTAATTTTACTGACTTTAATACCAGGTGCGAGATCCAGTTCAAAGCGAGTAATCACAGGACCAGGCAGTACAGCAACCACTCTGGCTTCAACACCAAAATCAGATAATCGTTGTTCTACTAATTGTGATAAATCTTCAAAAGAAATATTGGAAAATGCTTTTTTGGTCACCGCCGGCGCTGCATCCAATAATGTGTAGGGCGGCAAACTGCCTGGCTCTAATTGAATGCCAGGTTCTACTTCCATTTTTTTCTTTTCTCGAAGCGGCCCTGTTTTTGCGACGACAACCGGTTTAGGCGGCACTGGTATGGGCGGTACCACCACTGGTGCTGGAACAAGAGGCCTTGCGCGCTCTCTTAATAAAGGTTCTTCATGCAGCAGGCTGGCGGCACGTTTAGGCTGCTCCAAAGGCTGGGCTGCCTTTTTTGGTAGTTTAATGACAAAAAGGTGGCGATGTTCCAATAAGAAATTCCAGCATTGAAAAGCACGGCTGCCGATGGCTTCTGCCACCCATAGCCATGATAACCCCGTCACCAAGGTGACGCCGCACAGTAAAGTTGTAATGAATAATAAAGTACTGCCGGTTTTGTTAAATAAAATGGATAAACTGGTGCCCAGTAAATCGCCCATTATTCCACCAGAATCAGCGGGTAATTTCGCTTTAGACGTAAAATAAAAACTGACCAAGCCACAACAACTGGAAATTAAAAATATCCAGCCAGTCGATTTACATATCCATTCATACGATTTTTTAATGCTGACTTCACGGTCTTGCAATCCTAGCCAGCTAGACAATACAATCAAGAATGGGAAAAGATAAGCCACCATTCCAAATAATGAGAGAAAAATATCTGCTATCCACGCCCCTACCCGGCCGCCCCAATTAGCTACCTGCTTACCTAGGCCCGTACTCGACCATCCCGGGTCGTTTGCATGATATGTCGCCAGTGAAATGAATAAAAAAACAGCACATGCTACTGAAGCAAGAAACAATCCTTCATATAAACGATGCCGCATTTGTGAAGATAACGGCTTACGTTTTTTATTATCAACTGCCTGTTTATAACGATTCTTCATATTAGATATTTACCAGTCATCACTCTTTTCGTACTATACCTCACATGGATTAAATATGCAGCGTTCCCGCTGACCTTACGCGATGGGGTGTCCTTAGAGGGGGGATCGCGACTCTCCCCTCTCAGTGCAAGCAAAAGCTTTGCTTTTGCGCAGCATATAAACATTTAAGGAATTCCTGCATTTCAGCAGGAATTCCTGCTAAATTTGCGATTTTCATATGAGAAACTATAAACCATGATTACTACAAACCATCACAAACTAATCATACTGGGTTCTGGGCCTGCAGGCTGGACAGCAGCGGTTTATGCTGCACGTGCCAACTTGAATCCAGTCATGATTACAGGCATGATACCTGGCGGACAATTGAGCTTAACTACTGATGTCGATAACTGGCCAGGCGGTAAAGAAGGATTGCAAGGCCCCGATCTCATGGAAAGCATGAAACATCATGCTGAACGATTCAATACACAAGTCATCTTCGATGAAATTACCTTTGCCGACTTAAAGCAAACCCCTTTTGTATTGAAAGGTGAAAATACTTATACTTGCGATGCCTTAATTATTGCGACAGGTGCCAGTGCCAAATATTTGGGCTTACCCTCAGAAGAAGCCTTTAAAGGCAAAGGTGTTTCTGCCTGTGCTACGTGTGATGGATTTTTTTATCGCAATCAAAAAGTTGTTGTAGTTGGCGGCGGTAATACAGCTGTAGAAGAAGCATTGTATCTCTCCAATCTGGCATCCCATGTCACACTCATACATCGCCGCGACAAATTACGTGCCGAAAAAATTATGATTGATCATTTGAATCACAAAAAAGAATCCACCGGTAAAATTGATATTGCCTGGGATAGCGTGATTGATGAAATTATCGGTAATGAGCAAGGCGTCACCGGCGTTAGGCTTAAAAATATACAGACAAATGTAACCAACACAGTAGATGTGACTGGTGTATTTATTGCCATAGGTCATAAACCCAACACAGATATTTTTGCTAGCCAACTGGATATGGATAGCGCGGGATATCTTAAAGTTCGCAGCGGTACAGCCCAAAATTCTACCGCCACAAATATCCCTGGTGTCTTTGCAGCTGGTGACGTATCTGACCCTACTTACCGCCAGGCAATCACAGCCGCAGGTTCAGGTTGTATGGCAGCGCTGGATGCAGATAAATACCTGGATACCCTGGAAATGAGTAGGAAGACTACAGAAGGAACAGTGGTATAAAAACGTAACATTGTCATAAAAGCTTGCCATCCCAGCACAAGCTGGGATACAGAGCCTTAAATATACAGACAGTGTATACATGATATATAATGACAAACTTTAATACTGAATCGAGACGGAGAAAAATGGCAAAAGAAGAGCAAATAGAAATGGAAGGCACTGTAATTGATGCCTTGCCAAATACCATGTTTAGAGTGCAATTGGATAATGGACACGTTGTGCTTGCACATATTTCCGGCAAGATGCGCAAAAACTACATTCGTATTTTGAAAGGTGATAAAGTCACCGTTGAAATGACCCCTTATGATTTAACCAAAGGCCGCATCACTTTCCGTCATAAAGAAGGCGGCGGGGGAAGACCTGCTACATCTGGAAAAGAAGAATAGGAAAGTTCGCAGCATTTATACCATACAGTCTTCGTCGTTGCGAGGGGTGCTCTTTGCGACGACGATTTTCAGTAGAATTTTGCATACCCGTGAACATACCACCCCATCACGCAAGGTTTCAGCTGGAACCACTGCACTGATTAATTCACTTTCACCACTGCTGTATCCGATGTATCTTCTATCAAAAATTTAATTTTGCCTTTCTCAATCGTCACTTTCACATGACCACCATTACTCAGCTGACCAAACAATAACTCTTCCGCCAATGGTTTCTTTATTTGCTCTTGTATTAACCTAGCCATTGGGCGTGCACCCATTTTCTTGTCATAACCATTCTTGGCTAACCATGCGCGTGCTTCCTCATCCACTTCGAGGATGACATGTTTACTTTCAAGCTGCCCTTCCAGTTCAGAAATAAACTTGTTGACGACGGAAAGAATAGTTTTGGGATCCAAAGCCTGGAATTGAATGACTGTATCTAATCGATTGCGGAATTCAGGTGAAAACACGCGATTAACAGCAGCAAGAATATCGCTATCACTATCTTGAACGGTAAAACCAATATTCGCTTTATCAATAATTTCTGCGCCTGCATTGGATGTCATAATTAAAATGGTATGCCGAAAATCTGTTTTACGGCCATTCATGTCAGTCAATGTGCCATGATCCATGATTTGCAATAATAGATTGAACACATCTGGATGTGCCTTTTCGATTTCATCTAACAATACAATGGAGTGTGGTGTTTTATTGACGGCTTCTGTTAATAAGCCTCCTTCATCATAACCAACGTAACCCGGGGGAGCACCAATGAGACGAGATACGGAATGTCTTTCCATATATTCCGACATATCAAATCGAAGTAACTCCACTCCTGTTATTTTTGCTAACTGTTTACAGACTTCTGTTTTACCGACACCCGTTGGACCAACAAAAAGGAAGGATCCAATGGGTTTATTTGCATCGCGTAATCCTGAACGTGCAAGCTTAACCGCTGCACCTAATGTTTCAATCGATTCATCTTGACCAAATATCATCATTTTAAGATCGCGTGTTAAGTGTTTAAGTACTTCACGATCTGAGGCAGAAACATTACGTTCTGGTACTCTCGCAATTTTGGCAACCATTTTTTCGATATCAATGACATCAATGACTTTTTTGCGATTCACTTCTGGCAATAAGTATTGGTAGGCACCGACTTCGTCCACCAGGTCTATAGCTTTATCTGGCAAATGTCTGTCGCCAATATAACGGGCAGACAAGCGGGCTGAAGCTTCTAATGCATCATCTGTATATTTCACATTATGATGTGCTTCAAAACGGCCGCGTAATCCTTTTAATACTTCTATTGTTTGTTCTACACTCGGTTCTTTCACATCAATCTTTTGGAAACGCCTATCTAACGCATGATCTTTTTCAAAAATGCTGCGGTATTCTTTATATGTCGTTGAGCCTATGCAAGTTAATTCACCTGATGCCAACAAAGGTTTAATCAAGTTAGAGACATCCATTAATCCACCTGATGCAGCACCGGCACCGATAATCGTATGGATTTCATCAATGAATAAAATCGCACCTTTTTGTTCTTTTAATTGATGTAACACACTCTTTAACCGTTTTTCAAAATCACCGCGATATTTTGTACCTGCTAACAAACTACCAAGATCAAGCGAGTAAATAATACTTTCAAACAAGATGGCAGGAACTTTTCTTTCAATAATCAATCTTGCCAATCCTTCTGCAATAGCTGTTTTACCAACACCTGCTTCGCCAACCAGCAGCGGATTATTTTTTCTTCGTCTGCAAAGCACTTGCATGGTTCGTTCCACTTCTTCTTCACGGCCTATCAATGGATCAATTAATCCCATCTTCGCGCGCGCATTCAGGTTGGTGGTATACAATTCCAATGGACTGGTACCACTCTCTTCACCCATCCCTTCTGAGTCTTCAGAAAAATGATTAAAAGGATGATCTTCCCGTTGCTGTGGTGTTTTGGGTTTGGCCGTTCCATGTGCAATATAATTAATAACATCCAATCGGCTAATATTTTCTTGTCGAATGAAATAAACACTTTGACTTTCCTGCTCGCTAAAGATAGCAGCAAGAATATTCGAACCTCCCACTTCCGTCTTGCCTGACGATTGCACCTGAAAAACAGCGCGTTGTATCACACGTTGAAATCCCAGAGTAGGCTGCGTATCTCTATCATGTACATTGAGGGGAATAACTGGCGTTGTGCGGTCAATGAATTCCGTCAGATTGCTGCGTAAACGGCTGATGTTAGCGCCACATGCTTTTAGCACTTCGAGAGCAGAAGAATTGTCGAGTAGGGCCAACAATAAATGTTCTACTGTTACAAATTCATGTCTCTTATTACGAGCTTCTTTGAATGCTGTGTTGAGTGTATACTCTAGTTCTTTGTCTAGCATGATACCCCCTCCTCACCTTGCATATCCTTGTTATTATTACATCACTCTGCACTCTGTTTATTGTTATGCAACCTCCATACTGCAAGTTAGCGGATGCTCATTTAATTCTGCGTATTCAATAACTTGAGCCACTTTAGTTTCTGCACAATCTCTACTAAACACTCCACATACTGCGCTGCCATTAACATGTGCTTCCAAGGTTTTATCGGCAGCTTGGCGTCTGCCCATATAAAAAAATTTTTCCAGCAACCCCACCACAAATTCCATAGGTGTATACTCGTCATTGTGCAAAACAACCTGATATAACGCTGGTATTGATAATTCACTTGTAAACTCCAGGTTGAACGCATCTTCTTTATTTTCCTCATTTTTCATGCTTCTTTACCTTCTTATAGACCATAAATTAAGATTTGCCTTAGTTTTCGCTTAATATAGAGAAATATTTTTTAACGTAATCAAAAAAGTGAAAATACCTCTATACTAATAAGATGATTAACCTAATAATCTGCGAAAATTATACACGCACGCGTATTAATGTTCAATTATTATGCAGTTAATGTTCGCCCATGGCCTTGACTGTTATCCTACTGATATGTTTTTTAAGGTAGATTTAATATTCTTAGCTACAATTTTATATTAGATTATTTACCATTATTTTAATTAAGAATTCATCTAACATGAGTAAAATTAAGGGAAAATGGTAAGGCGAGGCGAGCTGTGCTGAGAAATGAAATTAAACTTTATAAAAGTGATGAAGATTACGACATTTTCTCTAATGTGACCGATATTGGATTTACTATCAATTTTGTAATGGCATCGTTGCCTCAGACCGTTGATATTCTTAAAAAAGCTTTTTTAAACAGCCGGATTTCCGGCTAATATACTGGTATTCAAAACCCAAGTTTACTGATTTATTGATCGTTGACAAAGCAAACATCTTTACAAGTACCAAAATGAAGTTTAATAATTACTACCATGTGTTTAATACAATTAGAGGATGGTTACATGAGATTTAAAATTTTTCGTTCATCGCTATGTTTCAGTTTCGTTTATTTTTTGATGAATACAAATTCAGCTTATGCAGAAAATAGCACATCGAATGAAGTCGATTACGGTAGTAAATGGTCCGCTTATTCAGATAATATAAAAAATTGTACGCCTGGTGTGTTTCAACTACCAAACGTTGTTCTGATTTCCATGCTGAAAATGGCACAGCAAGCAAATTCAAGCACAGCAGTTCCCTCTCTATCTTCAATCCCGCCTATAACATACACTATTCTGGGTTGGCAATCTGGTAAATGCCAGGTCAAAGTAACTCAGATGATGCCAAATGAAGGTGCCAGCCCATCCCAAGAAACTGTAACCATGACTTGTCATTTTTCACAGGATCAATTGCAAACATTAGCTGATTCAGCAGCACAACTAGCATCTGGCAGCTTTTCTATTTCTACAGATGATCAAACTAGCAAGATCATGAGTCAGGCTTGCCCATCGAATTAGACTCAACTCGTTGCTATAGAGTTATAAAGTTTCAGACAAATGTTTGGTAAAAAGCACTAAAACAGTTGCCTGAATTAAAAAGTCTCGCTGTAACAGCTCAGCCCCACGCAACCCGTGTGAGGGCTGAAGCGCCAATTCCAGAAAAATGATTCTGCCGCAATCCGCACAGATTAATAACAGACCGACAGGCCAAATACTACGCTACCAATACTTTATCTGACATATGCTTAATCATGGCATCACCAAATCCTGATGAACTTACTTCTTTTGCATCACTCATCAAACGGGCAAAATCATAGGTGACTGTCTTATCAGTAATTGCACCATCCATACCATGGATAATCAAGTCAGCGGCTTCATTCCAGCCCATATGTCTCAACATCATTTCAGCAGACAAGATGAGTGAACCTGGATTCACTTTATTTTGTCCTGCATATTTTGGAGCGGTACCATGAGTCGCTTCAAACATGGCTACGCTGTCACTCATATTTGCGCCGGGAGCAATACCTATACCGCCAACCTGAGCTGCCAACGCATCAGAAATATAATCGCCATTGAGATTTAACGTGGCGATAACACTGTAATCCGCTGGGCGTAATAATATTTGCTGTAAAAAGGCATCTGCAATGACATCTTTAATGATAATATCCTTGCCTGTATCGGGATTTTTAAATACATGCCAGGGACCACCATCCAGCGGTTGAGCGCCAAATTGTGTGCGTGCAACTTCATAGCCCCAATCACGAAATGCGCCTTCTGTGAATTTCATGATGTTACCTTTATGCACTAATGTCACTGAATCACGTTGATGAGCAATCGCATATTGAATCGCACGTTTTACCAAACGCGAAGTACCTTCTTTGGATACTGGCTTGACACCTATGCCACAATTTTCAGGAAAACGAATTTTTTTGACTTTCATTTCATTTTGCAAAAATTGAATGACTTTTTTTGCATCCGGGCTATCTGCAGGCCACTCAATACCAGCGTAAATATCTTCAGAATTTTCGCGGAAAATGACCATATTTGTATGCCATGGCTCTTTAAGCGGACTTGGCACACCTTTGAAATAACGCACTGGACGCAAACATACGTATAAGTCCAGATCTTGCCGTAAGGTGACATTTAATGACCGGATACCGCCGCCGACTGGAGTCGTCAAAGGGCCTTTAATGGAAACCACATATTCACGCACAATATCGATTGTTTCTTGCGGTAACCAGGCATCTTTACCATAAATTTTGGTTGCTTTTTCACCTGCAAAAATTTCCATCCAGTGTATTTGCTTTTGCCCTGAATAAGCTTTCTTAACCGCTCCATTGACAACATTTTTCATCACTGGCGTGATATCAACACCAATACCGTCGCCTTCTATATATGGGATGATAGGATGATTGGGAACGTTCAAAGTGTAATCAGAGTTAACTGTGATTTTCTGCCCGCTGGCAGGAATGGTAACATGTTGGTAAGTCATAGCAGAATTCCTTTTAGATAAATTGTAGGCAAATAGTAGCAGGGCGACCGGAGTCAAACAACATCTGTCAACATTTTCTGTCAAAACTGTCCAAACCAATGCGGACGCTCATAATCTTCAGAATCCGACTCATAATCCGACGCATCAAGATCACTATCGCACGAGTGATCACTGCATTTTAATTTATTCTCAATTACCTTTTTATTGCCCGGTAAATAAAATTTTGCTGTCGAAAGATCTGAAAATGATTGAGATGGAGAAGATGATTGAGATGGCAGATCTGAATGGAATGAAGTTGAATGATAACTGAAAATCGAATTGGAGTGGATGATGTGCTTCATAGGTATATCATGCTTAACATCCCATTTTTCTACTCTGTTAAGTTTATAAAACTTGTCTGTTCCAAACAATACATCTAAATTAATATGGCTTTTTTTTATTTCAGGATTTGCTTTTCTCTCAAAATATTGCAGCAATGCTTCAATTCGATAAGCTATTACTAGCGACTCTATGCTGCTCACTTGAAAAATATTGGCTAATTCTTTCATATTTTGCGGTACGGGATGCTGTTCAGGAATAACTTGATGATAAAGTTTTAATAAGTAATCCTTGTTAACGGATTGTGTATACGTGAGATATAAGATGGCAGCAACAATATAAGTTGCACAATCGTTTCTCTTTCGCAAATCCAGAATGAATATGGTTCGTTCGGTATCCAAATAAACTTCCTCAGCTCCTCGGTAGGCTTCAAATTTAAATACAGGCATTGAAGCAGGCAATATGGTTGACAAATCTTGCGGTATGGAACTTGCACTGAACAACGGATGCAGTAGGTGACTGAAATCAGCATAATTTTTTATTGCCTGTGCACTGGGCTTTTTACGCCTTTTATGAGCATGCCCAAGCTTTTCATGTAATTTATTTTTTTCTGCATGAAATAATTTTTGTGTTTCGATAAAATGAGTGAGTGCTTGAATATTATCAAAATGAAATTGATGGTGAAGCAATGTGATATTCTCAATGATTGGAAAATCCCTGAACTCCATGTACATGGAGTTCATTTTGATATCAAGATGTTGTATCTGCTGAACAATATGTTTCAATCGTTCCTTCATTTCATATTCAACATTTTGACTCCAGGTGTTGTTCAGGCAAACCGGTGAAATATTAATATGAAAAGCTGGCACGGCGATATTCATTTTGCAGTCATGATTACGTTTTAGCTTTCGTTTATATTCCAGATAATGAGTAAGAAATGAAATATATTCATTAATTTTATCAGATGTAATCGTATTTTTATTGATAGTATTTTCTTTTGCTTGATTGCCTGTCTTCAACATATCTTCATAAGCAGCAATCACATCATCCAGCTCATCGAGTGATAAATCATTCAACCAATCCATCACACTGTCATACGTTTTTACTTGATAAGCTGCATTATAATAATTCTCGACAAAATTCTGGGTTTCTTTTTCCCCCGTGGAAATCAATCCAATTTTTCCATGCATATTTACGGTAAATTCCAACGCACCTACATTATTATCTTGCAGAGCTAACGTCAGGCGGGATTCCCGAATTTCATCTGTATCCGTGTTTTGCACTAACGCATTATACAGTGCATTGGCTACACTACCTGCTGAAGCTAAATCCACTTTTTTAACCACACCATAAAGAATCTGGTTAATTTCAGATTTAGAATCGACTTTAATAGCAAGCACACCAGGGTTTTTACCTTTCTCATTAAAATCATAACCTTCAGGAAGATATTTGCATTCATCAAATATAGTCGTCGGTAAATTTCTGATTAAACCTCCATCGCCCCACAGACTTCCATCGTATTCCTTGAGTGAAAAAACCAGTGGAATGAGTGCTGAAATATAAACTGCCAACGCTATCTCCATATCAGGGGCCGATTCATGACTAAACATTTTACACTCAGGCAGTTCAAGCGAAAGATTGGTTCCAGTCACATAAAGATATTTATATTTACCATGGTTATCTGCTGCTTTTATCTTTTTTGCAAGATCGGCAAACGTCACTTGTTTCTTTCCAAATTTTGTTTCTATTTTTGAGCGCAGCCATTCTAAAAATTTATTACCTGTCGAAAGAGAATATTTTTCACTTCTAAATATCGATAACAAGGTTTTGCTGCAAGAATACCAATCTGTAGCATTGAGAGCAGATCGACCACCTTCCAGAAACTCACCCAGATCAATGGATAACATGATTGACTGTATTTCATTCGGATTAAAACCCAATGCAACTCCGCAAGCAGAAATCGCACCGCCCGAACTACCTGAAACGTACAAGACTTCATTGATGATTCCAGTGTTATAGAGGACTTTGTAACAACCTGCATAAGCGGTGCAGCGGAGACCTCCGCCCTCGAAGGCAAGACAGTTAATAGGAGGAAGCGGTGTTTGAACAACGATTTTTTTGGTTTGAGGATCCAAAACAGCATTAGCTCTGTTTATCATATTATTATCCCTCTTTTTACCCATCCTCAGAGTACTGTATCGAGAGTTGTTGGGCTTCGCAAGTTTGTCCTAAACATGAGAATAGGGTAAAATCTCCGGCCTATAGTGTTTCAGAAAAATATTTTGGGTTTTTTATACTGTCCTGTTTTATTGCTCCGAGGCACATCCCTGTGCCTCCCGCGTCATGCATCCATGGACGCTAGTCGTAATAAAACAGGACAGTATAAAAAACCCAAAATATTTTTCTGAAACACTATAAATAGAATTTTATTATAAAAAAACAGGTCTAAAGTGACACATCATCTTCCTGCTTCACACATCATAGTCGGTATGTCTGGCGGCGTTGATTCGTCTGTTTCTGCTTATCTGCTCAAAGAAGCCGGCCATCACGTGGAAGCCGTGTTCATGAAAAACTGGGAAGGCGATGACACAGACACCTATTGCCCTGCGGCAAAAGACATGGCAGATGCGCAAGCCGTTTGTGACTTACTCAACATTAAGCTTCATATGGTGAATTTTGCTGATAAATACTGGGAACGCGTTTTCGCTTATTTTCTCGATGAATACCGCGCTGGGCGTACACCTAACCCTGATATTCTTTGTAATAAAGAAATCAAGTTCAAGGCATTTTTAGATTACGCCAGGCAACGCGGCGCCGATTATATTGCTACCGGCCATTACGTCCGTTCTCAACAAAACGGCCATCATATGCAATTACTCAAAGGCAGCGACCCGCTTAAAGATCAAAGTTATTTTTTATACGCATTAGATGAAGCTCAACTTGCACGTAGTGTTTTTCCTGTTGGTCATTTATCCAAACAACAAGTTCGTGCCATTGCTGAACAAATTGGATTACCTAATTTTGGCAAAAAAGACAGCACAGGGATTTGTTTTATTGGTGAACGCAAGTTTAAAACATTTTTAAATGAATACCTCCCCGCCCAGCCAGGGGTGATTGAAACATTGGAAGGAGAAGTGATAGGCACACATGACGGACTCATGTTTTACACGATAGGACAACGCCAGGGTTTGCATATAGGCGGAAAAAAAGGCAAATCAGAATCACCTTGGTATGTGGCTGGTAAAAACATTGAACATAATGTGCTCGTCGTCGTACAAGGAGACCACCACCCTGCTCTTTTTAAATCTGTTTTGTATACCAGCGACTTACATTGGATAAATGAACAACCCCATTTTCCGCTGTATGTAAAAGCTAAAACCCGCTATCGCCAACCTGACCAGTCTTGTATCATTACCCCAGAAAGCGACAAACGCTATCGAGTTAATTTTGAACAACCCCAACGAGCCATTACACCTGGTCAATCTATCGTCTTTTACCAGGATGCTATTTGTCTCGGTGGTGGTATTATTGAATAAGAGAAATAAAGATATGTTAGCAGACACGTTAAACACTCAGGAGTCAGTTATGGAATCCACTGCATTAATGGCTATCTCACCTTTAGACGGCCGTTATCAGGATAAAGTCACACAATTACGCGCCATTTTTAGTGAATATGGATTAATCAAATTTCGTGTCATCGTTGAAATTCGCTGGTTACAAATGCTGTCTGAGTTTGCCAACCTGCCTGAAATTCCACCGCTTAGCTCCCATGCCAAAAAAATTCTTGATGACATCATTGAAAACTTTTCATTAGCAGATGCTTTACGCATAAAACATATTGAATCAGGCATCAATCATGATGTGAAATCAGTAGAATATTTTATTAAAGAAAAAATCGGCAGCAATGAAGAATTAGGTGTCATTAGCGAATTCATACACTTTGGCTGCACGTCTGAAGATATCAATAATCTCGCCTATGGTTTAATGCTGCATACAGCTCGTCATCAATGCATATTACCCGCACTCGATGATTTAATGTTACTGTTGAAAAAATTTGCGCATGATCATGCTGGTCTTGCGATGTTAGCACGCACTCATGGTCAACCTGCCACACCCACTACCGTTGGCAAAGAAATTGCGAATGTGATCGCCAGATTACAAAGACAAATTGACCAATTAAATAACGTATTAATACTGGGTAAAATAAATGGCGCATCAGGAAATTATAATGCGTTTGCCATTTCTTATCCTGAAACGGACTGGCAATGCCTCAGCAAAAATTTTGTCACGCGCTTGGGCTTGAGCTGGAATCCGTATACAACACAAATCGAGCCGCATGACACCATGGCAGAATTTTTTGCGGTCATGCTACGTATTAACACTATCATTCTCGATTTCGACCGCGATACGTGGGGATATATTTCTATCAAGTATTTCAAACAAAAATCCTTTGCGAATGAAGTGGGTTCGTCAACCATGCCGCACAAAATCAACCCTATTGATTTTGAAAATTCTGAAGGCAATCTTGGCATAGCCAATGCATTATTCGAACATATGATAGCCAAATTACCTGTCTCGAGATGGCAGCGTGATCTTTCTGATTCCACTGTAGTAAGAAACATTGGCGTTGCTATTGGACACGCATTGCTTGCCTATCAAGCTACTTGCAAAGGGGTAAGCAAACTGGAACCCAATCACGATATCATTAGCACTGATCTCGACAATCATTGGGAAATTTTGGGTGAAGCCGTGCAAACTGTCATGCGCCGCTATAAACTCGAGCAGCCTTATGAAAAACTCAAATCATTTACACGTGGAAAGCCGATTAATAAAATATCACTGCAACAATTTATTAATGAATTATCCTTGCCTGAAGAAGCCAAAAAACAATTGCTAGACTTAACACCTGCCGATTACATCGGTTATGCTGAAGAATTAGCAAAACGCATTTAAAGTGATCACCCCAGCGAAAGCTGGGGGCAGCGAAAGTTTGTACCCAGTAAAAGGACGTTTACATGGTGAAATCGCTTTATTTTAAATTACGCAACAACATTACTAACTGGCTCATTTACGAGCCCCCTGCGGCTGAGGTCATGCCATATGACTTTAATCGGCTCAAATATGAAATCCGCCCTGGCGATGTATTACTGATTGAAGGACGCAGCAAGATCAGCAAAATCATTCGCACTATTACCCAAAGTCCATGGACACACTCTGCAATATACATAGGCCGGTTAAATGATGTTGAAGATGAAGAAATCAAGGAAATTATACGCAAACATATCGATAAGACTGTCAATGATAACACACGCCTCATTATTGAAGATTTAATGGATGTAGGAACAGTGATCACGCCTCTCAACTTTTATCATAACCATCACATTCGTATTTGCCGGCCCATAGGGATTACACCTGCTGATTTACATCTCGTCGTAAATTACGCCATCAAAGCGCTGGGGCAGCCTTATAATGTCAGACAGCTGCTTGATTTGACTCGCTTTATGCTGCCATGGACTATCTTGCCAAGACGCTGGGGATCCAGTTTATTTCGAACTTCTACAGGTGAGCCAGAAAGCGGTATTTGTTCTTCGTTAATAGCAGAAGCCTTTACTTCTGTTCATTTCCCCATACTACCTTATATCAAACCGGATGACACACAAGGACTGGAAATTTTTCAACGTAATCCCTATTTATTCACACCAAAGGATTTTGATTATTCTCCTTATTTTGAAATCATCAAATATCCTTTATTTAATCCTGAAGAACCGCTGCCTTATTACCGTCGTTTACCCTGGTCGAAAAGCGGATTTCTGCATCATGATGATGGCATTTTGGCTGCACCTAAGACACCATCCAAAAAAAGCTTATTACAAAGATTCAGAAGTGATGAAACGGACAGCAAGCAAGCTGATGACAAACACTCAACTGATGTAAATAAAAATCCTTCAGACAAGAAATAGTAAGATTTTGTAACTACTAATGGAGTAAGTAACCAATGAAATTCAAATTATTCGCAACCA
>Ga0206910_1002_pt1 | contig 81396 bp, 79 predicted proteins | sample Alteio_BWOrgHeat_77_FD_152949 | JGI IMG/M metagenome (GOLD analysis project Ga0206910, IMG submission 152949) | Enriched cells from forest soil in Barre Woods Harvard Forest LTER site, Petersham, Massachusetts, United States -... | ecosystem: Environmental > Terrestrial > Soil > Temperate forest >... | reverse complement strand
CAGACAAAAAAGCCCCAATATCAAGCATGATGTCCATAAGCTTTCGCCGCCATATTGTTGATAAATGATGCCTCCTGCTGCGGGGCCCACAACCCTGCTTAGAGCATACACTGTTCGATAAGCACCCAAGCTATGCCCTTTTTTATTTGAAGGTCCTTTTTCATAACAAATTAATTGAGCAATAGAAAAAAATAATATTTCACCTGCTGTTGTCATCACACATGAAACAATTGCAACCCAAAAGACAGTTGCAAAATTCAGAATAAACATTCCCAGCCCTAGTAAACATGCCCCAAAACCCATCCATACTATTTTGTTTAAATGTCCAACCCAATTAACAATGGGCCCTTGAAACAAGACGACAAGAATCGCATTCAAGCCGCTATTGATAATCCTGTATAATGAGAGAAATATTTTTTTAATAATGACGTCATTTTCATTGATCACTTTGAATTTGTAATGCCTATAGTGTTTCAGAAACACTATAATTTTCCTAATTTTTCCAACATTGTCATTTCTATAGAAGCTTGATAAGCAGGTGGGATATATAGCGTAGAAATTGAAGACAGATAAATTTGTTTTAATTCATGGATTGAGCAGTTTATTATATTAGGCTGCATGTGCGGATACAGCGCGGCTTCATAAACAATTGCAGAATGATCATTATCATAAAATTCAGACAAATAATCAATTAACAGGTGCACCCCAATAGAGTTGTCATGGTTTTTATAATCTTTAAAAGCACCTATCAATCCAATTTGCCACAAAATTAAATGACTACTGGGATCAATTCTTTTTTTTCGAATCAAAAAATCGGTTGCTTCATAAGATTGACAACCATGTGAGCCTGGATCGATACGCAAATCAGCAAACAAACAATCTTCTGATGAAATGGCTGGTAAAATGGTGGCAACGTAATTTTCATTTTCTAATTGAACAACAGCATCTAATGCCGATTTTGCAAACACGGCTGGATGTCCGTAAAAAACCACACAGATATGTTGTGGTTTTTTCACTTCATTCACTATGTAATTTGTCATTTCCTGATAGTTTACTAATCTAGGATTTTGAACAGCTTCTAAAAAATTCAACGATTGAACATTAGGATTATTTTTTTTAATCCATGCCTCAATCGCAGGTTCGTTCAAAGAATAAATGACTTTATCAGACTGTTGTATATAGGCAATCGTTTCAGTTGATAAGTGTGAAATAAATTTAATGCCTGTTCCTGCTACAACGAGAGACCCCTTATCATCAGCCATTATTTAAATCTAACCATGAGAAACAGTTTTGGCATCATAAAAACGGTTTTGTCCTGATAAAGTCTTTCTTAATTGCTGAGAGTTACCTGCAATAAATGCGCTTTTAACGTCATTAGGAAGTGAATTGATCAATTGAGTCGTGTTTACATCCTGGTGAATCATATTTGCCAATTGTTCAAATAGTGAAATAGCGTCCATATTAAGTACCTTTTGATTTGTGAAATTGTGGTTTTTATTCAATGCGCGGATGGCATTGCTTTAACGCGACACTATACCCCAAGTAAAAACCAGATACCATTGGATTGATGTGAATAACCGTTAAAATTGAGTTTTCTGAAACTTTTATTTTACTGCTATTTAATGACTGCTATTTCATTATTTATTTTCTTTATCCCCCCCTTTTGCTTTTAGTGTTGCCTGAGTTTCAGCAGCTTTCATGCGATCTCTTCTCTGTTCCGCACTCTGTTCTGACATGCCTTGCGGAGCTGCGCCGCCAATTCTGCCTGCACCGCCCTCAATTTTGCCTTTCATTTCTTCTGTTGGCGCTTCGACACCTTCCGCTTGATGGCCTATCCATCTCATGACTTGCTGTGGAACGAGATTGATGACTTGAAATGATCTATTCAATCCTGCCAATATCAAACCCACATAAGCCACCAATACTAAAATGAGAGAGATAGGATCTTTATTAGAAATAGCGCCTGACGTAAACACATAGGCAAAGGTAGCATTGATAAAAGTAACGACTACCGTCGCCAGCAACATGGCGGCCATTAATCCAAATATCATTAAACTGGGTCGCAGGAAGATATTAAAAATCAGCATGAGGGCCTGTCCTGCACTACCCATGATTTCATGCTCACCCTTGGGATTAATAATAAAAAGGGCAACCAGCGGGCCTGCCACCATGGCTTCAATAACAGAAATCATCCAGGCAATGGCGCCGAAAGTAAAATAAATAAATGGGAGTAAAGGCGTGTAAATTGCCAGTGTTGCCCCAAGTGCCACCAATAGAGCAAGCGCACCGTAGACAAGCGGTATCAGCGCTACTTCAATGAAATTAAAGATGGCAGGAAGCGCGGGAAAACCCGTACCCAATACTTCTAAACTACCAAAGCCTAATGCGATACCCATTGATGTCACTAACTCAAGGATCACAAAAAACACAATATCAGCTACTATTAACAAAGCCTGGCCGACACCTACCAGTGCCACCAGGGGATTGCCGCCTTTGTTACTCACATTATCGCTAAAAAGCTTGCTAACATCCCCGGGAACGCTATTGATGCTGTTCAGTGTGCTTTGATACTGGGCAGAAGTCGCATTGGTAGCATAGTTACCCGCTGCTGCATTGCTTAAGTAACTTGCTGCGGTATAATTATTTCGAGCATTCTTGAGTACGCCAGAATTTGCATCGGGCGCATTCCATGCCAAAACAGGAATCGATCCCTTTAAGGTATCATTGTTCGAGCTGGCTATGGTGTAATACAAGCCGCCTGCATATATCCAGCCATTATTGGATGCATCTTTCAATAAACCATTCGAATCCAGCGATGCTGTTTGGGATTGCAAATAATTTGTCATTGCCTCAGTTGCCATCTCGGTATACTGAGCCGATGCAACAGAGATGAAATCAGACCCTAATCCCAGGGAAGGAGCGAGTTCTGGCCAGAATTTCCAATACACTTTTTGTACGGCATCTGAGCTTGCACTCTTCTTATCCAGTGGCGAAGTGGATGAGTCATAGAGAGCAGGCATATTACCCGGCGTCGCCTGGCAAGCCTGATTAGCAAACGCAAAAGGAGCATTATTGACACAACATGCTTCCGGGTTAATGTTAGCCGAAGAACAATAATTACGTATCCAGCCCCAACCCGCCTTGTTTGGTGTCGTTGCCGAATTGGCATAAAAATCCTGGTACGATTTATCCGCATTCACAAAATATTGTGCAATGGGAACAAATAACTGGTTGATACTGGCTGTTAATGCATCCACTTGCGCTCTGCACACCAGGCATTGCGGTGAGGTTGTTGCACCCGCATTTATCTCACTACAGCTGCTGCTCGTATCACAATAGGTTAACGATCCGCAATCGCCTAAACTATAACTACATTTCCCATTAGGACAATTTGAGGCAGCGGTAAAATCAGGTACTTTATTCCCGAGGCTAGTCTGGCACGCAATCCCCTGAAATAAGCCACTTAAAACTTGGTTCGTTTGCGCACCCGTCACAGAGATTGACGAATAAGGCGATGTCACACTGACATAAACCAGGGCTGTATTCCATAACCCATCGGCTGCGGCTACACCTTGCACAATGATCCACATCATGACAATCTGTATGGCGCAGTAACCAGGGCCCGTTGGCACCAATAATGCGATACCCATGATGGCACGTATGGGTATCCAGATATTATTCATTTTTTTACCCATGAATTCACCATCATGGGCGGTTGCAATCACTCCGATAATAGTGATGTAAACCAGCATCAATACCGCAACGACAAGAATGACAGAGTTAAACGTTTTGAACATGGTGCTTAAAAGCGTAATTGGCCCTGCACTCGGATTAACGGAATTAGCCAGTACACCACTGACTGTACCAAAAATCTGTGACAGGTAACCAATAGACTGGTCTTTGGGTGCAAGTGTGAAAAGAGGAATCATTTAGTAGCTCCTCTATCACCCAGGATACTTTTCTTCCACTCAGTCAAGGTCACGCCCAATTTTCGCACCCTCATTTGATATGCCCAAAAATCGAATCGAAATGCCTGGGCTAAGCATACGCTGGTAGCAGCCATGGCGAGCAGGCATCCTGCCAAGCTTAGGGTAGTAAACAATAAATAGAAGCCATACACAAAGATACAGGCGCTCAAAAAAAGAAAAAAGAAGGCATATAAACGGTAGGTAGAGGCTGTTTTTTTTACATCCTCTTCCGTTAGACCCAGGCGCTCCATCGCTTGCTCAAATGTTTCTTCTTGTCTTGGAACGCTTTTGGTAAACAATGCCTTTAATATTCTAAATATGGTTACATTCTGATTTTTTAAATCTTCCACTTCACCATATAGCCATCCCGATGGAAGGAAATTCTTGGCAAAGCCACGGAAAAAAGCCATAGAGGTGTGTCCTAGTTTGATTTTATATATTATTATTATAGTATATAGTGTTGAAATACAACCACCTCAGTGATAAACCAACAACTCATTGTATTTTCATTAGATTGGGTGGAATATGATCAATAAATTGAATATTTATAAATCAAGAACCAAATATAGATTGAATATCCGGCTCTCTTGCTTATCTTTTGTCCTTTTATTTTTTATTTCATCCACTTGCATGGCTCAATCCTTTTTTGGTAGCGGCATGCAAAGCAACACTGTACAAACTAACCAAGTTCAATCCCCGGGTTCCACCTCAAACCAGATCATGTCATCCGATGACTATAAAAATCTGGTAACCAGTTTAGGGAAACAAAACCAGGATAATTTAACTCAAACATCTAAAGCACAACTGGATAAACAAGCGCCTGCCATTGAAGTCGCGCCAACGACAAATGCTTCTGGTGCCAATCAGGCACCCATCAATCCTGGCCAACCTCCTGTCAATGCGAATCAAGTGCCTATCAATAATACTATCAATAGCAGCAATACCCCCCCCAATAGCGCTTCATCTCCTATTCAGGCTCCTAACGCCGCTGCCATTCCCACCACTCCGATACAGACCCAGAGCACACCTTTGGCAGCGCCGCCTACTACATTAACAACCCCAAATATTATGCCGACACCTTCAGTGCCAGCAAGCGCCCCACAAAATCAACCCTATACTGGGTTTGGCAATTTCGGGAATTCCAATAATGCCGGATCGACTACCAATTCATCTACTGGCAACTCAAATGGGTGGAATATCCACTATTAACTCTATTAGCTATCCAATGTAAAAATAACGTTTACATTTTTTTTAGATTTTAAGCTATAGTTTTAAGCTATAGTGTTTCAGAAAAATGTTTTGGTCATGTTTGCATAAACCGTACGGAAATTGATAGAAAAGGAGCCATGCGTATGCGTTTCAATGAGGTTAAAAAAGTTTTTGTGCTGCTTGGCGTTGTAGTCATGGTAAGTATTTCGAGCATCACTCCCTTGAGAGCACAAACGGCTAGCAACGACATTGCCGCCATACTCAACCAAATCCTCGCGAGGGTAAACACCCTGCCTGCCTCCCTGGTCAAACTCGGTGCTTTTATAGATGCCTGGATGAATCCAGATACATCAACACCCACTACCACTATGCAACAATCATTTACACAACTGGGTAATCTGCTAACGCAAGATATGAATACACAAGCCAGCTTACAAAGTTCACTGAATGCCAGCTTGTTAAATAATGATGGGAGTAATGTTTACAATTCTAATCAAACTGGCAGCACGGCAAGCATTAGCCAGAACCCGGCATCCACTACCAACTTACAATATGCTAACGATCTTGTTTACTCTTCCTTATTAGATACCCCTTTCTTTCCTAAAGATCCCCGTGCCGGAGGATCACCAGGAGCAAATAAAAAGATTGATTCATCCCTGAATTACATTTTAAATGCGAGTGGGTTGAATATTTATCATATAAGGCCCGCTGGTTTTACAGGAACCCCAGCCTCTCAAATACGATACCAGGGTTTTTATAATACCATCATGGCTGCAACCTCTTTTAACGGTTATGTACTCAGCAATGTCTACGCAGATAAAAATCAATTTACGACCTTGCAGCAAACCTTGATTCAACAGGCAACGGATCCAACAAAATGGTTTGCCCAGGTATCGTCGGAAAGCATTGGCTTCGTACTCCGTCAACTTTTATTATATCAATCCCAGGTATTCGTTTTACTCACCCAAATGCTTCAACTACAAAAACAAATGATCACGGCTCAAGCCATGAATACAGCTGTTCTGATTGCTGTGAATCAAACCAATGAAAATATGATGGCTTCAAACGCCAAGGGTGAAAGTAGTCCATCCACATAAAAGGTTAACGCGATGCCTAAACTAGATTTAATTTCAGCTCATGAATTTTGGAAAAACTATGATGACCCTATGATTTATCGGGTCATTTCATTTATGGAAACAGCAGAAACTTTTACGTTAGACGGCAATCCTGCGCTTGAGCAAACTATTCAAAAATTAGGTGACGCATTCGATGAATTGACTAGTTTCGAATTAAGCAAAGAAGATCAATTTATTGCGCTGACTTCTCATCTTAAAACTTCACGCATATTACGATTATTACAAGCAATAGATACGATTGATCCCGGATCCGCTTCTAAATTATTAATGTATGCAGAAGAAAATAATACACCGGATAATGCAATGGCTGGTTTATTTTTGCGGCGTAACATTGTGTTTGAGCGTTTACGTTTACTCTCACGTGTATTTTCATCTGAACGCTTTAACCTGGTATTAAAAGTACTTGAACAAGATCATGGGTAAAAAAAAGAGCCTACTCTATATTCTGAACCTGTTCCCGCACTTGCTCAATTAACACTTTCATCTCGACAGCGGCATGTGTCAAAACAGAGTCAGCCGATTTCGATCCCAATGTATTTGCTTCACGATTCAATTCTTGCAAAAGAAAATCCAGCCGTCTGCCAGCAAGACCGCCTTGCTTGAGAACACGCCGCACTTCTGTAACATGTGTTTCAGTGCGGTCTATTTCTTCTGCAACATCCATCTTATGTGCATAAATTACCATTTCCTGTTCTAATCTGCCCGTATCCAGTTCAAGTTTGACATCCGCTAATCGTTTGCGTAATTTTTCGTGTTGTTCTTGCATCACTTGCGGCAAGCGTTCTCTTACCTTGGCCAATTCACCTTGAATCAAATCCATACGCTGTAAAAATAAATGTTTTAACTCTTCCCCTTCACGTGCCCGTGCTGCAAGCAAATCATTTAATGTCTTTTCCAATAAATGAAAAACCTGATTCTGTAATTTTTTTATGTCCGCTTCCCGTGTTTCCAATACGCCTGGAAAACGCAATATATCTGCAGGAGAAACGGTTGCAGCATCATTCAAGAATGTTGCGATTTGCTCAGTCGCCTGGCATAACCCTTTTGCATAATCAGCATTGATAGAAACCGTCGTATTGTCTGCTGAAGAGCCAGGTTGATAACGCATCACACATTCGATTTTTCCACGCTTGATATGCTGCTTAATTAATTCTCGCATAGGCATTTCTAATACCCGCAACATTTCAGGAACAAAAATGCTAATTTCAAGGTAACGGTGATTAATAGAACGCATTTCGCAAACGAGATTACCCCATTCACCCTGATGCTGAACTCTGGAGAACGCTGTCATGCTATAAATCATATCTTTACTCATTATATTTTTCTCACTATTCCATTCACGCTTTTCTTTTGCAGCTGCCGCTGTGCCAATACAGCCTGATTTTTAGTAATAAAAGGACCGACTTGTACGCTATACACTGCTTTGCCTGCCAAAGCAGTTTTCACTACTTTCACTGAAAATCCAGATTTAACTAGCGAAGCACGCAATCTTTCTGCTCCAGCTGCATTTTTAAATATACCCATTTGCAAAATATAATGATTATTATTGCGTGCTGACGACTGGGTATCTATTTGGTTAAATTCATTTTTTAATGCAAGCTGTAATTTTTCCGCGTCAAATATGCTTTGCGCAGCCACGCTATGATTATCTGAAGCCGCTTTTGCAGATGGCTTTATAACATTTTCAGCGAGCTTAGTAATGTTATTATTCGCTGTAGGTTGCTGGATGGCTGTCGCATTACTATCCGGCACACTCACTTTCATATTCTGGAGGGCAGTATAAAATTCAAAATGAATATCCGGATTGACATCCTTTCGATTCACTGCTATCTGTTTTACTTTCTCCATATTTTGATGTAAGCGCTGCTTACGCTCTGCCACCCAGGTATTCATATTAATGTAATACGATGAAACTTTTGCTGATAAAAGTGATGATTTCATCGCAGAATTGATTGGATAATAAGAGAGAAATCCGATTCCACTCACTAGGGCCGCCATTAAACACAGTACAGCTGTCCATAGCCACTTCGCGTGCACCCCATTTTTGGACAGCTGTTTTGCAGAAAATTTTCTTTTTGCATTATCCTTTTTCATATATTCGATTATCTCCGCGATTTGCCGCGTCAGCGCTGATACCAATCAAATTAAATCCATTCGCTAGCGTTTGCCGGGCCGCTGCTATCAAAGCCAATCTGGCATTTCGCAATTTTCCTCACGTACTCGCCCTGATAGGCATTAAATTGATGCTGTTTCAATGTTACCTATCCTATAGATTTTCTTCCTCAACCGGCTTAATGTAACCGCAAGTTTGACGTGGACAAACTAATTCTGTACCACGCTTTTTGGTTTTCTTGACCGTTAAAATCGGCCACGCACATTTTGGACAGCTTTGTGCAATAGGTTCATTCCAGATAGCATATTTACAATCGGGATAGCGGGAACAAGAGAAAAATACCCGTCCTCGGCGAGATTGCCGCTTAACAATTTTACCCTGCTTGCATTCAGGACATTCTACCCCCGTATCAGCGGGTTTATTCAAAGATTCAATATGCTTGCATTTGGGATAATTAGCACATCCTATGAATTTGCCGAAGCGACCATGCTTAATCTTAAGGTCACCACCACAATCAGGACATTGGCGGCCTTCCACAATTTCTGCATCATGAGACGCTTCTTCCGGTTTTTCTTCCACTGCTCTGGTATATGAGCAATCAGGATAACCGGTACAGCCAATGAAGCGGTCCCGCTTTCCTAGTCGAATAGACAATGGCTTGCCGCATTGCGGACAAGCTTCATCGATGATTTCTTGCGTCACATCCTTGCGTTTCACTGTTTCCAAAATATTATCGACTTGATTCTTGAAGGGATCCCAGAATTGTTCCAGTAAAGGCACCCATTCTTTTTCACCGCGCGATACTTCATCGAGCTCATCTTCAAGCTGGGCTGTAAATCCATAATCAACATATTGCGTAAAATATTGGGTTAAAAATTTATTGACGATACGTCCAATATCCGTAGGGCGAAACCGTTTACTTTCCAATACAACGTATTCACGGGTTTGCAAAGTCGACACGATAGCAGCATAGGTTGACGGCCTGCCAATTCCATGTTCTTCCAATACTTTAATTAAAGTGGCTTCAGAATAGCGTGGCGGCGGTTCCGTAAAGTGCTGATTGCAAGTGATCTCATGTAATTTTACTTCATCACCTTCTTCCAGATGCGGAAGTAAATGTTCATCGCCTAATTCTTCGGGTTTATCATCCGTTCCTTCCTGGTAAACACGCATAAAACCTGGATCAACTACAACTGAACCGGTCGCGCGAAATTGATGCTTGCTTCCAGCTGCCATATCAAGTGTCAGCGTATCTATGGCCGCTGAAATCATTTGTGCAGCGACAGTACGTTTCCAGATTAAATCATAGAGTTTAAATTGTTCAGGTGATAAAAATGCTTTCACTGATTCAGGTGTACGCATGGCAGCAGTGGGCCGTATGGCTTCGTGCGCTTCCTGAGCATTCTTGGATTTTGTTTTATAAATACGGGCTTCATCTGGTACATTTTCTTTGCCATAGCGTTCGGCAATTAATGCACGTAACTCCGCAATGGCGTCTTGTGCCAGATTCACAGAGTCTGTACGCATATAAGTAATGAGACCGGTTGAGCCGGAATCCAGTTCTATCCCTTCATAAAGCTGTTGTGCTATGCGCATGGTACGTTGAAGAGCAAAACCTAATTTACGCGCTGCCTCTTGTTGCAATGTGGATGTAATAAATGGTGCAGCGGGATGGCGTTTACGTTGTTTCTTTTCTACCTTAATAACCTTCAATTTTCCCTTTGCATCTTTAATCAAGCGCGCTTTGACTGCTTCAGCTTGTTTGTCATTGGTAATGGAAAATTGTTCGAGTTTGTTTCCATCATATATCGTGAGCTTGGCAGCAAATGCTTTCTTTTCTGCCTCGACAGCCGCTTCCACATCCCAGTATTCTCGTGAAACAAATTTTTCAATTTCTTCTTCGCGCTCAACCATCATGCGTAATGCAGGACTTTGTACACGGCCCGCAGAAAGACCATAACGAATTTTTTTCCAGAGTAACGGTGATAAAGTAAAACCAACAAGGTAATCCAGTGCCCGACGAGCTTGCTGAGCATTGACTAAATCCATAGAAATATCTCTGGGATGATCGACTGCAGATTGAATAGCAGATTGAGTAATTTCGTGAAAAACAATTCTATGTACGGGTTTTTTTCCCAATGCTTTTTTATCTTTCAGGATGGAATAAATATGCCAGGAAATGGCTTCGCCTTCGCGATCAGGGTCAGTTGCCAGATATAAAGCATCTGCTTTCTTCATTGCACTGATAATAGTAGCAACATGTTTTTCATTTTTTTCGATTAATTCATAGCGCATGGCAAAATCATGCGCTGGATCGACCGCCCCTTCTTTAGGCAGTAAATCGCGTACGTGGCCGTACGAGGCTACAACGTTGTAATTAGGGCCCAAATATTTCTTTATCGTCTTAGCCTTAGCCGGCGACTCAACAATAACAAGATTAGTCATGAACGTATCTTCCTTAGAAATAACTTCTAACTAGAGAATATAGCCTAACTGACGAATGATGATTAATGAAGGACATCAAATGCATCCGACAAGATCATATCCTGCAGAAGAGAAAGTGCTGATTTTTTATCAGGTTGATTAAATAATGCAATCAACACAACCCACTTGATTCGCCCTAAATCGACTTCCCGGCTATCTAATGCCATTAGTCTGTCAATCACAACTTCTCGGGTCATTGGATCTAAAATGCTCAATTGCTCCAGGTATAGAAGGAAACCTTTTCCTTCCAGGCCAAGGCGCTCGCTCTCTTCCAATGAGAAGTGACGTATGGCGTTTTGGGTAAATTGGGGGCCAGATTGCACAGTTTCCTGAACTCTGTTTAATCCATCTAACCAATCCAATGCCCGCCCAATCTCCTGACGGCTGAAACCAGCCAGCTCTAATTCACTAAAAACCGTATCCTGATCGGTATTCAGGGATACGCTTCCATCCATATAATTTTCAAATAGGTACATTAATACTTCAAACATATTGCTGCTAATCCACCTTACTGTTTGCGAATTTCACGGATAAATCCTCCCGGCACGGATTGAATATAGCCATTTAATTCTAATATTAAAAGAATGGAGGAAACTTTGCCTGCCGTCAATCCGCTGCGCAATAGTATCACATCCATTGGGGTGATTTCATACTCGATTTGTTCAAGAATTTGTTGCTGGCAAGCAGATAATGCGGTTAACTCATTCATATTATGTTGTTTTTTGGTTTTCTGTAATGCCACATTCAACTCTTCCAACACATCCTCGGTAGTTTCTACCAATTTAGCTCCCTGGCGTATGAGATAATGGCAGCCATGCGCGAGCGGATTGTGTATGGCCCCCGGAATGGCGAATACTTCCCGCCCCTGCTCAAGTGCATATCTCGCCGTAATGAGTGAACCACTTTTTAAAGCCGCTTCAACGACCAGCACACCCACACTCATTCCGCCTATGACACGGTTGCGACGCGGGAAATTTTCTGCGCGCGGCGGGATATTCAAGGGAAATTCTGACAGTATGGCTCCGCCTTGCTGCAGCATGTCTTCTGCCAGCTTACCATGAGAACGCGGATAAATATGCTGTAACCCCGTTCCGCATACGCCTATAGTCACACCTTTTGCAGCTAATGCGCCGCGATGGCTTGCTCCATCTATTCCCAGTGCCAAACCGCTTGTGATAGTTAATCCATACTCTGCTAATGAAGATGCAAAATATTGCGCTTGTTTTAAGCCGGCAGGTGTGGCACGGCGTGAACCTACCATGGCTATTTGCATGGTGGATAATGCCTCTTTATTACCTCTGACAAACAATACTAGCGGCGGGTCTGAAATTTCTTTTAATAATTTAGGATAAGCTTCATCTTCCAAACTGATGATGTGGTGATTGAATGATTGAGTCCAAAGCAAATCTTCTTCAACTTGTTTCCAATTGATTTGCTGGAATGATTGCCTATGTTGACTGGAAATTCCTTTTGCCTGCATCTCATCCTCTGATGCATGAAAGAGAGATTGAATATCCGTAAATTGTTCTAGCCAGCGTGAAAATGTACGTGGAGTGACACCCGGCAAATATAATGCGGCTAGCCAAAAGGGAAGTGTTTGATGTGAGTTCATGGTTAATGAGGTCCTGTTTTAATAATGGGGATGAGTGGCGATTTTTTCGATGGCTTAATGAAATAGTTGTTGCGATTTATAGATTTGTATTCGCTTGTCGGGGTTGTTAGGTCGTTGTTGATACCCCAGTTTCTCTCACTTCTCCAATTTCCGCTTCATCGCTCGCATTCCATCAAATATAGGCTGAAATATGTTATTGGGAAATGCAGGTAATTTTTCGGATACGCGCCCTATCACAGAATCGACTTGCTGCAACATTTCATCAAGAATTGTTTCCGCTCTTTCAGGAGAATAATTAACTGCTTTGGCTGTTTCAAGAAAATGCCGACGTTGTATATTGTGCCAATGATAATGAATATTTTTGCCTTGTAGTGCCATTGCCATCTTTATTTTTTTTGCTTGTAACTGTTTCTTGGCAATCAACGGATACGCTGACAAAATATCATAAAGTGGTGTTAGACGATACTTCCCTTCAGGTGCAATAAACACACTAAAATTTTTTGCATGGCCATCTATGGCTGCTAACAACCAAAACAACACTTGAGATCGATAAAATATATCCCTATCCACAATTGGGCTGGCCGACCCAAGTAATAATTTCATAATTTCTGAAATACCAGGGCCACCTTGGTATTGATATTTTATATTTGGCGAGATACCAAGTGCCTGGCACATATCTTCTTGTGGCAGCCGCATAAGCCATGTATTATCACTAGCCATTTTGCGATCAAATCTTTCTACCACCAGTACTTTAATATCTTCAAAGTGCAGAATGTTACACTTGGCAACAGCCAATCCAAAAGCTTCTGCAATTTGTGAGCATAGCCATTCATTTTCACAGCTATCACTCAAATCAATTTGTTTATCCGGAATAATACCAATTGGTAATTTAAATATATGACTAGTTGGCGTCACCCCCAATGGTCTACACCATTCTTCTTTATGATATAAAAATGCTGATTTTTCTTGTGCACCAGCCATGGATACTCTAAATTCCTCATTGTCATCTGTCATGCCAAGTGGATTACTTTTGTAACCTCGTAATATCGATGCCATTTCCTTTTCGCTTAATCGTTCAAAATGAATTTCCTTTTTAAACGCTGGAATTTTTCCATCCATCATTTGAATAGCACCAACACAGTCTCGGCCTATGCTGGCCAATAAGTCGAATGGCTGGTTTGTTTTGACATGAAATTTCGCCTGGATTCGCGCCCTGATTTCTTGATTATCAGGAAGTAGATTATCATAAAAATTATAGACTACATCACCACTAAACGGTTGTTCTACCAATGGTAACGATAATGAAATTGGACGAGCACCAGATATATTTAGCCAGTTTCGATCATATTCAAATGTCAATCCTCCATTTTCGGCTTTCTCTAGCTTACCTATAAGGATGCCATTCATTAATATACTTAAAGTACGATTTCTTGTTTTCATCGTTACCACTCTTCTTTCCATCGAGTTTTAGGTGGTGCATCATCTTTAGGCACTATTTCTATATCAAGATTAAGAGCTGACAGTATTCTAAATAATGTTTCTAGTTTTGTACTTCCTGGATTATTTTCAAATCCTGAAATCGTTTTTTGCTTTAATCCTACTAAATTACTAACGCCAGTTTGGCTCAATTTAAGCTTTTTACGCTGGTTAATAACTAACAAAGCAAGTTCTTTGGGCGAACGAATAAACACTGGTTTTTCCCCTCAGCAAAGTTAACTCGGATATCTCATTATTCAAGATTATATACCCTGTAAGGGATAAAATCTATAATATACCCTTCAGGGTATGATATTCATCATATACCTTATGGGGGATAAGCCTAGAAACGGCAGTTGGGTGCAAGTGCGAGGTGTAACAGATTGTTGGTATCCGAAAATTTTTAAAAATCCTAGAATAATTAACCCAGCGAGCGCCTCTGCATGAGAGCATCTAACAACATCTTGCTAATATTGACATCAACACCCGCGCCCGTTTCAATCTCTCTTATTCCTGTCGGACTGGTCACATTAATTTCCGTGAGATAATCCCCAATGATATCGAGGCCCACAAAATATAAACCACGATCACGCAGCACAGGCCCTACTTGAGAGCAAATCCAATGATCGCGCTCAGATAAATCTCGCACCACACCTTTTGCACCGACAGCAAGATTACCGCGCCAATCTTTGCCTTGCGGCACACGCGCAAGCGCATAAGGAACCGGTTCACCATTTATCATTAATATTCGTTTATCCCCATTTTTGATTTCAGGAATAAAACGCTGTGCCATAATAAATGCTGTTTGACCATGCGTCAGCGTTTCAAATACAACCGCAGCATTCACATCTTCTTCACGCAAGCGAAAAACGGAGGCACCACCCATACTGTTTAATGGTTTACAAACAATGTCTTTATGCTCTTCCCAAAATGCATACAACTTTTCACTTGATTGGGTGACAAGCGTAGGTGGCGTGCATTGCGGAAAATACGTTGCAAACAATTTTTCATTTGCATCGCGAAGTGATTGTGGACGATTAACAATCAATACCCCTAATCGTTCCGCATGTTCCAACAAATAAGTTGAATAAATATATTCTTCATTAAAAGGCGGATCTTTACGCATCAGGATAATATCAAGCTCAGCAAGAAGCATGTGCTTTTTGTTTTTGAACGCGAACCAATTATCTGCATCCCGAAAAACGTGTAACTCACGCGCCTCGCCAAATGGTACGCCATCACGCAAATATAAATCATGAAATTCGAAATATTGAATTTCCCAGCCGCGATCTTGCACTTCCCATAACATGGCCAACGTACTGTCTTTTTTATAATGAATCGAGTTTATAGGATCCATCACTACGCCGACTTTCATTTCTTTTCTTTCTCCTTAATTTCGCGCGCGGCAGCCAGCATACTCAATTGTGCAACAATACCGTATGTATAAAATCGGTTTGGACAAGCATCAGGATCCATATCATCACGCGGCTGATTACAGGTTTCAGCAAAAGCAAGTGGTTCGAATTTCATGCCGGGTGAATTTAAATTCTCATCCACGCCGCGGTCTTGATGCACGCGGTAAAACCCTCCCACTACACGTTCTCCCCACAAATAAACAACAGGTTCCGCCACTGCTTGCTCAGGGCCAAATGTCTCAAATGTATAAATACCCTCTTGTATAATCACACGTCGCACCGGTTGGCCGCCTTTCGTCATGGACATGCGTGTTCTTTGTTTACGATTCATTGATTTTAATTCATCAAGATTACGTACTGTCATCACCGCCATTCCATATGTACCTGCATCGGCTTTCACAATCAGGAAAGGTTGATGCGGGATATTGTATTGACGATATTTTTTTTCAATTTCAGCTAATAATACTTCTGCATTAGAAGTCAAACATTCCATGCCTTCCTGCTGTAAAAAATTAATTTCGCCGCAATATCGAAATAAAGGAGAAATCAACCAGGGATCGATTTTTACTAAATCAGCAAATTGCTCAGCGACCGCCGCATAACATTCAAAATATTCCGATTTATATCGCTGACTCCATCCTAACTCGGGTGGCGGCTCGATGGTTTGCGTGATGTTGTGTAATATATCTGGAATACCATCGGACAAATCATTATTCAATAGAATTAAATCTGGCTCAAAATCTTCGACATACAGTTTGTCATTTTTTCTTGTTAAAGGTGCAACAATGACTTTATCGCCCGACTCCAACACGATATTTTCTGTTGTTTTAATTTCACCATTTAACATTCCAAAACGAACTTCATATCCTGCTTTTTCTAAAATCTTTTGCAGAGTCCTAACATTAGACCAGTAAAAAAGATTTCGTGTGTGACTTTCTGGTACCACCATTATCTTTTTTGCTTCGGGTAAAATGGTTTTGATAACATCGCGCGCTGCAGCAACTGATTGTGATAAAAAATCCGGATTCAGATTATTAAATCCTGCAGGAAACAAGTTCATATCAATCGGTGCCAGTTTAAATCCCGCATTGCGCAAATCGATTGATCCATAAATGGGCGGTGTCGTTAACATCCATTGCTTGTGAAACCAATCTTCTATTGATTGGCGATGTAAAATGAAATGCCTTTCAAGGACGTGTAATTGTTCTTTGACTGTTGTATTGAGTGTCAGTGCAGCATGCGAAGTAACCACCTTGCTTCTCCTCTTAACATGTTACTTTTTTATCACAACTCGCTGTAATGAATGTATTAATGCGTGTCAAAAATTCATTTGCATTTAACTCACCCACTATTCGATGAGAATTCACTTCCTGACCATGATCATTAAAAAATAATACTGTCGGCGGTGCAATCACATCATAATTTTTTAATAAATCCTCATCCGCAGCATTATTTTGTGTCAGATCTGCACGCAGCAAAACAAAGCGACTTAAACTATCTGATACTGCGGGTACGCTGAATACGTTTTTATCCATCACCACACAGGATTCGCACCAATCCGCATAAAAATCAAGAATGACTGGTTTACCTGAAAACTGGGCTAACGATAATTGTTTTTTCAATTCTTCCATGTTACGCACAATAGTAAATTTATTTGCTTCGGCTACTAATTGCTGTGTAGTCGAAAAAGTATTCATGAATGGCAAATTAATTGGATACACGCGAGACAATAACCACAGCGACATACCCAGCATGAGAACCCCAAATATCTGTTGTACACCTGTCATCCAGGGGCCTCGTTTAGGCAGCCATTTTCCCGCTGTCACGCCTATGGCAATTAATGGTATCCCCATACCCATTCCCATAATGAATAAGGCGCCAGCACCCAAAGCCATATTGCCTGAGTCGGCAATGTACATGAGTACGCCTACTAAAGGGGCGGTAACACAAGGTGAAACGATGAGTGTAGATACCATACCCATAATAAACACGCCGATATAGGTTCCGCCTTCTTGTTTGCGGCTGATGGCAGTGATACGGTTTTGCCATCGATTGGGTAAACGCAAGTCATACACCCCAAACAAAGACAGTGAAAGCAATACAAATATGACTGCAACCAGGGTAATGATCCAAGGTTGTTGCAGCCAGGCTTGTAATGAACTACCCATATAAGCAGCTAAAATACCTGCCGCTGCATAGGTTAAAGATGAACTCAGTACATAGGTTGAGGACAGCAAAAAAGCTTTCTTGGTGCTAACAGGCTGCTTATGACCAACGATGATACTAGTCAAAATGGGAATCATAGGCATCACACAGGGAGTAAATGCCAGCAATAATCCTAATCCCGCAAAAATCAGTAGCAATACACCCATGTGCTGTGAGGCTAGTATTTCTTTCACACCATTTTGATTAGTCAGTAATGATTTCAACGATGTTTGTGAGGCTAGCATATTATGTGCATCGTTGATGGGCATGACTGTTTTAGCAGCCAGATCAAGAAAAAGTGACTGATGTATAGGCGGGTAACAAAATCCTTTATCTGAACAACCCTGATAATCCACACTCATTTGAATTTGTTGTATGTGTGTATGCAATGCAATAGGCACTGTCACTGTGCCTGCATAAATTTCATATGATCCATGATTTGGATCTTGTTTGATTTGTCCCTGCGGTAAACGAATGTCTGTTTCCATTTTTGGGTCAAAAGTAAAATGGACTTTCTGCTTGTAAAGATAATAATCTTTTGCCATTTTCCAATGAACATTGATTGAATTTGTATTTTCAATCGACAGTGAAAAATTAAATGCTTTATCGACAGGAAGCGGATTCGCATTTGTAATGGCAAAAACAGGCTTGGCGAGCAAACATATCAATGCAAATGTCAGTATATACAATCCACACTTTCGCATTTGTAATACACTTGTCACCATCTTGCTCTGCATAATTCACCTATCATTGTTTGGCATGAAGTTTTTGACTGATCTCATGTACCGAATCTACCAGCACTTTCACATGCTCAGGCGGCACATCAGGAGTAATACCATGGCCTAAATTGAACACATGGCCCGTTCCTTGTCCATAAGATTCGATGACACGCCTGACTGATTCCCGTATTTCTTCTGGCGACTCCAATAAAGAGGCCGGATTCATATTTCCTTGCAATGCCACTTTTGATCCAACGCGTTCGCGAGCAGTTTGCAAGGAAATTTCCCAATCTACACCCAGGGCATCACAACCTGTATCAGCCATTTGCTCAAGCCATTGGTTACCTGCTTTGGTAAACAAGATGACGGGCACCTTTCTATTATTATAGTGACGCACCAAGCCAGCCATGACTTGCTTAATATAATGCAAGGAAAATTCAGTATAATTTTGCGTATTTAGCATCCCGCCCCAGGTGTCAAACAACATAACGACCTGGACTCCGGCTTCCATTTGAGCATTCAAATGCGCTGCCACGGAATCTGCCAAGACATCCAAAAGATGGTGTAATAAAAAAGGAGATTTTTGCAGCATTTTCATGATTTCCGGGAAACCATTTTTTGACTTCCCTTCCACCATATACGCTGCCAGTGTCCAGGGACTACCACAAAACCCAATGAGAGGAACCTTACCTGCTAATTCTTGTTGAACCATACGGATAGCATCATACACATACTTTAACTTTTCCAGATCAGGCACCGCTAACTGATTGATATCATGCTCATGCCGCAGTACACGGGAGAAAACCGGGCCGCTGCCTTCAATAAAATGCAACCCTAAACCCATGGCATCCGGAATGGTTAAAATATCAGAAAAAATAATGGATGCATCCAAGTCATAACGCTGTAAAGGCTGCAAGGTCACTTCACAAGCCAGCTCTGGTGTTTTGCATAATGTCATGAAGCTGCCCGCACGTTCACGAGTAGCGCGATATTCTGGAAGATACCGTCCGGCCTGACGCATGATCCAGACAGGTGTCACATCTACCGGTTCACGCCCTATCGCTTTAAGCAATCGGTCATTTTTTAGCTGAGACATGGTGGGAAAACCTTTTTGTAATTATTTGATCTATTGGCAATCATGGAAAAAAAAGCTTAGTAAGATAAAACAAGTCTGAATATTGTTATCTAGCCAGTTTATCCAATTGTTCATTCGCACATTTCTGAAATGCAATGGGATGAGCAATCAGATAAAAAGCATCGTATGCACCAAAAGCATTCAGCGACACTGTACCATAATCCAGCATCTGGCCAATAAGATTTTGATCGACATTCATTTGAGAAATAGAATTAATTCTCAATTCAGTAGAGTGGCGTATAAAAAATCCTTCCCGCATCATAATGCGCCTGTTAGTCACCACGAATTCTGAAGTGGCGTATTCAAGCAAGGTAAAGCTCCAATAAATCAAAATAATGATGGCGGGAACCCACTCAACTCGGGCAAGAATAAAGTTGTCATGCATGTATTGTTGCGCATAAATAGCAAATATGGTCAAAATTAGCGGATAAAAGAAGATAATTAAGTGTTTTTTGGTGCGAAATAAAATTTGTTCATCTGGCAGCAAATTTCTGTCAATATAACTCATTCATGTATCTCCGCATTAGCTCATGCCTGAAAGCCTGTTTAAATCCCTGCCATTTCGGGTATATAATATGCCAATTATGAAAAACCAGCCACTCTTAACGATAAGCCCCTTGAACGGGCAGAGTAATTTATGAATTTAAATATGAACTTAAGTCATTTTACCTTAAATCCTCAATTTACAAACCGCCTGGCTTTAGCTGCCTGTATAGCTGCAGCGGTACTGATCTGTATGACTTTTACTTACTCCGTCTGGCAATGGCACAGTGACTGGATAATAAGCCATCAGAATGATGCTTTATTACCCGTAGTCGCCAACATAAATTCATCTGATGATATGACTGCTTCCATTCCGGGTGAACATATCTTTGGCAAATCCATTAACAAACTCGGTCAAATGCCCATCTCCAACCTACAAATGCGAGTAACAGGTATAGTGAAGGTTTCTGAACAATCCAGCTTAATATCAAAAGCTTATATTTCCTTATCTGGCCAACAGAGTAAAATCTATCAGATCGGCGATAACTTACCTTACGGTGTAAAAGTGATTGATATCACCACAGATGCAGTTATCCTCGAGAATGGCAGTCAATTAGAAAAACTGCCATTACCACGTGAAAAATTGAAATTCAAACCTGGAAAAACCAAGGAACCTTCTTAAATGATCAGATTCTTTATCATCTGCCTTTTATCTCTTTCATTATTGGCGTGTGCAACTCCCTCACCACGAGAAATATCTGAGTTGCAGCAAGGCAAGCGTTATTTTGACGAAGGGTATTACAAACGCGCCATGCATGAGCTTTTACCGATTGCTTGCGATGGAAATCCGGATGCTCAGTACGCCGTAGGGTATATGTATTATTATGGATTAGGTGTTGCACAAGACACTGATGTTGGCCATTTCTGGATACAACGATCTGCAAACAGACGGTATGTGCCTGCGATAAGAGCATTAAAAATGATAGAAGTGAATAGCGAGCAGGAATATAAACAGCGTGAATATAACCCTAAAGTGAGCAAGAGGAACAAGGCCTAGTACGCAGGTTGGTTACCCTTGCTTGATGACAATATCTGCATTCACATAACCCGATGAATCTGCTGCAACCAACGTCAAGTGCGATATGGATACAGGATAGGTTTTCATCACCGTTGTAAGAAATTTTATCAGTTTTTCAAATTCCACTTTTTGAAAATGTATTTCTATTGATTCATTACCCGATTGTTTCAATTGCGTAAGAAATTGTCCCAATCCTGATTGTTTAATTTGCTTTTGCATTTGACTCAAAAATACAACCAGTGATACCGGTTTATTTTTTGCAATGGATTTACTTTCAACTTTTTGAATCGCTTGATCAGCCGATTGCATCCATAATAATGTTTTCTGATCATGCGTTATTTTCTCGCGCATGGATGCAATATGATTCAAATACGGCGTCCACATCCATTGATAAACAATAAAAAGCCCCAGCAAAATACTGCCTGCCATGACCGCCTGCTTTTCGCGCAGTGCCAGATTTATCCACCATTCTTTTAATTTCATCCACACATCTTTCATAACTATTCCACCGTAATGATTGCATTCACTCGCACACCTACCAGATTAGCGCTTTGTTGTTTTACATTTAATCCTTGTCGTGTCAAAAATTCTGTAAATTTTGAAAAATCTTCAGATGATGCGGCGGTTAAATCCAAAGTTAGCTGATTATTCTGAAAATCCAGACGTTTTAGATTGATACTGGGTGTATCCATCATGCCTTTTCCAAGATAATTAATTAATAACATCAGTTTGCTTTCACCTGCTTGTGCAGTCAGTTTTTGCAATTTTTCTTCCATGCGCAATTTAGGTGCCACAATGCTGGCTGCTTGTGGAAAATGGCGTTTATATATTGCAGTGATTTGCGCATCGATGCTGGAAACACGCTTTTCCAGAATAAAATAAGAGATCGTTGGATATAGAAATAATAAAACCACCCATGCAATCGCTAGATAAATGGATGTTCGCCACATTTTACGCATTTCGGGGAACCTGGATTTTCTGGTTTTAAATTGTCCTTGTAATAAATTGATAAAAGTAAATTGAATTGCATTATCAGCCATATCCATCTCTAAACGTTCTGCCTCATGAAAATCTTCTTTAATATCTATAGTGGCTGTTAACATCGCTGTGATTTCATTTTGCGTATAGTTATGAATATGTATGCTTTGTGGTTTTTGTTCTGAGGATTGCAAAGCGATATGCATGAACTCATTCAGATTATTAATATCGCAAGCAAAACATTGATAATCACTCATGCGTATGATGGCCATATCTTTCAGTATGACCATCCACGTATTTTCTTCAACAGGCAATGCCATTGATGATGGAATCAATACATCAGCTTGTACTTTCCAAGCGTGTAAGAGTGCCTGCCACTCTTGCATTTTTTCTTTAAACACAATTGCAATCGCAAGACTGCCGTCTGCTTGCATATCATTGGATGCGAAATGTAAGGTTTCTACATCACCGACCAATTGTTCTTCCAATGCATAAGGCAATGCTTGTGCCAGACGCGAACGATTCATTTTGGGAAGTTTGGCTGAAATCAACACCACTTCTTGCGCCGGAACAATCACAATCACTTTTTTATCAGCTGCGATCTTAGCCAAGTCTTCAGCATTGCCATGCTGCACGTATTGTTTGATGCCCGCTTCAGCATCAAAGTCCACCCAGCTTGGGCGTGTACTGTCATGGTTGTGCAAATAAATTACGAGTTTTTGTTGCATTTACCACCTATCCTGCTTTCCTGAGTATTTAATTTTTATCCTGACACACTCTTACTTTGCCATATAACGCTAATCGAGCCTTTATTATCTTTCCCAGTACGCTCGAGAAGAGTATAAAGCACTACTTTCTGCTTCTCTATTGCCACCGTTGTTTCAACCAGAAAATAATTACTGATCACGGTAATTTTTTCTGCAGGTACAGCATGATTTTTAATGACATCCAAATTAAGAAACGCTTCTATTGATGTCATTTTGGTATCTGTGCGAACCTTCTCCACTGTTTTTGCAGTTTCTACAGTCATCTTTGGACTCAGTGCAGCAAGAACGTGTGCTGGCGCTGTTTGCACATTGATTAAAGTAGAAGCAGGTAATGCAGTGATGTATTGCTGCAATGCTGCATATAAAGCCGGTGTCATGCCTTTGACTAATTGTAATTCACTCACACTGGTCATGGGCCTATGTGCTGCGCGATAGGGCAAAGGCAAGCTCAGGTAATATTTACTGTATTCATTTTGCTGCTGAACAGGCGTAATCCAGTCTACCAGTGCAAGCGTCACTTCTTGAGCTTTTTGTTCATTCATTTCAGGGCTCACTAATTGCAAGAGCCGCTTAAAATCGGCTTGCGCCTCAGTGGTAGTAAGATTATTCAGGTTAATCCTTGCTTGCATATCCGTAATGTGACTTGTGATGACATAACCATTCATTTCATTTTTAGGAGAATGGACAGGCATGATATCAACAATGACATTGGGTTTTTGTTTTGCCAGATTATCGCGCAATTGTTCAATTGCCCAATCAATAGAACCTTGCGCATAAAATTCGGCTTGTGTGTCATGCACTAATAAACTGGTACGGCGAGTATCACGCTCTAATCGTGTCATCATGAGATACGCCATCGTCGCCACTAAAGCCAGGAAAAAAAGCGCAACAACAATCACCACTCCTTCTTGCTGTTTAAGGCCCTTTCTCATGCAGTTGTCTTCCTGTCGTCGGCAGCTTCTGATGAAGATGATGTACTCGATTTATTGGGTGTTTGTTTATTGTTGCTAGGCTGCGCAGGAATGAGATAAAGTTGTGACATCTTTCCCCATTTCGCAATGGTTAAATAAATTCTTACTCCACGCGGCAATTCCGAACCGCCTTCGCCATCCAAAGGCCATGCATCGTGAAATCGGCCATTTTTATCAAGGTATTGAAAACGTACTTCTGTTACTTTCATCAATAAAATACGTTTATGCGCTTGTGTTTCTGGTGCTTGATCCAACACTGGCCAGGTTAATCTAAATAATATGTTTTCATTCCATGTATATCCTGTTCTCTGCAGTGTACTGTGCGCAAGCGCACCCGTGGGATTGGCAAATCCGGCATGGGTAAATTCAAAACTTTTTATCTTACCGACAAATGCCGCTTCTTCTTTACCATTTGCATTCGTAATCGGCCGATTCACCGCTTGTTCTACGTCACGTGATATAACCAGTAATGCCATTTGCAATTTACGTATGCGCTCAGCTTTATCTTCTGTTCCTGCTTGTGCATTCATCACCGTGCGTAATGCCGATGTTAAAACAAATGACAGAATGGTGAAAATGAATAATGCGATCAATATCTCCAGTAAGGTAAAGCCGGCACATCGATTATCTTTTTGTTTATTCATCATTATAAATATAACTTTCTAAAGTAATAATGGATGACGCTTCTTCTTCATCATCTTCATTTTCATACACTTTGACTATCATTTTTTTAATGCGATTATTCGGTGTTTCTTCCTCCCTTGTTTGCCAATACCAATCACTTCCCAGCATTTCTGTTTTTAATTTCTGACTACCCGAAGATCCGCCTACCTTGAGAATTTTCGCCCGCGCTTCATTGAGAACTTGCTGTCCTACCAGCATGGCTATGGTTTTCTTTTGCAAATAACCCGTCGAATTAATATTTTGAGATGTCGCCTTGATGACAGCAGTCATCGCAATGCTAACAATCGCTAGTGCGATCAACACTTCGATAAGAGTCAATCCGAGTTGTTTACGTAAGCATTTTGCTGGAAACATTTCCATCTGCATCCCCCTTGATCACGTATCGGGGAGATTTTCCCTTTTTCCCTACATAAATAGTAAATGGTGTGATATCGCCGTTAGTTGAGATAACCACTTGAGGTTGATGCGCAGGTTGTTCATCATTCTCAGGCTCCTCATCCTTCTGTTGAATGGCTTTTTGTCCGCCCACTTCAATACTCAATTCAATATCGCTTGGGATAATATGTTTATCTAACAACTTATCTGAAGCCGGTATCCATGTCTGTTTTTTATCTGCTCCGGCTGGCGGTTGATAAGTAAGGAATTGATAAGATTCTCTGGCAAATGATAAACCCAACACTGCAGGCTGAAGCATAGCATGTTCTTCAGCCAGCGTAACAGATTGCAGCAATTCATTTGTGAATGCTTCTAACTGCCGGTTTTCATTTCGGCTAATACTCAGCAAAGCAACGCTAGTCACTATACTTATAATAAAAATAACAACCAGTAATTCTATCAGCGTAAAACCACTCGTGTTTTTACGTATCACTATGCTTTTGCCTCATTCATATTCCAGTTACCCATTTCACTATTACCATCTCTTCCTTTTGGCCCGAAACTAAAAATGCGAACTTTGTCATTATCATTCATATACTGATAAGCTATACCCCATGGATCGAGCGGCAAATCTTGCAAATACCCGTCGGATTTCCAGTCACGTGGTACTGGCGGAGCAGAGGGCCGGCTAACCAGTGCTTGCAAACCCTGATCGGTAGAGGGATAAATACCATTATCCAATTTGTATAAATCTAATGCACTTTGGATTGCAGTAATATCTTGTTTTACCTTTACAAGACGCGCTTGCTCGGGGCGGCTCATGATTTTCGGAACAACTATAGCAGCTAAAATTCCAAGTATTACAACAACTACCATAACTTCGATAAGAGTGAAGCCGGAAACCTGGCGATAATTCATTGATTGAAATCGGTTTTTCATATTACTATACATCCATCGTGTTGAAAGTGAGTGTGAAAATTTAGCAAAGTATGCCCAAATTGTAAACAGTTATCCTTGGCGCTAAAAAAAAGGTACAATTTAAGTTGACGATAAGGAAAATTGTTTATAATGAAGGAAACAGAGTAACGATATTGCAATACGAGGGGATTATATGGATCTAAAAAATCAGCAAGATGTATATAGTGCTTTGCTAGGCACCGCCGACATAACCAGTCAAGCGACTAAAGAGATATTAGAAAAATTAGAAAAAATTAAAGGGATGTTGAGTGATGTACTCAGTCATGCTTATGCGGATAATAACGAGTTGAAAGCCAAGCAGCAAAAAGCTGCCCTATTACATCCTGAACTGGCAAAAGAATTGGGTGTTGATTTGGGAACTATCGGTAAAAAGATGGAAAACATACACAAAGAAGTCACGGCCACGAATCACGAAATGATGCATTTGCAAGCCAAAGTTAACTTCTTGAAAGAGCAGAGCAATACTGCTTCTCCTGCGTTACAACAAGCTATAGCAAAAGAGTTATCTACCGAATTACACAATCTCGGTAATATGAATGCTAAATATACTGAGGGCCTCAAAGCGTTAAAAACTAATGTACTTGCGCTAGGTGAACAAGTGCTTGCCGCTAATATCACCAATCCAGCTGACGTACAAGCCATCAACAATACGCTCGAGAAAGTGTATGAAAAAGCTAATGATCTAAAATTACAAGCCACCAGTAAAAATACAGTCCTTAAAGAAGTAGCAAACAAAGTAGATGAAACCTCTCAAAAGCGTTTCGGAAAGTAGTTTTAACAGAATCAACAGGAGATCATTATGTTTGAACGGTTGCAAAAGCCTTTCTTAACTGTAGAAACAGGCGAGGCTTATCAACCGATTCGCATAGCGTATGATCTCTTGCAGCTCGACAAGTTAAACTTCACTATCGCAAATATCAAGTGTATGGAACCTAAACAGGGCGGCGGCTGGAATGTTTTCTGGCGTGATGAATGTGAAGATGTACATTTCGAATCTCTGGATTCTTACAAAAAACATACTACAAATCCTCTGCGTCTGGGCACGTTGATTATCAAAGACAACGCAGCTTATTTTAATTTGCCATCGTTTAAACGTGCTTGTTTGTTAGTTCCACTACTGCACAAATTAATTGATTCATCGGTTATCAAAATCAAAAAAGCGGACTTCATCAACAAAGTTTTCGGCCTCAATGAACGATTGCCGCATGGCTTTGCTGAGTTATTTGATGAAGATGAGTTGGAAAAAATTGTGACTCAACGTTTACTGGATTACGAAGCTGTACAGCGTCGCTGTGAACAAGCCCATTCTGTAGATGAAGCATTCAAAATTTTATCTGAATACACCCATATTGAATCTCATAAACGCTTGCCGTATGCAGAGCGCTATGCTTTTCAAGAAGTGCCTGATCTGGATCCTGACGTTGCCTACCTAGGCTTTTATATCTTTCTTCGCGGCAGAGAATTAGTGGCTATTCGACGCTGGTTTGGAGAAACCGGGTACACGTTAGCTGATGCTGCTGAAGAAACGATAGAGCAAGTGTTTGGCGGCATGAATATCGATATTATCGAATAATATAAATGCGACGAAGCAATCTCTCCTACCCCGTAAATTCATTCAAATTAAAAATAGGCAGCAAAACTGCCAATACAATAAACAATACGATTGCACCCATAATCAGAATGACTGCAGGCTCAAACAACGCCAGCGATACTTCAATCAAACGGGTGATTTCATCTTCCTGATTATGCGCAACACGCTCTAACATCCCCTCCAGCTGCCCGCTGGATTCGCCGCTTGCAATCATGTGTATGGACATCGGTGGAAAATAAGTTGTTTGTTTTAAGGAAAGATGTATGGCTGCACCTTCACGAACATGATGTACCGCTTCTTCTACTGCCTTACGTATGGGCATCGTTGTAATCAATTGAGCAGAGATATTCATTGCTTCCAGAATAGGAACGCCTGACGCCGACAGAATGGATAAAGTACGAGAAAAACGTGCGGTATCTGCTGTCTTAATCGCATATCCAATTAAAGGCAAACGCAATAATAATTGATGCGCTTTATTGCGCAATGGCGGACTATTCTTTAATACACGGCGACACACAAAAATACTGATAATGATGAAGATAATCGCATATAAACCATAATCATGGACGTAATGACTGGCTGATATCAACACTTCCGTCATGAATGGCAATGCTTGATCGAGACGGCCATAAACGGCAACCATTTTGGGCACAACGTATTCAAGCAAGAACCCGACGATCCCAATGGCCACTAATACAATCATGGAAGGATAAATTAGCGCTGTTTTTAGCTTTTGACGCATGTGCCATTGTTGTTCGGTATATTCCGCCAAACGCATTAATACTTTATCGAGATGACCCGTTTTCTCACCCGCAGCAATGGTTGCACAATAAAGTGCTGAAAATGCTTCAGGATGTTCGCGCAAAGCTGACGCCAGTGCATGTCCTTCTACCACTTTACTTCTGACAGAAAGGATAAGGCCTTTAATACGCTGCTTTTCTGTTTGTTCTCCCACTGCTGATAAAGCTTCTTCTATCGGAAGACCTGCTGACAATAAAGTGGCAAATTGACGCGTAATTAATGCGAGTTCTTTACTCGTTAATCCACGTGATTTAGTCAATGCGTTGAATTGGGCTATTTTACCTGTCGTTTTTTTTTCTTGCGCAGGACGTATTTTAACGGGAACAAATGATTTATCACGCAGCAGTTGTCTAGCCTGTTTTTCCGACTCTGCTTCGATCACACCTTTTTGTTCCTGGCCACCGCTATTAATGGCAATGTAATGATAAGCTGGCATGTGATTCTCTTGTTTCTAATCTTCACTCGTCACGCGCAATACTTCTTCCAGCGATGTTTCGCCTTTCAACACGCGGCGAAATCCATCCTGACGCAAACTGGGATATAATCCGCGCGCATATTTACGCATTTGCTGCTCAGGTGCACGATCATGAATCATGGTACGAAGTGACTCATCAATCGCAATCAATTCATACACACCGGTTCTACCTGTATATCCTGTATTTCTGCAATTTGCGCAGCCAACAGGATGATAAATGACAGGGGATGATGCTTCAGAAACACCCATCAATTCACATTCACTGACTGTCGCCAACACAGGCTTTTTACACTCATTACACAGCAGCCGCATTAACCGCTGCGCCAGCACGCCGGCTACACTGGATGCAAGCAAGAAAGGTTCTACACCCATATCATCCAAACGCGTTACCGCCCCAACCGCACTATTGGTATGCAAAGTGGATAACACCAAGTGACCGGTCAAGCTCGCTTGAATAGCAATTTGCGCTGTTTCAAGATCACGTATTTCACCTACCATCACCACATCCGGATCTTGCCGCAAAATCGCACGCAACCCTTTTGCAAAAGTCATATTAATTTTATTGTTAACTTGTGTTTGTCCTATACCAACCAGGTCATATTCGATAGGATCTTCAACCGTGAGAATATTTCGCTTTTTATCATTCAGGATAATTAATCCCGAATAAAGCGTCGTGGTTTTTCCTGATCCTGTAGGCCCCGTCACAAGGATAATGCCGTGCGGTTTTTTAATCAGTGTTATAAATAAATCCAGCGTCGCTGCATCCATTCCTAATTCAGCCAAATCCAGACCAGCGCTCTGCTTATCCAATATACGCAAAACAGCTCGTTCGCCATGATTGGTTGGCATGGTCGACACACGCACGTCTACTGCTCGTCCACCGATACGCAAAGTAATTCTGCCATCTTGCGGCAATCTTTTTTCTGCAATATCCAAACGTGCCATGACTTTGATACGAGAAATAATTAATGGAGCCAGTACACGCGGCGGTTCAAGAATTTCTCGCAATACACCATCGACTCGAAATCGAATGGCAACATGATCTTCAAATGTTTCTATGTGAACATCCGAAGCATCATCTTTAATGGCTTCACTCAACAATGCATTCAATAATCGTATGATAGGCGCGTCATCTTGTTTTTCCAATAAATCTTCCGCTTTGGGCAATTCATGCATCAAGTCGCTCAGGTTTAAAGATTCACCCAAATCTTCTGCCATTTGCATAGCTGTTGAAGCATCTGTTTCATACGTTTTAACTAATAATTCATTAAAACTTTCGCTATTGACTTGTTCTAAATCGATAGGCATTTGTAACTGACGGCGAACTTCCTGCAACACCGCCAGTGAAGGTTTTTGATGATATACTACTTTTGCAATATTATTTTCTACGCCGGTTATCAACACGCCATGGCGTTTGGCAAATGCAAATCGTATTGGATTATTTGCTATGGGCATGGCAATCCTGGTGGGCAATCCCTATGACTTCCAAATGGCATTGGCAAATCCTGTTTGTTCTTCCATGGTGGTAATCGGGTTGCCACTGGTTTATCTCCGATCGTAGCCAAATCCTGCCTGAAATTCGCCTGGGTACGACGAATGGCAGCATATTTTGATTCTGATATCATCATAGCATTATCATTATTTTGAATGATAATAGGTTTAATGAAAACCATCAGGTTTTTCTTTTGCTGGTTCGTGGTTTTCTGCTGGAACAATGGCCCGATAATAGGCGTATCTCCCAGGATAGGCACTTTATTAATATTTTCATTGTTCGAATTGCTAATCAAGCCGCCTATGACTAATACGTCATCGCTTTTAATAATGACAGAATTGCTAATTTTACTGGTATTAATTAACGGCGTCACACCTGGATTTTGCGGGTTTTGTAATGTGTCATTTTTTAATGCGATTTTCAGACGCACTGACGTACCCAGATTGATTTGGGGTGTTACATCCAGTTTTAAAGTAACAGGCTTGTAGGAATTGGTTGTGAAAGGCGTAGCCGTGGTAGCCCCGGCTCCTGTTGTTGAATAAGATCCGGTTTGGACAGAAACATCCTGGCCCACCTCAATGGTTGCTTTTTGATTATCCAATACCATAATGGATGGCGTTGAAAGAATGTCGACACCATTTTGATTGCGCAACGCACTCAACACAGCTTGAATTTGCATATTCGGAATAATACCGACTACGCCTGCACCAAATGGCGGGAAAGAAGTCGCCGATCCATTGGTTGATTGTTGTTGATTACTAGTCGTTCCGTTGGTGGAAACCAAGCCACCCCATTGAATACCCAGGCTGGTAACATTACTTTCATCAATTTCAGCAATAACCGCTTCCACTAATACTTGCGCTGGCCGTATATCCAATTTGGCAATGACCGATTTTAAAGCCTGCATGAGTGCCGGCGCTGCCGTAATAATGACAGCATTGGTATTGGTTTCAGCCTGGATAGTCGTTGAATTACTTGACGTTTCTCTTGGCGCAGAGGATGTCGTTCCGCCAGACGCTGTATTGACAGAACTGGCTTCGTATGAAGGGCCGCTATTTTTACCAAGAATATTGGATGCAATTTTGCTAAGCAAAGGCGCCAGGGTTTTAGCTTCCAGATAACGAAGATAAATGACTTCTGTGTTTCCAGAAGGTGCTTGGCTAGGCGCATCTAATTGCGACACTAACACACGCATACGCAAACGAGCTGCTTTGGGGCCGCCTAACAAGATACTATTGCTGCGTTCATCCACAGCGATAGAGACAGAATTGGTTTCCCCTGATGCACGCGATGCTGATTGCAGGTTATTTAATACGACTGCGACTTGCGGTGCAGAAGCATGGCGCAAAGGAATGATTTGAATACCGCTAGTTGATGCTCTATCAACATCGTCAATAATAGTGTGTATGCGGTCCAGATTAGATGCCCGTCCTAATAATATGATGACGTTACCCGGTGTGTAGGCAGAAATATTACTCCATTGAGGAAGCATAGGACGTAAAACAGGAATGAGCTGCGATGCAGAAACATTCTCCAGAGGTATCACTCTCACTACCACTTCATCGCCTTTTCCTGGAAGCGCATTACTGGCAACTGGCGTCGCTTGTTCACCGCTTTCCATATTCGGCACAATCTTGATAACGTTTCCATTCGGAACAGCTGAATAACCTAACAAGCCTAGCACCGACAAAAATACCTGATAAACTTCTGACTGTTTGATAGGTTTACTCGATATCAATGAAATTTTCCCGCTGACGCGCGGATCAACGATAAAATTCTTACCCGTTTCTTGTGATACTTCCGTTATCACGCTTAATATGTCCGCATCTTGTAAATTCCATAAGCGTTTCGAATGCTTGTCTGGCGATACGGTATTCACTGCAGAAATCGCGTTTTTTTCCGCATTATTACTTGCAGAAGTCTCAACCGGATTTTGTTCAGAATAAGATGCTGAAGTGATCAGCAAACCACATATCAATGCTGGACAGACTTGTCTAACAAACTGACGAACAGAAAAAGGGAAAAATTTCATATTATTTTATTATCCAACTTCCATAAAAAATATGGCCTAAGATTATCACAAAATACAGATTCAGATACATGAATTGATGGGGCTGTTGAGAAAGAAAAGAGAAGTGAGGAAACTGGCTAAAACCCTATGCGCATCGTTGCGCACAGGGTTTAGACATATTAGTTGCTTTGTGGAGCAGTTGCGCTTGAACCCATAGCAGCAGCGGAACCCATGGTTGAGCTGGAACCCATGCTGGAAGCATTGGAATCAGTGCTGGATGAGTTGGTGCTGTCAGCTGTTGTAACAGGAGCAGATGTTTGTGCTTCTGGAGTAGCTGCTTGTTGGTTAGCATCAGCAACTTGCTGGGTATCAGCTGGAGCAGCTTGGTTTGCCTCTGCAGTTTGTTCTGGAGCAGCTTGAGCTTGTTCAGCGGGTGCTTGTTCTGAAGTCATAGCAGTGGTTGTAGTGGTTTCATTCGCTTTGTTTTCGCCTTTAGAGCAAGCAGTAAGACCAATTACGCACATTCCAACAAGAGCTGCAACTAGAAGATTTTTACGCATGATATTTTTCCTTAATTAAGTAAAATTAACCCACATCAGTATAATCACTGCCCACATTACTCGAGCAAAATGTCTACAAGAAATGAGCCGTGCAGGGCTTGTGTAAACCCTTAACATAAAATTGGTATATTATCCCAATTTTAAACAGGTGCAAAGAGTTCTTATACCTGATAAGGAGTTCCCGCTGAAAAACGCGAGAACTCCTTAAATGTTTATATGCTGCGCAAAAGCAAAGCTTTTGCTTGCACAAAGGGTGAGAATCGCGGCTCTCCCCCTTTGCAACCCCCATCGCGCAAGGTTTCAGCAGGAACTCCTGCTAGTACAATCTTCAGCCTGTAAAAAAGCTACGCAAAATCACTGTGGCAATAATGCCTAGCGCTGCCAGTATTCCCATTATTTGAAGAAGCGTTAAATTAGCGAAACGCCTGGGATTTATTTCATTTTGCTTATCATTTGTATTCATTAAAAATACCTCTGCCGCATGGCTTCTTTTGCTAAAATCAAGGTTGCATTAGCAACGTCATTTGCCTTTTCTGTGCCTTCCTTGAGAAAGGATTTTACCTGGTGAATATCTTTCTCAAACTGCAATCTGCGTTGACGCATTGGCTCAATAATAGACATCAACACATCGATGAGCATTCTTTTGCACTCTACATCGCCAATGGTTCCAGCGCGATAACGTTCTTGTGCTTGCTGCACCCAGGCTTTATCCGGATTAAATGTTTCATGAAAAATCCAGAGAGGATTATCTTCAACTTTACCCGGATCAGTCGCCTTGAGCCGATGAGGGTCAGTATACATGGCCATGACTTTCTTCTTAATCGTATCAGGATCATCACTCAAAAAAATGGCATTATTAAGTGACTTTGACATTTTTAATAAATTACCATCTTGCCCGGGAGCACCTATTCCGATCAAACGCCGAGTCCGACCTAATTTGGTGTCGGGAATAGGAAACAATCCGCCCAATTCGATATGTTTTTCATCTTCCGCATGGGTATCGACATGACAAAAAACCTGATTAAATCGGCGCGCCACTTCTCTGGTTAATTCCATGTGCGGCACTTGATCTTCGCCTACCGGAACAATATGCGATCTGAAAGCCAAAATATCTGCCGCCTGGCTGATGGGGTAAAGCAAAAACCCAACGGAATAATTATCACCCAAACCTTTATCGCGAATTTCATCTTTAATAGTGGGATTACGCATTAACCGCGGGTAAGGAACCAATAAACTAAAAAATACTGTTAATTCTGCTATGGCAGCAATTTCAGATTGAATGAAAATCGTACTACGCTTGGGATCTATTCCTACAGCAAGATAATCTAACATGACTTCCATGACATTTTGATGGACTTCAGCAGGCTTATCCATGCGCGTCGTCATGGCCTGGATATTGGCAATAAGAAAATAACAATCATATTGATTCTGCATTTGCACACGGTTTTCGATAGAACCGACCCAATGACCTAAATGCAAACGTCCGGTTGATGTATCACCTGTTAATAATCTTGGTTTTTCGCTCATGAGACTTCTCTTATCACTAAATAATAGTGCACTTGTCCTGCTTTTTTTGATTTTAATAATCGCCAATTTGCTGGCAAGTCATTATCCTTTATATTTTCGCGCGCTTCCAGATAGATATACGCAGATTGAGATAAATATTCTTTTTCTTCAAGATAATGACAGCAAGGCAGCAACAGTTTGGCATCATAAGGCGGATCCAGAAATACGATATCAAATTTTTTCTCCACTGGCCGCAACTGATCCGGTACAGCTGCGCGATAAATATTTGCATTATCTGCGCCAAATTGTGCCAATTCATTTTGCAATAAATTAACCACTTCTGCCGACTGATCCACCATTTCAACATAGGACGCGCCGCGCGACAGCGCTTCAAATCCCAGCACACCACTGCCTGCAAATAAATCCAGACAACGCGCTCCCGATATCACGGGCGACAGCCAATTAAATAAGGTTTCGCGTACTCTGTCTGGTGTTGGCCGCAAATCTTTTATATCCGGTACTTTCAATCGGCGACCGCGCCAATAACCAGCAATGATACGCACCCAGCCTTGCTGCATCTCTCACCCCAAATTAATACTAATTTCAGCTAAAATTCCTGCGGTTACTATGCTAACATTGACCCCTCTTTGTAAAGGCACAGGAGTTCCGCTGAAAAACGCGAAAATTCCTTAAATATTTATATCACCCCATCGCGTAAAGTCAGCGAGATCCGCTGATAAAGGTATACATTATGTTTGACTTTCTCAAAAGAAAAAAAAATACTGACGATTCAGATACAACAAATGCTTCAAATGCTCCTGATCAAAAATCAACCACAACCCAGGATGATACGGCCCTGGATAAACCCACCGGATTTTTTGCACGCCTGAAACAAGGGCTAGCAAAAACACGCGCATCGCTTTCCTCAGGAATGGCCAATCTTTTTCTCGGCAAAAAAGAACTCGATCAGGATTTATTGAATGATATAGAAATGGCACTGCTCACCGCAGATGTGGGCGTTGAAACCACTGATCAATTAATTAACACTCTGACACAAAAATTGGCACGTAAAGAATTACGTGATGCACAAGCTGCATTTCAATGCTTACAAGAAGAAATGAAGCAAATCTTGCGCCCCTGCGCCTTACCTCTTGCTGTTCCTTCTGACATCAAACCCTATGTTATTCTCGTTGTAGGCATTAATGGATCCGGTAAAACCACGACCATAGGCAAACTGGCTCATCATTTCAAACAAAGCTCCACTCAAGTCATGCTTGCTGCTGGCGATACGTTTCGCGCTGCCGCTATAGAACAATTATACATTTGGGGTGAACGTAACCAAATCCCTGTCATTGCCCAACAACCTGGCGCTGATACTGCTGCTGTGATCTATGACGCCATGGAAGCAGCTAAAGCCCGCGGTGTTGATGTATTAATTGCTGATACAGCTGGCCGCTTACATACACAGTCAAACTTAATGGCCGAGCTGCAAAAAGTTAAACGTGTTTTAGCCAAATTAGACCCGACTGCGCCACATGAAACACTTATCGTATTAGATGCCACCCTGGGTCAAAATGCACTTAACCAGGTCAAACAATTCAATGCGGCTATGGGCATAACTGGCATAGCCTTGACCAAGCTTGATGGCACAGCCAAAGGCGGCATTATTTTTGCTATCGCAAAACAAACCAAAATCCCCATTAGATTCATAGGAGTAGGTGAAGGCATACATGATTTACGGCCATTCAAAGCTGATGAATTTGTGGATGCCTTATTTGCCCAGTAATGACCGGGTTATTCTGGTTTAAACTGGGATAACTGAGTGGCTCCCAACTATAATGATTGATAGAATAGGTAAAAATTTAGTATCATGACACCCCGAAAAAGATATTAATTCTATAAGCTTCCGCAGCCTGTTGCCGGAACCCGAGTAAAAAATGAATACTATGAACACAAGCTTGCAACCTCTTGATATTCGCCTGCCAATCAGCAGCCTGGAAGCTTATCTACATTATGTCAATCAAATTTCCATGCTCACACCGGAAGAAGAGCATGATCTCGCTGTACGCTTGCAAAAAAACAATGAGTTAGCTGCCGCCAAACGCTTGATACTCTCTCATTTACGCTACGTAGCTAGAGTCGCCAAAGGCTACCAAGGATATGGCCTGCCATTAGCCGACCTTATCCAGGAAGGCAATATTGGCCTCATGAAAGCTGTACGCCGGTTTAACCCGGACATGGGTGTACGACTGGTGACATTTGCCATGCACTGGATTAAAGCAGAAATTCACGAATATATTTTGCGCAACTGGCGTATTGTTAAAGTCGCCACCACAAAAGCCCAACGCAAGCTTTTCTTTAATTTACGCAATCTTAAAAAACGTCTTGGCTGGATGACACAGCAAGAAGTTGATGATATCGCTAAAGATTTGAAAGTCAAACCGGAAACTGTCAGGGAAATGGAAATGCGCCTCTCCACTTCTGATGCTGCATTTGATGGGCATGATGATGACGATGATGATTACCATCATACCTTGGCACCAGCAGGCTTTTTAGAAGACACTCGTTATAATCCTGCACAACAATTGGAAAGCACCGATTGGTTGGAACAATCCAGCGACACTATTTATCATGCTTTGGATAAGCTGGATGAACGTAGCCAGGATATCATACGCACGCGCTGGCTGGATGAAAACAAGTTAACCTTGCAAGATTTAGCTGATAAGTATCAAATTTCTGCAGAACGCGTACGCCAGCTTGAAAAAAATGCCTTGCTGAAATTACGCGCCGCCTTTGAAGATACGCTTGAAGATTCAGTAGCCGCATAACTCACGCAAGAGCATGGGGGGAAGCAGGATTTTTATGCAACTTGACCTGCTCCGCTTCGCAATTGATTAGATTCACTAATCAAAGCAAGCCTAACTGCTTCGAGCTTAGACATTTTAGCAGCACGCAACACTTCGTAAACTTCGGCCAATTTTGCCAAAAGATCGCCTTTTTTAATTTTATCCAGCTTATTGCCTTCGGGCTGCTCTCTGATTTGACGTAATACACGTGCAATTTCTTCCCAGTTATAAGCAGCTGTCAGTTCGCGGGGAACCATGCGCTTATTGGGGTCAAGCGGAACTTTGTGGGATTCATCCAATATGATAGCTTTATATCGCTCCGCAGCCTCCATCAAAACATCGATTCTCTCTAGCAATGTTCCTTTTTGGGCATCTTCCAAATGTGGATAAAATGTTAACGGCATACACCCTCCTCATTATTTCCTGATTACTTAAGCCCATAATGTGGTCATCTATCTAATTTTTATCATGATCTGACTCATAATGTAATTATACTCCCTATCATAAAAAAATCCGCGTCATTGCAAATAAACACTTTCTTCATTAAATCATAAACTTGGATTTATCCAGACAACGATAGCTCAGCGCTTCAGCCAAATGCTCTGATTGTATGATACTGACGCTTCCAAGGTCAGCGATGGTACGCGCCACCTTAACAATTCGGTGATACGAGCGTGCAGACAAATTAAATTTGGCAACAGCTTGATTCAACAGTAGACGAGCATCTGCATCGATTTCAGCATAGCGTTCGAGTTCAGCACCCGTCAGCACCTGATTTAATTTACCCTGTCTTTCCAGTTGCAATGCACGCGATGATATCACTCTTTGCCGAACTATGACGCTGTTTTCAGAAACCCCTTGATCTGTCTGTGATAAAAGCTCTGCGGGCAAGCGTGCTACTTCAACATGCATATCCAGACGATCTAGCAACGGGCCCGATATTTTTCCCAAATAGCGCTGGATTTGCTCACTGGAACATTGACAGGCTTGAATTTTGCTGCCGGCATAACCGCAAGGACAAGGATTCATGGTCGCCATCAATTGAAAATTAGCGGGAAAACTCGTCTGCACAGCCGCTCGGGAAATAGTAATCGAACCTGACTCTAAGGGTTCACGCAGACACTCTAATACAGGGCGGTTAAACTCGGGAAGCTCATCCAAGAATAATACACCATGATGTGCTAATGAGATTTCACCCGGACGCGGCGGACGACCACCCCCCACTAATGCTGCACTGGAACTTGTATGATGAGGCGACCGAAAAGGAATTTGCTGCCATTTTTGCGGATCAAACCCCTGGCTGCTCACTGATGCTACTGCCGCCACTTCCAGCGCTTCCTGTTCACTCAATTCCGGTAAAATACCTGGCAATCTGCTGGCCAGCATGGTTTTTCCTGTACCAGGAGGGCCTACATATAAAAGGCTGTGCCGCCCTGCTGCTGCAACTTCCAGTGCACGCCTGGCCTGAGCCTGACCTTTCACTTCAGTAAGATCCAATACAATTTGTTGTTTCGCGGTTGAATTCTGTAAAACACAACGCGGCAATGATTGCTCACCTTTTAAATGAGCACACACTTCCAATAAATGCGTTGCAGCCAGTACATTCGCTTTACGCACCAATGCTGCTTCTGCCAAATTTTGAAAAGGTACAACTAATTGCCGCCCCGATTGATGCGCACTCAATACCACTGGCAAAATACCACGCACAGAGCGTAATTCGCCGGACAATGCCAGTTCCCCCGTGAACTCAAATGCATTAAGTGATTCCATGGGAATTTGTCCGGAGGCAGCGAGTATTCCTAATGCAATAGGCAAGTCAAAACGGCCGCCTTCTTTAGGAAGATCTGCTGGCGCCAGATTGATAGTGATGCGTCTGCTTGGAAATTCGAAATGCGTATTCATTAATGCGCTGCGCACTCTATCACGACTTTCCCTGACGGCTGCTTCTGGCAGGCCAACGATAAAAAATCCCGCCATACCGAAGGATAAATGTGCTTCAACGGTTACTAATGGAGCATGAATCCCTGATGATGCACGGCTATAAACAATAGCGAGTGACATATAAATAAGTTCCTTGTTAATTGTTAGTTGTTGGGTGTTGATTGTTGGTTAAAACTTGTCGCGTGCGAACATGCCAGGAAAGACAGGATTTACCACGGGGTTTGATAGTTCGGAGTAATGCGGAAACGTCAAGCGGGTGGCGCGGAAGGAGGGCTCCCGATTGCGAGCTTGCGAGCAACGGGATACCTGCAGCGACATGGCCCGCTTGCCATGAACATCTATTACCATACTTGCTATAAATATCCGATACCACGAATACTTGCTATAAATATTTGTTACGAACACTTACACATTGGCATTCACTGCTGCCAAATCAGCAGGCGTTCCAATATTATGCCAAGCGCCATGATAATGCTCGCCACTCACTTGACCTGCAGCAATAGCGGGATTTAATACTTTTGTTAATCGAAAATAACCCGCTTCGCACTGAGAAAATAATTCGGGCCTATACACACCAACATTGGCATAAGTTAGCTTTTGCCCAACATCCAATCCAATTTGGCCATCTTGCAAACCATAATCACCCTCTGGATGGAAAACAGGATTGGAAACCATGACCAAATGCGCTAATCCTTGAGGCTGCTGCGGTAATTCCCATAGAGGATAATTCGTCATAATGTCACTGCTTACCACTATAAAGGGTTCTGTACCCAATAAAGGCAGCGCCTGAAAAATTCCGCCACCGGTTTCCAAGCGTTCTGCTTCTTCAGAATAAGTGATGGATACGCCATGCTGCATACCATCTCCCAGAGCATTTTTAATTTGGTCGCCATGATAAGAAACATTGATAACAATTTCACGAATGCCGGCGAGCTTGATACTGGAAATAGCATAATCGATGAGATATCTGCCATTGACACGCAATAATGGTTTAGGACACTTGGCAGTCAATTCTCCCATACGCTGGCCACGACCTGCCGCTAATATCATTGCTTTTTTCATTTCATCACTCGCTCAAATGCTGGCTGCACTGTCACCCTGAGATAATCATGCAGAGTATCCAGCTCAGGATATACCTGGCTCACTCTTAATACGTAATTCAGAGTACGTGGAATATATTTAAGATAATGTGATTGATGATCTCGTACGTGTTTGCGAGCAAATGTCAGCAATGCTTTTAAATGTCTTTGCATTCCCATGAAGTCAAACCAGCGTAAAAATTCTTGCTCGGTTACCTGATTGAATACGCTATTCTTTTGTAATGTTTGCAAATAAAACAAGGCCCATGCTCTGACACGTTCTTGCGGCCAATCAATGTAACAATCTCTCAGTAGTGAAACCAAATCGTAAGTCACAGGGCCAATAAAAGCATCTTGAAAATCCAAAATACCCACATTCCCATCAGGCAAAGCCATCAAATTGGCAGAATGAAAATCCCTATGCATAAAAACTTGGGGTTGATTGACAGCTGATTCTACTAGTTGGCCATAACATGCATCGAGATCTTTTTCTGCCAAAGGCAAAGATAATCCCAATAAACCGTTTAACATCCATTCTTTATACCAGGCCCATTCTTGCCACATAAAATCCGCTGTAAAGGGCGGAACAATATAACCCTCCACACTGCGGCAGCCTTGCAAGACAGACAATGCTTTTAATGCCGCACGATACAGTTGATCCGCATTCTCCGCTGTCAGTGCTTTTAAATAAGTTGTATCACCAAAATCCGTGAGTAATAAAAATCCTTGGAATAAATCGGCATGCAATATTTCTGGTGTATGTAATCCCATTTTCCGCAGCGCTGCGGAAATTTCAACAAAAGGATAGCAATTTTCCTGGGAAGGAGGCGCATCCATTACAACATACGATTGATCCATTGCAGAAATCCGAAAATACCGGCGCATACTCGCATCCCCTTTCATGGGTTGTAATGATGCTGATTTCATACGACAAGCTGAGTAAAGCCATTGTTCTATGGCTCTTTGACGCTCCGCTTTTTTAAGTTCAGCTACTTTTACTTCTTGCGCAGATTCCATTAACTATCCCTTTTCGATACACTGGCGGTTGCTTTCCGATGAATATAGCTTAGAGATTTTGGAATGTCTGCAAGAAAAAAAATAGTACTAGCTTACATCTTGTGCATAACGCCATTAACAGCGTTATACGCTGCAGTATCCACATTAGCACGCCAAACCACAGCCCAGCAATTAGGTTGGGTGGTTGATTCAGCGGCCTTTTGTGGCGGTTATTACATGGAAGAACCACTCGCTTATTCTCTTCCTATCGAAAAAAATAATACCGTTGCTATCACCAGCGGCGGCGGCTTACTGTCACAGCGTTCTACCTCCATACTGGAAGGAAAAGTCACTGTGACACGATCGGGCCAGCAAATGACTGCCAACAAAGCTTTTTTATACCGCGACCCGGTGACCGGCAAATTAACCGCGATTGATATGATAGGCAATGTTCATTTGCGCGAAGCAAAAAGCCTGGTCGTTGGCAAAAAAGGCCGTTATAATTTTGATACCAAATCCAAATCATTAATTGATATTCTTTATCGCACTTCAGTAGATGCCAACAAAAGCGCCATGCAGGTACAAGAAGGTGCGCCCGCTTATTTGACGGCGTGGGGCAGAGCTTATGAGTTTTCACAAACCGACCCCAAAGTATATGAATTATCGCGTGCCAGTTATAGCACTTGCCCGCCCATCAATCCCACATGGCGCGTTAAAGCAAGCCACATCGTTCTGGATAAAAATAGCGGCCGAGGTTACGCCACCCATGCACGACTGCTTGTAAAAGATATTCCTGTTTTATATTTCCCCTATATTAATTTTTCTATAGATAGGCAGCGAAAAACAGGGTTTTTATGGCCGACGGTAGGCGGTTCGAATAAATGGGGGCCTTATTTCCGTACGCCTTTTTACTGGAATATGGCCCCGAATTACGACATGACTATCACCCCTGGCCTGCTCACCAAACGGGGCGTACTGCTCTCAGATGAGTTTAGATATTTAACCTCGACCAGCGAAGGTGATATCACTTTTAATATCTTGCCAAATGATAGGGCATTTCGTAAATTTCAACAGAATTCAGCGACGAATTCGCTTTATACCATGCCTGATCCTAATTCTACGCAGCCTTTCGACGTCACTCAGGCAGAATTAAACCGCTTACTGAATTCCAGTGATACGCGTATCGGTTTATCCTGGCTTAACGATTCCCGTTTTAATAATCATTGGTCTAGCCATATTGATTTTAACTATGCCAGTGATGATTATTATTTGCGTGATTTCGGCAGAACACTGAATGAAATTTCAACCAATCAATTGCTGCAGGAAGGTGATCTTTATTACAAAAGCCAAAACTGGAATTTCACGGGCCGCCTTCAAACGTATCAGACCTTGCATCCTATCAATGAATCACCGGTATTGAATCAATACCGCCGCTTCCCGCAATTAATATTAAACGGCGACTACCCCGATCAAGCCTTTGGTTTGGAATATTTCATCGGTAATGAAGTCACGCACTTTAGCGTACTCAACACACCTGGCACACCCGCAAACCTGCCTATCGGTAATCGTTTACATACACAACCTGGCGTGAGCTTGCCATTATACTGGTCATCATTTTATGTGAACCCTCGCATTCAGCTTGCACTCACGGATTATAATTTATATCAAACTGCTGATACGCATACACCCACCAGTAAACATCGGGCACTACCCATCGCAGATGTTGCATCGGGTCTTGCCCTGGATCGCGATATCAGTTTGTTTGGACATGCTTTCCAGCAAACCCTGGAACCGCAAGTGTATTACACTTTTATCCCCTATCGTAATCAGGCCAGCATTCCCATGTTTGATACGACGGTGAATACACTCACATACGATCAGTTATTCAATTACAACCGCTTCACCGGCATAGATCGCATTGGCGATGCCAACCAAATTGGTCTCGGCATCACCACCCGTTTAATTGATCAGGAAAGTGGTTTTGAAAAAGTTCGTCTGGGTGTCGGTGATATCATTTATTTTGCCCAGCGCAAAGTCACTTTATGCAACGACCATAGCTGCAATGATAATCCTTTTAACCCCAGCAACCAATATTCACTTTCTCCGCTGTCTGGCGTGCTGAATTATCACATCAATCCCTACTGGAGTTTTAACACAAACATCATCTGGAACCCCATTTCCAAACAATTGGATAATTCGACTCTCGCGTTTCAATACCAGCCGGATGATTTGCATTTGGTAAACTTGATTTACACGTATGCACGTAACGGCGATATCTTGTCTGGTGTTCAAACCAATGATGCTATTAATAATTTGAAAGTCACTGATGTTTCAGCCGTATGGCCCGTCTATAACAACGTCAGCGCCATAGGCCGCTGGAGCCAGAACTGGAACCATGAACATTTGCAGAACCTCTTGTATGGGTTACAATACGACACTTGCTGTTGGGCGGTCAGATTGGTAGGCGGGCGTGCTTTTACAGGATTTGACCCCAATAATAACAATAGACCTACGTATAATAGCGAATTTTACATTCAATTCTCACTCAAGGGCTTAGGTGATATTGGATCAGGCAATCCTGGAGGATTATTAAGCGGCATTCCAGGTTATAAAACACAGTTTGGGCAGGAAATTTAATAGACTTCCTTCGAAACCAAGTATCTTGTTTCAGTTCAAGACGCATTGGTTTCGAGCAGCGGAGTTTACAAAAAGTAAATGAGCAGCGGAGAAAACAATGCAACGAAGAAATGAAGCAAGAGGCGCAGGTTTTGAAAGAAGTCTAATAAAAAAAGTATTGGCATTGGCATTATTCATTTTAGTAACGAGTGTTTGCATTAACATTTATGCAAAATCGTCTGAAGAATCGCTGGATAGAATTGTTGCAATTGTCAATGATGATGTAGTCACAAAATCTGAATTTGACCGCGCCCTTTCTCTCGCCAAAATTCAACTTTCGCAAGGAAATATGGGTGTTCCAGCCAAAGAAGTATTACATAAACAAGTGTTGGATCAATTGATAAACAAAAAGCTGCAATTACAAATTGCAAAGCAGGCTGGTATTCATATTACTGATGCGGATATCGATCGTATCGTGCAAAATGTTGCTGAAAAAAACAATATATCAGTAAGCGAATTATATAAGCGTATTAATCATGATGGCATGTCAACAGCGACTTATAGAACTGAATTACACGATCAAATGACAGTGCAAAAGTTACAACAGCAAGAAGTCGGCAGCCGCATTACTGTCACCGCAGATGAAATTACGAATTACATGCACTCTACGCTTTGGCAAAACAATAGCAGCAAGGAGTATCGTCTCGAAGATATTTTAATTCCGCTATCTGATGCACCTTCCTCTGATGAGATTGCTGATGCTAAAAAGCGCGCCTCAGGCGTTGTTGCAAAAATCAATCAAGGCCAGAATTTTACAGAAGCGGCACAAAAAGAATCGGGTGACGATCGTGCTTTATCGGGCGGCGATTTGGGCTGGCGTAAATTACCTGAAATTCCCAGTGCATTCGCTCAATATGTGACTAACATGCGGGCCCATGAAGTGGCAGGCCCTATACAGACGCCTAATGGATTTCACATTATTCGTCTTGTTGATGAGCGAGCAACCGAGGCTAAAGGAGATGCGCCCAATCGAACCCAGGTAGAGCAATTTTTAATGCAGCGTAAATTTGAAGAACATGCACAAAATTGGGTTTCTAAAATGCGTAGTCAGGCGTTTATAACGGTTAATTTGAAGTCGTAACATGAATCCTATATTAGTCACGCCAGGCGAACCCGCTGGCATAGGCCCGGATATCACCATACACATTGCCCAACAACCCTGGCCCGTTGACATTATCGCTATTGCTGATCCTGATCTGCTTTTACAACGTTCAAAACAATTGGGATTGCCTTTACACATTCATGAATGTGATCTCAACTCAACTCCCACCTTTCATGAGCCAGGAACGTTAAACGTTTTTCCCATCAAATTACACACAACCGTCGAAGCTGGAAAATTAAATCCGGATAATGCTGAATATGTCATTCAAACACTCAGACAAGCTGCTGATCTGTGTTTAAACAAACAAGCAAGCGCCATTGTCACAGGGCCCGTACATAAAGGCATCATCAATCAAGCTGGAATAGCATTCACTGGACATACGGAGTTTTTTGCACAGCATTGTCATGTCGCTCACACTGTCATGTTATTCGTTGTCGATGAATTAAAAGTTGCACTGGCCACTACCCATTTGCCACTCGCCCAAGTCTCCCAAGCTATCACGCAAGAAAGACTGCGGTTAACGCTTGCTATCCTGAATACAGAATTAAAACGGCAGTTTGGCATTTCTTCTCCGCGTATTTTAATTTGTGGTTTAAATCCTCACGCAGGTGAAGGCGGCTATTTAGGACAGGAAGAAATCAATACGATTACACCGTTAATAAACGAATTGTGTAAACAAGGTTTTCAACTCGAAGGACCACTACCCGCTGATACCCTATTCACACAACAATATTTAAAACGAGCCGATGCTGTACTCGCCATGTATCACGATCAGGCTTTACCGCTAGTGAAATACCTGGGATTTGGTCACGCCGTGAATGTAACGCTAGGATTACCCTTCGTACGCACATCCGTCGATCATGGCACAGCGGTAGATATTGCTGGAAAAAATACCGCTGATCCTGGCAGTATGGCAGCCGCATTGAAATTGGCCATCACACTCTCTACCTCTCCAGCACAGCCATCGTCAACCGATTAACCGAAACCAGCTTACCTGCTTCATCTTTAATTTCAATTCCCCAGACGTGCGTACTCTTTCCCAGATGAAACGGCTTGGCCATTCCAATCACAAAACCGTTGCGCATAGACCGCACATGATTGGTATTAATATCGAGGCCTACACAATAATATTTCGTTATATCGACACAAAATTGTGCTGCTGTGCTGCCCACTGTTTCCGCCAGCACACACGACGCACCACCATGCATAATACCGATAGGCTGTTTTGTGCGTTCATTCACCGGCATGCGTGCCGTCAAATAATCATCACCCACGTCAATGAATTCTATGCCCAAAAAATCTGACATCGACTGTTTGCTGCGCTCAGTGACTATGTTTAAATCAATTTCGGATTGCCAAATTTTCATTGTATTCCCTATTCTTTGCTGCTTGCTTTACAGAAATAAAGCTCGTATCTTCTTAGGTCGCATCATTATAAAAACAAGCAAGCAGCGGATCAATTGCTATGCAAGGAATTAATTCATGAAAAAACGCGTCCTTTTATTTATCTCCTTATTATTTGCAGCTTCCTTAAGCTGTTTTTCTAATGCACATGCTGCCAATTTACTCGAAGTGTACCAACAGGCACAATGCAGTGATCCCATTTTTCAGCAAGCTATCGCTCAGCGATTATCAACCAAACAAGGTGTTCCTATTAGCGTAGCAGCCATACTTCCCAACTTACAATTCAATGCCACGCCTAATGTGAATAGAATCGGTTATGCCGGATCTAACTTTGATCCCGTTGTTGATAATTCCGGCGCTTATATTAACCCGCGCAATTTAACACAACGCGGTTACACCATGAATCTGACCTTGACGCAAACTGTTTTTAATTTCTCGCAATTTTCTGCCGTCGCTCAGCAAGTCTCATTATCAAAAGGGGCTGATGCCACATTAAACGCGGCACTACAAAATTTGATGACGCGCGTTGCCAGTGCTTACTTTGCCATTTTACAAGATGAAGATAACTTAAGTTATGCAGAAGCATCTAAACTTGCGTTTTCTGAACAATTGGATCAAATGAAACAACAGTATAAAGTCGGATTAAAAACCATTACAGATGTTTATACCGCAGAAGCTTCCTATGATTCTGCTGTTGCAACTTATATTCAGGCAGAAACCACGTTATCCAATGATAGAGAAAATTTACGTGTGATTACTGGCGTGTATTATCCGCATCTTTCCCGATTAAGTGATGACTTTCCGCTGGTGAGCCCGCAACCCAGCAATGTTGAATTATGGGTTAAGCGATCCTTATTACAAAATTGGTCTATCAAAGCATCGCAATACAGTGCTGCTGCTTCACATGAAGCCATTAATCAGCAATTGGCTGGACATTTCCCTACTCTCAATGTTCAAACCAATTTTTCTAAACAACTGACAGATAATATCAATAAATACACATCGTTTGCCGAGCGTAACGGGCCTGGCACCACTGCTGACCGTTCCGTCACATTAAATTTGAATGTACCTATTCTTGCTGGCGGCGGAGTGATTGCGGAAACCACACAAGCAAAATATAACTATCAAGTCGCTCAACAGCAGTTAGAACAAATTATACGCTCTACTATGAATAGTACCAGACAAAGTTATCAAAGCCTGGTCGCCGGTATCAGCAAAATAAAAGCAGACAAAGAAGCCATTAAATCGACGATTAGCTCATTAGAAGGCTTGGAAGCCAGTTACCGTGTTGGCACAGAAACATTGGTGAATGTGTTGGACCAACAGCAAAAAGTGTATGAAGCACAAACGCAATATGCAACCGATCGATATGCATTTGTTAATAATATTCTTGCACTCAAACAAGCCGCAGGAACATTAAGCTTTGATGATTTATGTGCTATCAATGCCTGGTTGATTGATAAAGAAAGAAAAACGGTAAAGAAGAAGTATGGATATAAAAAACCTTAGCCTTGAAGCAGGTATCAGATGAATGTGAAGGCCCTGCACACTGGTACCAAGAATTCTTACAAAGTATTATTTGGAGTTTTTTACCACATTTTTTGAAAAAATGTGGTAATTTTTGATAAAAAAGAGCAAAATAGTGTCTAAATTATACAATTACCATGAAATTAGTTATGTTTATCCTGTTCACAGGCGGAAAATACAATGCAACGAAAAAATGAAAAGAAATACTACGTGCTAGTTCCTTTGCCAAGCTCTGATAGAAAAAGATGCTTGCCTCAACCTAACTGTCCTTATATAAAAGAGAATGTTTGTAAAGACGGGTCGTTAGATGTTGATATATTTAATAAAATGCTTTCAGATGGTAAAACCTTACTATCAAGATTACAAAGCAAACAGGAACGAAATAATTTTGTCCACAGTGAAATCATTACATTTGAAGACACTGCTATTTTGCAAAACCTCACAAAAGACGATGTGCTATACGTAACCGCCCATGGAAGTGCAAGCGAAATTGGTTCATACAAAGAAGGAGTTGATATAGCCCCGAGACAGCTAGCTGAAAATTTTAAAAAAAGTAATCTTAGTAAAGAGTTAACAATCATCAAAATCATGGCTTGTGATAGTGCTGTAGACGAACACAGTATTGATAAAAGCTACCCAAAAGATACTGATAAGGCAAAACCAACATTAGAAAAATTTGAAAAACGACAAAAAAATATAAATAGCAGCTTATATCTCTGCGGTAAAAGTTCAGTGAATCACTATTTGCCTTCATATGCACAGCGATTTCAATTGATAATGCAAGGCAACAAAGGAGAGAACGGATACACTAATTTAAATGTATATGGTTATTTAGGAGAGGTTTCAGACCAAGATAAAAGCAAAAAAAATCGGGACAAACATACATACGTTTACTCTGGTAATGGCCTATATGTTCGTGCCAAAGATGCAAGGATCAGATTCTTTCCTGCAAATACCAATGACGAGGAGAAGAATGAAATACGCGATACGAACAGGAACAATATAAACTTAATGAGTTAAGTCTAAAGACATACACAGGTATAGCCTGAAGTGTGAGTATCTCACTCAATGTACGTTCACGGCCTCTAGTTTATCAGTCTAAAAACCTCGAAATACAGCAAGTATTCCTGAGGTTTTTATCCTTCCGGTACGTTTGAATCTCAGGCTACACCGGACACTCGTTGTCAACGTTATTTTGTGCTCGTTCCTTATTTTTCCGTTAGTTTTTTATATTTTTCCAACAACTGTTCCTCTGTCTCAGGATGCGCCGTATCTTTAATAATACAATCCACTGGACAGACAGCAACACATTGCGGTTCATCAAAATGTCCTACGCATTCCGTACATTTATCAGGATGGATTTCATAAATGAGTTCACCTTGATAAATTGCCGTATTTGGACAAACCGGTTCGCATACGTCGCAATTAATACATTCATCAGTAATCACTAAAGACATGTCACACCAGTCTACTTTCCAAATTTATTTTTTAAAGCCGCCACTACTTGTGCCGGCACAAATGAAGCTACATCTCCGCCAAGCGATGCAATCTCCCTCACCAGGCTGGATGAAATTGACATATATTTTTCTGCTGGCATTAAAAAAATACTCTCAATAGCAGAATTTAAATGACGATTCATACTGGCTAATTGAAATTCATAATCGAAATCAGTGACGGTCCTTAATCCACGTAAAATCACATTGGCTTGATGATTATTGGCGAATTCCAACAATAAGCCATCAAATCCCAGTACTTTTACATTATCAAACCGGCTTAACACATCAGCAGTCAGCTGAACACGTTCGTCTAATGTAAACAAAGGATTTTTGGGTGTGCTGGCAGCGATAGCGACAATAATCATATCAAAAATCGTCACAGCGCGCTCCAATAAATCCACATGACCATAAGTAATCGGATCAAAAGTACCTGCATAAACAGCAATATTATTCATTAATTCACTCCTGCCCCATATTCGTGTTAATCGCGATCCTTCCCTTGTAAAACCCCATCGCATAAGGTTTCAGCGGGAACCGCTGCATATTATACGGTATAATAGACGTAAGAATATTGGATATTTTGCCCTTATAAATACGAAAAGTGGGATATCTATATGTTTGAATTCAAGATTATTCGTGATCCCGAAGGCAAAATCAATCATGTTGAAACGTCTCTCACCGGCAATGATTTATTGAATACAGCAAAATTAAATAAAGGCTGTGCATTTACACTCGAAGAACGTGAAGCGTTTCATCTGAACGGCCTTTTGCCTACTCACGTAGAAACGTTAGACCAACAAGTTGCACGCATGCATATGCAATTCCATGAATTGCATACCAATTTAGGTAAAAACATTTATTTAAATGTATTACACGATTATAACGAAACCTTGTTTTATAAACTGGTCAGCCAGCATCTGGTGGAAATGCTGCCGATTATTTATACCCCTACCGTGGGTGAAGCCGTGCAGCAATTCAGTCTGGAACATCGCAAACCCAAAGGGCTTTATATTAGCTATCAAGATAGAAACAGAATAGACAAAATCCTGAATAACCGCGTTCCACCCGAAGTGGATTTAACTGTCGTAACAGATGGAGAAGCGGTATTAGGCATAGGTGATCAGGGTATAGGCGGTATCAATATTTCCGTTGCCAAACTCATGGTGTATACGCTTTGCGGCGGCATCAATCCCCATCGCTTTATTCCCATTCAATTAGATGTAGGCACCAATAACCAACATTTATTAAATGATCCCATGTATCTGGGCTGGCGTCATGAACGTATTACCGGTCAGGAATACGATGATTTTATTGATGCCTTTGTGCAAACACTCACCAAAACATTTCCAGATATTTTTCTTCATTGGGAAGATGTCGGACGTGATAATGCAAGAAACATCTTAACGCGTTACAGAGATAAAATTTGCACATTCAATGGTGATATGCAAGGAACCGGTGTTGTTGCGCTTTCATGCGTATTATCAGGTGCCCATGCTAGTGGTATACCGTTGAGAGATCACCGAATGGTGATCTTTGGCGCGGGAACAGCCGGTGTCGGCATTGCTGATCAAATCAGTAGTACTTTACAACGATGCGGCTTAAATGAAAAAGAAGCACTGGCGCGATTTTGGCTGCTGGATAAAAATGGCTTGTTAACATCACAATCATCACTGCTGCCCTTTCAAACACCTTATGCACGTAATGTATCCGACCTGCATGGCTGGCAGTTAATCAATCCTGATCATGTTAACCTCTATGATGTAGTAAAAAATGTAAAACCGACCATACTCATTGGCTGCTCGACGGTGGCGGGTGCCTTTAATGAAGACATCATCAGAATGATGGCTGCTGAAGTGGAAAGACCTATCATCATGCCTTTATCCAATCCCACTTCATTGGCCGAAGCCAATCCTGAGGATTTATTGAAATGGACACAGGGCAAAGCCATTATTGCAACAGGCAGCCCTTTTCCTGCCGTCAATTATGAAAACCGCTGGTATCGTATTGCTCAAAGTAATAATGCTTTTGCTTTCCCCGGCATAGGCTTGGGGGCCATTGCTGCCAAAGCAAAACATGTCTCAGATAATATGTTATGGGCAGCCACTAAAGCCTTAAGTGCTTGTTCACCGGTTGCTCAAGATAAAATGGCACCTTTACTACCCAAATTATCTGAAATCAAAATGGCCAGTTTTCAAGTGGCGTTGGCTGTGGCAGAACAAGCGCGGATGGAAGGGCTTACGCAAATACCGGATTCTGTCGATATGAAAGATGCCATACGGAAAACTGCTTGGGAGCCGGCGTATTACCCCTATAGGAAGGGGTAGTTTTTAGCCGCCCAGCAGCGTTTCTTAGCCGTTTCTTAGTTTCTTAGCCGCCCAGCACACAGTAGTTTATTTTGACCATGGCTCACTCGCCTCCGGCTCGCTCCGCTTGAGTTGTCAAAATAAACTACTGTGTGCTGGGCTTATTTCGCAGAGATACGTCACTTTTTAAAAGCAAGTGCAATCATAGAACACGATTGAAAGTTGCTCGAGAATGCTTGTGGCTAGACATGATTTTGACAACTCAAGCGGAGCGAGCCGGAGGCGAGTGAGCCATGGTCAAAATCATGTCTAGCCACAAGCATTCAATAAATAATCAGCAGTTCCCGCTAAAAAACGCGGGAACCGCTGATAAATAATTTACTGTTTCTCCAAATTATTTATTGAATGCTATACTCAGACAGCATTTTCACAGGCGCCAAACTTAATGAGCATTTCACAACAAAATTACTTACAAGCACTTGGCATCAAACCATGGCAAAGACGTACGATTTGCCATGAACCTGCTCAAATTCACACTGAAATTAGCATTGCACCCTCCATTACCCATTGGGATACACTGCAATCCTGTGTTATGCAATGCACAGCCTGCAGCCTGCACGAAACACGTACACAAACGGTTTTTGGCGTTGGCAATCGAAAGGCACCGCTCATGATTATTGGCGAAGCGCCCGGATTTCATGAAGATAAACAAGGCGAACCTTTTGTCGGCCGTGCAGGGCAATTATTGACTGCCATGATTAAATCCATAGGATTAAATCGCAGCGAAGTTTACATCGCTAATATTTTAAAATGCCGCCCGCCGAATAATCGTGATCCGCAGGCAGATGAAGTTGCGCAATGCACACCTTTTTTGAATCAACAAATTTCGCTCATACAACCGCGTTTATTACTGGCTGTAGGCAGAATCGCTGCACACTATTTATTGAAAACCCAATCGTCATTAGAATCGTTACGCAATAAAACCTATCATTATGGAGAAAACAATACCCCGCTTATCGTGACTTATCATCCCGCTTATTTGCTGCGTCATCCCATAGACAAGAAAAAAGCGTATAGGGATTTATTATTTACTCAACAGCTTTTGAAGGATTCAGGAGAAACACTCAATGGAAAAACCAGCACTTCCGAGTAAACATTATAAAGAATTACGCGATGAAATACGCTCCGGTGACATTTTGTTATGTTCAGGAAATTCTCTTTTTGCAACATTGATTCAAAAAGCCACTGGTAGTATCTGGAGCCATGTTGCATTTGTTTTGCGCGTGGATGCCATAGACCGCATTATGGTACTTGAAAGTGTTGAAAGCATTGGTGTGCGCACCGTTCCGCTCAGTCATTATGTTCGGGATTATAATGCCTCAGGCAGAGGTTACGAAGGCAATCTCATGTTAGCCAGACATGAAGATGTACGCGAAGAAAATATCGTCAAACTGTCACGCCTGGCAGTTGATTTGTTAGGTCATCCTTACCGCACAGAAGAAATTGTCCATATTGCAGTGCGTCTTGGTATGCATACACTGGGCCTGCCGGAACAAAAAGTGGATTCAGAAAAACAACGCGCCTACATTTGCTCTGAATATGCTTATACCTGTTTTAAATCGATAGGCGCTAAAATAGAATATAATCCCGCTGGATTTATTGCTCCAAGTGATTTTGCAGACAGTGCTAAAGTTAAACCGATTTGTTTCATACAAACTGAGAATACACAGCACGCTCCTTCACCGCTTTTAAAAGCTTTGCATATGGCAAGATAGTAGAGAACAGTTTACAACCCGGCTGACCAGCTCCACTTGTTTCGCCAATGCCCCGCGGTTTTCCGCAACCACTTGTAAGGCACGCGCACCCATTTCTGCTTGTTCCGCCGGGTGCTGCATTAACCATATCACTTGCTGAGCCAGTGAGTTTGCATCTGTCACTTTAGCAAGCGCATGCGCCGAGACAAATAATTCACTGATTTCTGCAAAATTAAATAAATAAGGGCCTGTGACAATCGGCTTACCTAACGCCCCAGGTTCAAGCATATTATGTCCGCCGCGCGGAATTAAGCTGCCAGCCACAAACGTGGCATCTGCTGCGCTATACATCAGTAATAACTCACCCATGGTATCGCCCAGATACACCGCCGTTTCTGACAGACACGATTCCTGCAAACTTCGCCTTACTGTTGAAAAAGATTGCTCAGATAATTTTGCGATAGCATCAAAACGGGGTGGATGACGCGGCACCAGAATTAATAAAGCTTGTGGATTGATTTCACGAATTTTCTTATGCGCAGCCAACACAATCTCTTCTTCTCCTTCATGTGTACTCGCTGCAATCCAAATAAATCTATCTTTGCCTAACGTTTCTCGCAATGCTGCGCCTTTTTGCGCTAAATCAGCAGGCAATTGAATATCAAATTTAATATTACCTGTCACACTCATGCGTTCTTTCGGTGCACCCAATGCAATAAAACGATTTGCATCCACTTCACCATGGGCCGCAATCCAATTAATACGACGTAACATTTCACGAGTTAATGATGCAACCCGATAATAACCGTGCGCAGATTTTTCTGATAATCTTGCATTGACCAAGCAAATGGGAATAGTGTTTTTGCTGCATAAAGCTAAAAGGTTGGGCCACAATTCCGTTTCCATAATGATACAAATCACGGGATGGAAATGCCGAATAAAACGTTGCATCGCTGCCGGTAAATCATAAGGAATATAAGCATGTGTCACACTCTCTCCAAATGCTGTTTTCACACGCTCAGCACCGGTTGGCGTCATCGTTGTGACCATCATTTGCAGATCAGGAAACCGTGATTTCAGTGCGTTAATCAGCGGGATCGCGGCCAGCGTCTCCCCTACGGAAACCGCATGTACCCAGATACACTGATCGAATTGAAAGGGATAAAATCCAAGACGCTCTCCCATTCGTCGGCGGTAAGCTGGCTGTTTGATAGAACGCCACCCTAGCCTGATAAAAATAAAAGGCAAGGCTACGTAAAATAAGAAAGTATATAGGTAACGCACAGATCCACGCCTCGAGTACAAATACGGATGTGAGCTAATGTTGCTGGATAGCAGGATAATTTTCAAGTTATTCGGATTTGGATACTAACCCGGATACTTTTGCCCCTTACCAATGAAACTGATAGAATCTCGCCACACTATCAACCCAATAGCTATTGTATGGATATCATGAATTACCCTTTACCGAAAACACTACCTGATTTCAGCACTGCCTCAGTCCTGGTCATAGGCGATGTGATGCTAGACCGCTACTGGTTTGGCGATACCTCGCGAATCTCACCTGAAGCACCCGTGCCTATCGTCAAAATTGATGGCACGGACAATCGTCCAGGCGGCGCAGGAAATGTTGCATTAAATATTGCTGCATTGGGTGCAAAAACCATGCTTTTAGGTATAGTCGGCAACGATGAAGCAGCGGCTATTCTTAGCCAGCAATTATCCGCAGCTTCGGTCACTCATGATTTATGCCGGCAGGACACTCTTTCTACTATTATCAAACTGCGCGTTATCAGCCGTCATCAGCAATTATTACGCATGGATTTTGAAGAAAAAATCATTGCTGACTATCAGGATTCATTAGTTGACCGATTTAAAAAACACCTGGGCCAGGCAAACCTGGTGATACTATCCGATTACAAGAAAGGAACATTATCCGATCCTCAATCATTGATTCAGTTGGCCCGCGCAGCGAATGTACCGGTACTCGTTGATCCGAAAGGCCAGGATTTCAGTATTTATCAACATGCCAATATCATCACTCCTAATTATAAAGAGTTCGAAGCGGTAGTCGGACATTGCCAGAATGAACAAGAAATACTGGATAAAGGCCGTGCTCTACTCGCTAAATATCAAATCGACACCTTACTGGTAACTCGCGGTGAAGATGGCATGACCTTGATACAACAAGATGATTCTCGCCACTTGCCCGCTTACGCACGTGAAGTATTAGATGTGACCGGTGCGGGTGATACTGTCATTAGTATGCTAGGTACAGCCGTCGCTGCCGGTTCACCCTTACCACAAGCTACTGCTCTTGCTAATCTTGCTGCCAGTATCACGGTTGGAAAATTGGGTGCCGCTATTGTCAGCACACCTGAATTGCAAGTGGCTTTGACGGGTAAAACCCGTTTTGCCAGTGGCATTATTAATGAAGAACAGTTACTCAGGGCGGTTAAAGAAGCTCGCGCTCAAGGCAAAAAGACTGTTTTCACCAATGGCTGTTTCGATATTATTCATGCTGGACATGTCACTTGTCTGCACATGGCCAAACAATTGGGTGATTATCTCATCGTGGCAGTCAATACAGATGAATCCATTCAAAAATTAAAAGGCCCGCACCGGCCTATCAATCACCTAGAACACCGTATGACTGTACTAGCTGGTTTGGATGCAGTGGATTGGGTCGTACCTTTTGCCGATGACACACCTGAACGGTTACTTCGCTTGATTCAGCCTGATATTCTAGTGAAAGGTGGAGAATATCGTTTGGATCAAGTCGTTGGCGCAGACATAGTCCGCGCTTACGGTGGAGATATACGTCTATTGGGTGACAAAATTTCCTCAAGCAGCACTATCATCAATCGCGTAATAGATATGACCCGTTCCCACCCATCTGAAGATGAGAATAAGCAATATGGCTGATACAGGTAATCTTTTTGTCGTCGCTGCGCCCTCTGGAGCAGGCAAAACAACATTGGTCAAAGCCGTTACCAGTGCTTTATCTAATATTATTGTTTCTATCTCTCATACCACCAGACTCAAGCGCCCTAGTGAAGCTCACGGTATCAATTATTATTTTGTGGATAAAACCGAATTTCAGCGCATGATAGATCACCAAGACTTTCTCGAATATGCGACTATATTCGATAATTTATATGGCACTTCTAAAAGCTGGGTGAAACAAACGCTGGAAAAAGGAACCGATGTCATACTCGAAATTGACTGGCAAGGCCACCAGCAAATCAAGCATTTGTTCCCGCAAGCTGTCAGTATTTTTATTCTTCCACCTTCTTTAAACGATCTGCAATTCCGCTTAATTACACGCAATCAGGATCATCCCGATATTATTAAAAAACGCTTGGCTGATGCACAAGAAACAGCATCTCATTTTCACGAATTTGATTATCTCGTAATGAATGATGATTTCGCTGCAGCACAACATGATTTAAGCACTATTATCGAAGCCAGCCGATTATTATGTAAGCGCCAGTCAGCTAAATATGCGCAACTGATTGCAGATTTGACCCGCTGAAAGATTGCTTGTCATCGCGAAAGTTTCAGCGGGAACGGCTGAGGATTGTACAAAATTATTGCTTTTTTGTTTTTTTTAAATCAAAATTATGCGGCATTTTCTATTTTCCATAAAAATGAATAATTTTTAATCAAGCGAGGGTATCATGTTTAAACAAATCATCTCTATTTCCATTGCTACTGCGTGCTTAGCATCGCTCACTGGTTGTGCATCTATTGTTTCAGGAACCAATCAACCAGTTTCAGTACACACCGGCTCAGTACAAGGTGCAACTTGCTCACTCGAAAACAACAAAGGCAGATGGTATGTCTCCAACACCCCTTCTACTGTTGTCGTTAATCGCAGCTTTGATGATTTAAAGGTTCGTTGTGATAAAAGAGGTACAGGACATGGCTATAAACGAGTCTCCTCACATACCAAAGCCATGGCATTCGGAAACGTCCTATTTGGCGGCGTGATAGGCGCAGGTGTTGATGTGGCAAACGGTGCTGCGTATGACTACCCAACTGACATTTACGTGCCCTTACACAAAGCATAAAAGTCTACTTCTCAACCCTGGCCAAGCTGGGGTATGAGATATCCACCCACTATCAAGATAGACACTTCATACTTTTAACAAATTCCTGTATGATATGTGACTTTCTTTGATTCAAATTCCTTTGAACCATAAAAGCTAAAGGTATCAGCCATGGCGAGAGTGACCGTAGAAGATTGCTTGAAAAATGTTAAAAACCGATTTGAATTAGTCGTCCTTGCAGCACAACGTGCCCGACAGATCATGCGCGGCAAAGAACCCAAAGTTGAATGGGATAATGACAAACCGACTGTCGTTGCCTTACGTGAAATTGCGGCTGGCTTCACAAACATGCAAAATGTGAATCACACTGAAACACGCGAAGGGCCTATTGCTCAAACCTATCATGAGCAAGACGAAAAACAAGAAACAGCTGTCGCTCATCCTTCTACACCTACGGACGAAGAATAAGTATTTAACGTGAAAAAAATTTTATCGTTTATTTTTGTCAGCGTCATAATGACATCTCCTCTTGCCATAGCAAAGGAACCAACAAACCTAGCTGTTATCAAGCAAGAGTTAAAAAAATATCACGATTCTGGCGCATATAATGATGACATTGCCAATGTCATACAAAAAGCCATGCGTTACCTTGAATTACGCGTTAATCGCGGCAATTTCAATGGCAAAAAGCCTGCCATTGTTTTAGATATTGATGAAACATCATTATCCAATTATCCCGACATGGTTCATTTGGGCTTCGGCGGCACGATTGAACAAATTCGTAATGATGAAGATAAAGGCACTGACGAAGCGATAAAACCTACGTTAAAATTATATCGCTATGCTAAAGCGAATCACATCGCTGTGTTCTTCATCACCGGCAGGTTTGAAGAAGAAAGACACGTTACCGATGAAAACCTGAAAAAAGCGGGTTATATTGATTACGATGATTTGTATTTACGCACCAGCGAATATAAAACTATTCCTGCTACCACCTATAAAACAGCTATCCGCAAACAACTCACGGAAAAAGGTTACGATATTCTTGTGAATATTGGCGATCAAAAAAGTGATTTACGCGGCGGTTACGCAGATGAAACATTCAAACTTCCGAATCCTTTTTATTTTATACCGTAAGACCTTGGCATGGTGATGTTCAACAGCCCGTAAACGCAATTGACCACTTTTCAATAAATCGTATCATTCCCCTGAAAAATCCTCCTATTTTCTCAATGTTTATCTCGTCACATGGTCACAGCATACTTCATAATATATTGTTAATAATACAGGTGTAAAATAATAGTACACAGTCATGATAAAACGAGATAGCCCATATGATGAGCTCCCCACAAGATAATGAATATTATTCAAATATTATTAATGATAAGGGTCTGCGCTTTACGGGGGATCATTTTGATTATTTATCTCGATTTCCAGACAGATTACTTTATCTATTAGTTACTGATTTTATTCAATTTTATAAACACGACGAAAGTTGGCTAAACCTAAACTATGGTAACCGAGGGCACGGCTCTGTCGCAGACTTGTTAAATACGTTAGCGAATATGGTGTTGCCAGCAGCCCAGAGTAAAGAGCCCATAACACTGGAATATATACAAAAATTACATGCTTCTGCCTGTTCTAAAATTGAAGAAAAGGATCCAGGGTTTCGCACATACAATAATTGCTTTCCGGTGAGTCAGCGCACAATGACCGAAAGCGGATTACAAGACCTTATTGAGCAGACCAGAAAGCGCAACTATTCTTATTATGGAATTGGGAAACTTCATAATCTTTATATATTTAACACATTTCTTGGTAACCTGAAAAATAAAGCTACTTTAAAGGAAGCAATTGAAACGACAGTTACGGACTTTAAAAAAATGAATATCGCAGAAGAGGATGTCAGAAATATTATAAACGCAGGAAATGAGAATCCGCATTTTCTACAGCAGATAGAGAATCATACATGGCTTTCGGATGCATTTAATGACGACAGCATTAAGCAGATGAAATATTTTAGTCAATGTGAATATGATTTTTATGTGAACTATTCAAAGGAGCACGCTGTCAATATTGCAAAATCAGAAAATGTTGACCCTACCTCGATATACAACAAGATCAAAAAACAAAAGCATTATGCAATATGTCTCTTTCCACCTAACATAGACGAAGCAAAAAAACTAGCAGAAGAGTCGATACAACAATTTAACATATACATGCAAACCCCCAACTTAACCGATAGAGAAAAAATTACAGCTATTGGTTCGCTTGTACATGAGTTAGAAATTTTACATTTGTTTCCCGATGGGAACCTGCGCACAATGTATTTATTGCTGAATCAGCTATTAATGACTTATGGGTTTAAATACTCGATTTTATATGACCCCAATAGACTGGATGGTTATAGCAAAGCTGAACGAACTGAGCAAATTATTCAGGGAATTTCCAGATTTGAAAGAATTGTAAATAACGCTGACGAATTGATTGGTCAAGACGCCTTACATCAGAAGAAGTCTTTCAAAGCGCGATCGGATCCCAACAACCTTGAATTACCCTTTACAAAATCAGATACATATAAAAGTTATATCCAAGAAGCAGTAGTCAATTTTAAATTACAATTAAAGACAAAAGGAAAGCATCAAAAAAACAAAAAGCCTGTAAAGATAGAAATGAGAAAACAAGATAAACCATTCTCAAAGGTAAAACCTGACAACGTTGAAGTTAAAAGCTTCGAGTACATGTTAAACCAATATAGTATCGATAGAACTCAGCATCAACAAACTTCGCACAGAGAATATAAGACTATTTTTGGTGGAATATTCGGTGGTATTAAAGCAAGTGTTAAAATATCTGCAGCAACTAAATTACTCTCTATGCTTACGAATAAGGAGCATAAGCCTATTACCACAACAGAAATAGAGGCTTTATGTACAGGTGATCTTTGGAGCAAAATCGTCAGCAAGCATAAAAACAGCTGGCCGGATGAATTTAAAAAACATCAAGCAGAGCATGAACTTAAGAATCATCAATTTCGTACATATCAGATGCATCGAATGCAGAAATAGCAACGTAAACACACTATTAACTGGGTGGTGCAGTGCAACGAATTACAATGCGATTCTTCTCTCTTTGCAAGCCCCGTCGCGTCAACTTTCCGAGGGAATTCCTGCTGATCTTACAATATGAAGGTGTCAGTTTTATACTTTAATCCTAATTTGATGGATAGTCATTGTACCTGATTGGAATAAGGATAAGGCGTTGCTTACTTGGCTATCTAAGTTAAAATAGCTTTGAAAATTATGCAAAGTAAATTGCAAGATGACCTTTATATTGCAATGTATTATAGCGCGGTTGGGCGTGTCATTTGAAGTGTGTAAACAGCAGCGGTGGCCGTCGTTGCGAGGAGCGTTTTTTGCGACGCGGCAATCCAGTCTTTAACTTTGCTTTCGTGTTAGATCTGCTTCTAAAGCAAAGTTAAAGACTGGATTGCCGCGTCGCAAAAAACGCTCCTCGCAACGACGGCCGCCTGCTATTTACACACTTCAAATGACACGCCCTAGCGGGTTGCGTAATGTTTTTCTTCGCATAAGGACGGGTATTTATGTTTCTCATAACGAAGTTATTCAATGCAAGTAAAAATTCCTGGAAGGGAATAAAATATGCCTGGCAAACTCAGTGGGCATTCAGACTAGAACTCGCTCTTTTAGTGATTGCATTACCATTCGTCTATCTTATTGGTCAAAGCCCTATAGAGTATGTGTTAATGATGAGCTCCCTCATCATGCTTCCCATGATTGAATTGTTAAATTCAGCAATTGAAACGACTGTAAATCGTATCAGTTATGACTATCATCCCTTATCTGGACTGGCAAAAGACCTCGCATCCGCTGCCATCGCTTTTTCAGGAATCAATGTTTGCATCATCTGGGGTGTCATTATTCTTCAGCATTTTTATTAGAGTGATGACAAGCATACCTTATCCAGCAACTGGCTTGCCTGATCCGTCACCCTCCCTGAATCCGCATCCAGCCATTCAACCCCTGGCCAGGAGCGCAGCCATGTCATTTGCCGTTTGGCAAGTTGTCGTGTCGCTATGATCGCTTTTTCACGCATATCAGTATAACTGCTTACACCAGCAAGATAATCCCAAGCTTGTCTATATCCCACTGAACGTATGGACGGCATCTCTGGAGTCAGATCACCGCGCGCAAATAATGTTATTACTTCTTCAACAAAACCTGAACTCAGCATTTGATCAAAACGCATAGCAATTCGTTCATGCAATTTGCTGCGGTCAGCTGGTGCGAGTGCAAGATTATAAATATGATATCCAGATAAAGGATTCGTATCTTCAAGTTGCAATGCCGTAATGGTTTTACCTGTTAACTGATATACTTCTAATGCACGCTGAATACGCTGTGTATCTCGTGAGCTGATACGCTGTGCAGCCACAGGATCAATCAATGCCAATTGCTCATGTAAAAATTCCCATCCCTCTTTTTCTGCCTGTGATTGTAATTCAGCGCGTAATGTTAAATCTGCTTTTGGTAAGGTCGCTAAACCTTGTTGCAGCACGCGGAAATACATCATGGTTCCGCCGACTAATAAAGGAATTTTTTTATTGGCAATGATATCTTCGATTTCCCGCAATGCATCTACACGAAATTGTCCGGCTGAATACGATACGCTGGGATCAAGAATATCAATTAAACGATGCGGTGCAGTGCGCAGCACTTCAGCATCCGGCTTGGCTGTGCCTATATTCATGCCACGGTACACCATAGCAGAATCCACACTGACAATTTCACACGGAAAGTGTTGAACAAGGTGAATGGCCAATGGCGTTTTACCGGATGCTGTAGGACCAAACAAACATACTACAGGTAATTGATTGAATGATTGAGTCATCAACGCCCACGCATAAATAATTTATCCAAATCATTTAACGACAATTGCAAGCACGTCGGCCGGCCATGATTACATTGGCCGCTATGATCTGTTTTTTCCATATCACGCAGCAATGCATTCATTTCTGGAATGGTTAATTTACGGTGTGCTCGCACGGAGCTGTGACAAGCCAGCGTACCCAATAATCGATTCATGCTTTCTTCTGCCCGCGATGATTTTCCCTGTTCAACCACATCAGTAATGATATCACGAATTAATTGTTCAATCGGCCCATGTGCTAATAATTGCGGTACTTCACGTACTGCAATCGTTTCCTTACCCATTCGTTCTATACAAAATCCAAGCTGTTGAAACAAATCCTGCGAATGCTCCACTGCATTGGCTTCTCTTTCACTGACGTGAATGGTGAGCGGCATTAATAATGTTTGCACAGGCATTTGTTGATTTGCCATCGCTGCTTTCATTTTTTCATACACAATACGCTCATGTGCTGCATGCATATCTATCATCACTAAGCCTTGCGCATTTTCCGCAAGAATATAAATACCATGCACTTGTCCAATCGCATAACCTAAAACGTGTGATCGCTGAGCTGGCTCAGGATGATGTTCAGGATGGACATCATGTAATGCGCGGTAAATTTCTAATTGTTCTTGGATAACATTTTTGTTTAACGGTTTTTTATCATAGTGAACAGGTTGATGCTGGATATTCTCTTTCACCGGCCTGACAGACATTGCAATATGCTGAGATGGCACTTCTTTTTTATGATGGTCATGTTCATGATCATCATGCTTATGATCATGCTTATGATCATGCTTATCATCATGTTGATGACATGTCGAACCCGCATGCACACTAGCCAATGCATCATGAACTGCATGTGTTATAAAATCATGTACCATTCTGCCATCTCTAAACCTCACTTCATGCTTGGTTGGATGCACATTCACATCCACTTGCGCAGGCACAATTTCGAGAAAAAGAACATAAGCCGGATATCGATCACGATATAACACATCGTGATACGCTTGTTTTAATGCATGAATCACTAACTTGTCACGCACCATGCGGCCATTCACATAAAAATATTGCAGATCCGCTTGGCTACGGGAAAATTCTGGCAATGCAATCCAGCCACTGAGACGCATACCTGCACTTTCTGCTTCAATATGAATAGCTTGTTCTACAAATGCCGGGCCGCATAAAGCGGAAAGACGTTCATTACTATTTGCTTGTTGATGAACAGGAAAATATTGTCTCGCCAAACGCTGATTATGTTTTAATGTAAATCCGACATTAAATGAAGATAAAGCCATGCGTTTTATCAATTCATCGATGTGATCAAATTCTGTTTTTTCTGCACGCAAAAATTTGCGCCGTGCCGGTGTATTAAAAAATAAATCATGTACTTCGACAGTAGTACCGCGAGTATGCGCTGCAGGAATCATTGTAGGCTGTGTATCACCTTCCATCGCAATTTGCCAGCCTCCACCTTTTTCTATCGCCGAAATAATCGCCAAACGCGATACGGATCCGATACTGGCTAATGCTTCACCACGAAATCCCAATGTCATGATTTGCGCAAGATCTTGCGGTGCGGTAATTTTACTCGTTGCATGCCGGCTCAGTGCCAAAGGCAAATCATCTTGATGTATGCCTAACCCATTGTCTCGTATACGAATTAAACGCACTCCGCCTTGTTCTATATCAATATCAATTTGCGTCGCACCAGCGTCTATACTATTTTCGACCAATTCTTTGACCACCGAGGCAGGTCGTTCTACCACTTCGCCGGCAGCGATTTGGTTAGCTAACAAGGGTGTGAGTATTTGTATGCGTTTATTCATGGCAGGCTATCGCTATCAAAGTTTCTGGGATTTTATCATACAGCCCGGCAAAAATTAATGGTGGAGACCCAGAATAAGCCCGCTGTGTTTACCCATTCAGTGCATATTTTTGCAAATACTGCTTAATGCCATGCCGCAAAGCATTAGCGACTTGATCTTGATAAACTGGGTCAGTTAAACGCTTTGCTTCTTTTGGATTGGTGATAAACCCTGTTTCGACCAAAATGGACGGGATATCGGGCGCTTTCAATACAACGAATGGAGCACGTTCAACGTGCGTATAATGCAAACGCGACACATCTTCTAATGCGTCTAATACTTTATTACCCAAGCGAATACTATCTTGTATGGTAGCGGTTTGCGCAAGATCAACCAATACTGAGCGCAGCATAGGATCTCGGTCAGTCAAAGAATCCAGTGCCACGCCACCCAATTCTGAATCATTCCCTCTATGTGCTAACCAGCGCGCTGCTTCATTACTTGCACCGTGTTGAGATAATGCATAAACAGATGCGCCTGTCGCATCGTTTTCAAAATACGCATCGGCATGAATCGCAACAAATAAATCTCCTTTTGCTTCTCGCGCCAGTGACAAGCGTTTGCGTAGAGGCACAAAATAATCTCCATTACGTGTTAATATCGCGCGCATATTGGGTAACTCATTCATTTTTTTCGCTAGTTTTTTAGCGATATTGAGTACGATATCTTTTTCCTGAGCACCGTTACCGCCTAATGCGCCTGAATCTTTGCCGCCATGACCTGCATCTATCACTACGGTAAATGTTTTTTGTTTTTTTTCTACAGGCCGAGGAGGCCCTGGCTGTTTATTTGCTTGCTCGGCCGCAGCGGTTTGCAATACTGTTTCATTTTTATTTTGCTTTGCTTTACGATGATTTAATTCATTGTTTAAGGTAGCAAACGTATCTAATCCTTTTGCGTGAAAAGCTTGTTGCAATTGCGATGTTTGACTATTTTTGACTGCTTTTCTGGTTACTTTAGACACTGTTTTTTTATTTGTAGTCATAATACTTAATTGCAGCCGTATACCAGCACCATCGGTATCAGGTAAAAATTTCACATCCCAGTTCGCTTCGCTGCGTAATTTAAATATAAATCGCAATGCATTATTCATCGCTTCTTCACTCTGTATCGATGTCACATTTGATCCATTTAAATTGGCTTTTTGCAATTCAAATTTTTTATAGGTATTTTCCAATTCAATTTCAATTCTGTCTGGATGAGGAATATATTTCACACGACCATGTGTTTTATCAGTGAGAATAAAAGTGAAACGGGAGGTAGTCAGTGAAGGTTTGATTTGCAGTTTTGAAAGATAGACCGGTTCAGCAGCAAATAACGACAGCGGTAACAACATCATCAATAATGCCAATATTAATCGCTGCATATTTATTTCCATCGTTTCACTATTTCTTGACCCTGTATTGTCAATGCTTCAACACGTATTTCACGCCCATCAACAGTAAACGCAATATAACAAGCCAGATCAGCAGCAGGCAATAATGGAAATCCTTTATCAGGCCACTCGATTAAACAGATAGTATCGAATTTAAAATATTCTCTTATGCCAATATGTTCTAGCTCTTCTGCATCGATTAATCGGTATAAGTCAAAATGATAAATCATTTTTCCATGGACATGATAAGGTTCAACCAGTGTATACGTTGGACTTTTTACTTTTCCCTGATATCCCAATCCTCGCAAAAAACCGCGCGTAAACGTTGTTTTGCCAGCGCCCAAAGGGCCGTATAAATAAATGATTGCACTGCCTTCCAGGGCATGCGCTAGACTGGCAGCATAGGCAAGCATTTCTTCTTCTTTTTTTATTATCAGATTCATATTAGACATTTCTTTGCGGTGGTTCCTGATTGCTTAAACGCCGCAAGTATGGCATTAAATCCATCGCTATCATACCGCGCTCACCTTCTTTGGCTGCCAAATCACCTGCCATGGCATGTATACAGACTCCCATTTTCGCAGCATCGCCTAACGGTATGCCTTGGGCGATCAAACCACCAATGACGCCGCTCAACACATCACCCATGCCGGCAGAAGCCATACCTGGATTACCTTTATCACATAAAGCTGGCAAGGAATTGGGTGCCAGCACTAAACTGCCTGCACCTTTTAATACAGTAACGCCGCCAAATCGTTTATTCATTTCTTTTAATGCCGTCATGCGATCTTGTTGAATTGCTTGTGAAGATATACCCATTAAACGAGCCGCCTCACCAGGATGAGGAGTTAACACCCAATTCTCATGAAAAAGAGGAGTGTGCGCTAAAAGATTTAATCCATCTGCATCCACTACTAAAGGGAGATCTTGTTTGCATACCTGTTCCCGCAGCATTTTCGCCCAATCTGTTTGCCCAAGGCCAGGGCCCAAAACAATCACATTCGCTTTTTGAATCAAGGCACTTAAATCATCGGCATGAGATATGCCGCGGCACATGATTTCCGGACAAGCTATATTCAATGTGGCTGCATTTTCAGGCCGCGTTGCCACACTCACTAATCCTGCCCCAACGCGTAATGCCGCTTCTGCAGCCATGCGTGGCGCGCCCGAATAACCTAATTCACCGCCAACGATTAACACATGCCCTGACAATCCCTTATGCCAATCACGTGAACGAGGTTTAAGAAAAGGTGCATAAGCGCTTAAATGTATTTTTTCAGCGATAGGTTGTACATAGGAAAATAATTCCGTCGGTAATTGCAAATCATTGCAAATCAACTCTCCTGTGCAAGCAATTCCACTACCTGTCAATAATCCCAGTTTTAATCCGATGAAAGTAATGGTCGCCGTGGCATAAATGGCAGCACCTAACATTTGTCCGGTATCGGCATCAATACCCGTTGGCAAATCAATGGATAATATGGGAATATGGACGCGCTGCATTTTCTTGATGACTGCAACAATATTTTCCCTGAGAGTGTGATGTACTCCAATGCCGCAAACGGCATCCACAATGACATCAGGATGCTGTAAATTGGCTTTTTCGTCAAATGGATGGATAGGGACCTTCGCCTGCTGACATGCTTGCTGTGCTGCCAGCGCTGTTTCTTTCATATTGTCCTGATTACCGACTTGCCAAACAGTAACATCCATACCACGCTCTTTGGCGTGGAAAGCGAGTACATAACCATCACCGCCATTGTTTCCGCCGCCGCAAAATACGGCGATTTTGTGGGCTTGCGGCCAGCGGCGCTGCAAAAAATCAAATGCCGCTTTACCCGCCCTCTGCATCAAGATTTGACTCGTCAGGCTAAATCTTTCTTGTGCAAGGCGTTCAAATTCACGGATTTGCTGAGCTTGATAAATGGGAGTTTTAATGGATTGCATGTCACATTCCTTGTCTGCAGCAAGTTCCTGGGATTAAAAATTTCTACACCGTTTTATATCTTAATCGTTTTTTCGTAGAAAAATCCAATTGCAAACATGGCCGAGACAACTGCCAGTGCGATCATGCCGAGTTTTCCAGAAATGAGTAACATGATCACTGCAAAAATGATGAGGAATACTAGCATCGCCTTGTTAGCAGGAACCTGGAAGTGCGTACTGGAAAAATCTTTGTGATAACGGCCAGCCCATGCCATTAAAGGCGGTAATAGAATTGTTAAAATGAATACACTGATACCAGCAAATTCCAATCCCAGTAAAAATGCATTCGGATAAAATAAAACCAGTAGGAGTGGAGGCGCAAAAGTCGCACCGATCACTATCAGATTACCTAAAAAACCCTGCTTTTTAACTCTCAATCCATCCGATAAAAAGTCGGACAGACTCAGTGACACGCTCAAAAATGATGTTGCCATACAAATGGATGTAAAAAACTTTGCAAGGACAGTGACAGTATCTTTTTGCAGAATAGAAGTTAATGCAGAAAGCAAATCACTATTCGTACTGGTAGATTGCAGCATAGGCCTTAAACCTGGCGTACCGTCTAAAGGAACCACTCCCATGATGACCATATCCCAGGCAATATAACAAACCAATGGAATTAACGTTCCAATCAAAATGGCTTTGCGCAAGGTTTTAATATCAGCATCAAAATACGTACGCAAACTGGGAATAATCATTAAACAACAGAAAGAAACAGCTGTGACTGTTAAACTGGAAGGTGCAACAATTTTTTTAAACTCACCGCTATTTAGGTTTGTTGAAGAAATGAATGGCAGAACTAAGCAAATTAATAATAACAAAGTACCCATTTTGCCAAACATTAATGCACGATTAACATAATCGACAGAACGAATACCAAAATAAACAACGGTACCAAATATCACCGTAAATAACATTGATGATACTGCTTGAGAAATGTGCAAGCTGCTGGTGGCTAATATGTAATGAAACAAATCACCGCCGCCGGCGATGTATGCGCAAAGGATGGAATAAAGTAATACCAGATAAACTACCCAAGCGACGGCTTGTCCTGTCTTGCCTAAAGTCGCTCCCGCCATAGACACTAAATTACTATTGGCCGGCAGCCACAAATTAACTTCCAGAAATAAAAATGCACACGCTGTCATGACGCCCCAGCATGCTACCAATAATACGAGTGAACCCCAAAAACCTAACTGTGCCGTAGCCACTGGTAATGCCAGCATACCTGCACCAATCGTCGTTCCAACAACCAACAAAACTCCCCCTAGCAATTTAGAATTCACCACAGAACCCCCGCAAACTAAAATGTTCATTAAAACATCATACCGGCATATTCTTAACGCTCTATGATCCACACAGCCGATGGTTACTTAACTTATTGAATGAATACTTAATAGTCTAATGAGACTATGATAAAGGCCAACAAACAGCGTCAGTGGATTTAGCAGACCTTAACGAAACTTTAACTTTAATAATAATTATTAATAATTATTGTAAATACATTATCAATTGACCATGCTATAAAAAATATACACTGATGTCAAAGCGCCTGAGATAGCACTAATCTATCAATCCTTTGACTATCATGATTACCGATAAGACAATCAAACCTGACAATAAGTACTTGCCGCCTGGCACAGTAAATTCTGAAGTCAATTTTTTCTTGTAACGCCCGGCCCACGCCATCCATGCAGGCAGCATGATGAGTAAGACTATGCAATAAATGCCTGCATATTTTAACGCCGTGACAAATATGCCCGGCCAAAATAACACCATGATTAATGGCGGTAAAAAAGTGATGGCAGCAATTAAGGTATTGCTGATGCCTTTTTTTTCTAACTGCAATCCATCTGCCCAGAAATCGGTTAGACATAATGCCACCCCCAAAAAAGAAGTCAGCACACAAATGGATGTAAACAATTCCGCGAAAAATGAGACCGAACTTTCTGACGCTGCCGCAGTCATGGCATTCACCAAATTACTCGTTGAGCGGTTAGAGTGAAGAATACTGAGAAGGCCATGCTCGCCATCAATAGGGAGAATGCCCATAATAGCCGCATCCCAGGCGATGTAACAAACCAGAGGAATCAAGCTGCCTATCAAAATCGCTTTTTTCAAACGCTCATTATCACCGGCAAAGTAAATCCGTAAACTGGGAACAATAACAGCATAACCAAATGAGGTAATCGTCACCGTAAATGCGGTTGCTGAAGTAATATCATGAATACTTCCGCTCGCTAATTTTGCTGCTGAAACAAAAGGCATGAGTAAGAAAACCAGCAAAACATAAGCGCCAAATTTCACAAACATCAAACCACGGTTGACATAATCGACTGATTTGATGCCCATATAAACCACTGAGCCGAATACCAGCGTAAAAATAATAGAAGCTTGCCACATAGTGATGTTAATGCCGGCAAAAGCAAGCATGTTATGGAATAAATCACTGCCGCCGCTAATGTAAGCGCAAAGTAATGAATACAATAAAAGTAAAAATGCCAGCCAGGATATGATTTGTCCAATAGGGCCTATCGTCGCACGCGCCATGGTATTCAAATTACTGTTCAACGGCATCCATAAATTCACTTCCAATAATAAAAAAGCACCGGCTGTCATCACAAACCAGCAAACAAATAATAGGATTAACGAACCAATAAAGCCTAAGTGTGCCGTAGCGATAGGAAGAGCTAACATTCCAGCACCCACTGAGGTACCGATCACGAGCAAAATGCTGCCAATTAATTTATAATCCATACTTGAACCCTCTTGTCGTTTCAGCAAAAACTGCTTTTTTCATCATCATACATGGAAAAATCGCATAAATGCTATTTCATCCATGGCGCTAGCCCGGATATTTCTGATAATTTTTTGCACGAAGCTTTATAATGCGTTATTATTTCAGCCTAATAAACATTGATAAACTATCAACATGCATTCACTCATTAGTAATATCAAACAATGGGGCTTAGAACTAGGCTTTCAGCAAATTGGTATGACCAACACTGATCTCTCTCAATATGAAACGCGTTTTCTTGACTGGCTAGTGAAAAAATTTCATGGGAAAATGGATTTCATGGAAAAACACGGCGTCAAACGCTCGCGGCCTGCTGACCTTATTCCTGGCACTGTCAGCATTATTTCGGCACGCATGGATTATCTGCCGCCAGACACTTCGGCTATCGAAGTTTTACAAAACAGTGAGAAAGGCTATATATCGCGTTATGCATTAGGACGAGATTATCATCGCCTCATGCGTAAACGTTTGGACTTGCTGGCCAATAAAATTAATGCCGTTGCAGGACAAATCGGTTATCGCGCGTTTTGCGACAGCGCTCCCGTACTGGAAAAACCCATAGCAGAAAAAGCAGGACTAGGCTGGATAGGCAAACACACTAATCTGATTAATTCCAAGGCAGGCTCATGGTTTTTTCTTGGCGAAATATATACGGATCTGCCGTTACCCTCTGATAACCCTGTTACCAACAGTCATTGCGGAAGCTGTAGTGCATGCATGGATGTGTGCCCAACGCAGGCCATTATCGGACCTTATCAATTGGATGCGAGGCGTTGCATTTCTTATTTAACCATTGAATTACGCGAAGCCATCCCAGTTGAATTACGACCATTAATGGGTAATCGAATTTATGGTTGTGATGATTGCCAACTCGTTTGCCCATGGAATAAATTTGCAAAACCGACGCAAGAAAAAGATTTTCATCCTCGTCATCAGTTATCTTCACCTGATTTAATTGCATTATTCCATTGGAGTGAAGAAGAATTTTTACGCAAGACAGAAGGCTCAGCGATACGTCGTATTGGTTATGAATGCTGGCTGCGTAATATTGCTGTTGCGCTCGGCAATGCACCGCGTAGTGAAAAAATAATACAAGCGCTGAACTCACGTTTACAGCATACATCTGCCTTGGTGCGTGAACACGTTGAATGGGCGCTGCAAAGACATGCTTGATTCACTTCATCCAGGAATTCCCGCTAAAAAACGCAGGAACTCCTAGCGGGAACCGCTGACATGCTTGATTCACTTCATCACATTCTGATTTAACAAATGCTCTCGATAATAGCGTAATTCTGCTATCGAATCGCGTATATCATCCAGAGCAAGATGACGCGAATCCTTTTGTATGCCACCATAAATTTTTGGCGCCCAACGCAAGGCCAACTCTTTTAGAGTACTCACATCTATCATTCTGTAATGAAAAAATTTCTCTAATTCCGGCATATAACGTGAGAGAAAACGTCTATCCTGCCAAATACTATTGCCGCACATAGGCGATTTACCATTGACCACATGTTTTTTTAAAAATCTCAGCATGGCCGCTTCTGCCATTTGTTCTGTATAAACACTTTCCTGAACTCTGGCGACCAACCCTGAACCATGATGTTGTGTCGTATTCCAATCATCCATTTGATCTAATAAATCTTGTGATTGATGTATCGCAAAAACAGGGCCTTCAGCTACCACATTCAAGTTGGAATCAGTGACTATGGTTGCAATTTCTATAATGCGGTCTCTCTCTGGTTCCAGTCCTGTCATCTCAAGGTCTACCCAAATGAGATTGCTTGCATTTGCTGACATAAACTATTCTGCCTTCTTATTTTTAATATCGCATCCTAACATTGAATCAGGTAAATTATCGCTACATTTTTTACTGATGTGACAACTGATGCCCTATTTAGATATTATTATTGCCGTATTCTCTTCCTACCTCATAGGCTCTCTGTCTAGCGCTATTATTGTTTGCCATATTATGAGGCTGCCCGATCCTCGCACTCAAGGATCAGGCAATCCAGGTGCAACCAATGTATTACGCATAGGCGGAAAAAAAGCCGCCATGATTACCTTGCTAGGTGATTTACTGAAAGGAGTGATACCTGTCATTGCAGCAAAATGCTGGGGATTTGATCCTGTTGCACTGGCACTCATCGCATTTGCCGCATTTATTGGCCATTTGTTCCCGATTTTCTTTCGCTTTGAAGGCGGGAAAGGTGTAGCGACGGCACTGGGATGTTTGCTCGCACTCAACTTACCGACAGGATTAAGCTGGATGGCAACATGGGGAGTGATAGCACTATTCTTTCGCTATTCTTCATTGTCATCACTGACCGCTTCTGTGTTTGCGCCAATTTATATCTGGTTTTTTACACATGAAATCAGCTGGACAATTGTCATTGCAATCATGAGTTTTATTTTAATGATTCGTCACCGTACTAATATTGCAAAATTAATGCGCGGTGAAGAAAGCAAAATTGGGAAAAAGAAATAAATTTTTACAGCGGTTCCCGCTAGGAGTTCTCGCGTTTTTTAGCGGAAACTCCTGAAATTTTTATTTATTTATCTTATCCAGCGCCCAACGCGGATACACTTCTACACTCAAATCATCACGCTCACCTGCCATGAGCCGTTGACAACCCACGTATGCAATCATCGCACCATTATCCGTGCAAAATTCCAGGCGCGGAAAAAATAAGGAAACTTCGCGTTTTTTACACATATCATGCAAGGCATGGCGCAAAGCCTTGTTTGCACTGACGCCGCCCGCTATCACAAGAGAGGTCAATCCTGTTTCCTGTAAAGCACGCCTGCATTTAATCGTAAGCGTTTCCACAACAGCATCTTCAAATGCGCGCGCTATGTCAGCTTTGGTTTGTTCATCGTGATCATTATTTTCGACAGTCTGTAATGCAAATGTTTTCAAACCGCTAAAACTGAAATCCAGGCCTGGCCTGTCTATCATAGGGCGTGGAAAATGAAACCGGTCTGAATTGCCGCGTTCCGCCAATTTCGCTAACGCAGCCCCGCCAGGATAACCCAGCCCCAACAATTTTGCTGTTTTATCAAAAGCCTCGCCTGCTGCATCGTCTAATGTATCACCTATGATTTCATAACGGCCCAGACCTTCAACCTTGACTAACTCTGTGTGACCGCCTGATACAAGTAATGCCAGAAAAGGAAAAGAAGGAGGTTCAGGTTCTAAAAAGGGGGCTAATAAATGCCCTTCCAAATGATGTACGCCAATTGCAGGCACTCCCCAGGTAAAACTTAATGTTCTGCCTAACATAGCACCTGTCAACAAGGCCCCTACTAATCCCGGGCCTTTTGTATAAGCAACACCGTGGAGATCTTTTCCGATGAGGTTCGCCTGATTCAATACGTCAGTAATCAGCGGAATCGCTTTACGTACATGATCACGTGATGCCAGTTCAGGCACTACCCCACCCCACTGCGCATGAATATCAATCTGGCTATAAATGGTATGCGCAAGCAAGCCGCGCTCAGAGTCATAAATCGCTATGCCCGTTTCATCACAAGAGGTTTCTATGCCTAATACACGCATACTTAACTTACCCAGGTTGAAAAAATATGTCATATTCTAGCAAAATTTAGAGCCTGTTCAAAATCTCAAGAGCTTGCTGCAGGAATTCCCGCTAAGAACGCGGAAATTCCTTAAATGTTTATATGCTGCGCAAAAGCAAAGCTTTTGCTTGCACTGAGAGGGGAGAATCGCGGTTCTCCCCTCTCAGAACACCCCATCGCGTAAGGTTAGCGGGAACCGCTGAGCTTGCTGTAAACCGGTTGCCACATTCGCGACTAGTGCCATGGATGAGCGCGGGATGGCACAAGGATGTGCCATCGGAGCGAATGCGGCAACCGGTTTACAGCAAGCTCTTGAGATTTTGAACAGGCCCTTACGATTTGTAAACAAAAGCATACGGAGCTGGCTGCATGATTCCTTCTTCTTCTGACCTATCCTATTTTCTGGAAGTTGCAAACCTCTCGAATCTTTCGCGTGCAGCTGAAACCCTGGGAATTAGCCAGCCCTCTTTGACATTAGCCATGCAAAGACTGGAAAATGCTGTCGGTACGGCGATTCTGATACGCCATAAAAACGGCGTTTCCCTCACCAAAGCGGGTAAACAATTACTGATACATGTCCGCTCATTATTACAAAAATGGGATTCCATCAAATCAGAAACACTGGCTTCTGTTCATGAAGTACAAGGTTCTTTTACCATAGGCTGCCATCCTTCTGTGGCGCTGTATTCATTACCGCGATTTTTACATGAATTACTCGAAAAATATCCCAAACTTGAAATCAAATTGAAACACAACAGTTCCCGTAAAGTGACTGAACAAGTCATTAATCTTTCCATTGATATCGGTATCGTGGTCAATCCCGTTAAGCACCCTGATTTAGTCATCAAAAAAATTGATGATGATAAAGTGACTTTATGGCGGGGCGCTGGTAAGCACGATATACAAGATATTCATTCTGAACGGGCCTTGTTTATCTGCGATCCTGATTTAATGCAAACACAAGCCATATTAGGGAAGCTGAAAAAATTAGGGGTGAATCATACCCGCTTACTCACCACTAACAATCTGGAAGTGATAGTAGAATTAACTGCCAGTGGTTGCGGCATAGGCATATTACCTTCTCATATCGCCCAGAACAAAAATCTGATCAAAATTCCCAAAGCCCCATTTTATGATGATGAAGTCTATCTGTTGTATCACGGCAGTAACCGAGACATTAAAGCCATACAAGTCATCGCTAATGCGATAAAAGATGCATTTTAACTGCCGCACACACACCAAAGCTTTTGCATTTCTCCGCATCTGGCATTAGAATTGGCGATCTTCGATGATTAATAAATTAGGATGTAGCTTACGATATGCCAACAGTACGTGTAAGAGATAATGAAAATTTTGAATTAAGCCTGCGACGTTTCAAGCGTCTTTGCGAAAAAGCCGGCATTCTTGCTGATTTAAGACGTCATGAATTCTATGAAAAACCCACTTGGAAACGTAAGCGCAAGAAAGCTGCTGCCGTAAAACGCTATCAGAAGAAGATTCTGCGTGAACATATGGCTTTAGAACGTGATCGTCAGCCAATTGGCACTGGTAACAAGAAAGAAGCGGCTTAATTCATTCTTATGACTATCACCCCCACACTGTGCGGGGTGAGAATTTGATTCAGCAGATGCCATTGCTTTTTAACCTTTCATATGTGAGTGAATACCGATGACATCAGTAATCAAGGGAAAAATCCTTGAAGATATGAAAACTGCCATGCGTAGCCACGAAAAAGACAGGCTGGCTACTATTCGCCTCATTTTAGCTGCACTCAAACAGCGCGAAGTGGATGAACGCATAGAATTATCGGATGAACAAATCATTGCCACTCTGAATAAGATGATTAAACAGCGTCGCGACTCTATTACTCAATTTGAAGCCGGTAATCGTCCTGATTTGGCACAGAAAGAAGCAGAAGAAGTGCGCATTATTCAACAATACCTCCCTGCTCAATTATCTGAAACTGAAGTAGAACAAGCAGTTGCTGCTGCAGTACAAGAATCCGGGGCAACATCTGCCAAAGATATGGGTAAAGTCATGGGTTTGCTAAAAGCCAAATTGCAAGGTAAAGCCGATATGACTATTGTCAGCGCTAAAGTGAAAGAAAAGTTGGGCAGTTGAAAATAATAGGTCAATCGTGAATATCCCGCGGGAATTTATCGACTTAGTGCTAGCCAAAATCGATATTGTTGATTTAATCAACACACACATTCCCTTACGCAAAAAATCTGGCAGTAATTACTTTGCGCGCTGCCCGTTTCATAATGAAAAAAGCGCTTCTTTTTCAGTCAGCCAACCCAAGCAATTTTATCACTGCTTTGGTTGCGGCGCACATGGCAATGCCATTGATTTCATGATGCAGCATGAACGGCTTAGCTTTCCTGAAGCCATAGAGGCGCTCGCCCGTCAGACGGGGATGGAAATTCCACATACCACGACAGCGATCAAGAAAAATGATTCGCTTCCTGCCTTATTTAGCCTCATGACAGAAGCGGCTGACTATTATTATGAGCACATGCGCCAGTCTCAACATGCTATCAACTACCTGAAAAAGCGTGGAATTTCTGGTAAAATCGCCAAACAATTCAAACTGGGTTATGCCCCTCAAGGCTGGGGCCATGTACTCGATCACTTTGGCAAAACGGAAGCCGACAAAAAAAAATTACTCGATGTCGGATTAGTCATTAAAAAAGATGAAGGCGGATATTATGACAGGTTTCGCGACCGCATCCTGTTTCCCATAGAGGATTACCGCGGCAGGATCATTGGCTTCGGCGGCAGAATCATAGACCAAGGCGAACCCAAATATTTAAATTCCCCAGAAACTCCCACTTTCCAGAAAGGCCATGTATTATACGGTCTTTCTCAAGCATTAAAAGAAAATCACAAATTAGATAAAGTGCTTGTTGTGGAAGGATATATGGATGTTGTTGCTCTTTTTCAGCATGACATCACTTACGCTGTCGCCACGCTAGGCACGGCCACCACCAGCTATCATTTACAGAGATTGGCAAGATATACTTCTGACATTGTTTTCTGTTTTGATGGCGATGAAGCGGGACGCACCGCTGCATGGCGTGCATTACAAGTACTCTTTCCATTAATGCAAGATGGTTTACAAATTCGCTTTTTATTTTTACCCGATGGCGAAGATCCTGATTCACTGGTGCGCAAAGAAGGTAAACCTGCCTTTGAAAACAGACTGGCCTCATCATTATCCTTATCAGCCTTTTTTTTCCAGACATTAAGCCGGCAGTCTGATCTTTCAACAATAGAAGGACGAGCGCGTTTTACTGCCCAGGCACTCCATTATATCAAACAAATGCCTAGCGAAATCCTACCGGAAATCCTGTTGGAAGAATTAGCCAAACGAGCTCGCATTGATGTTACTGAATTAAAACAGCAAGTCAAAAAAGCGGGGCCAGCCTCGCCCAACGTCATTGCCTTCCCGGAACCCCAACCCGATTTTGTCAAACCCAAGCTCAAGCCCGCCATGCAAACGGCTTTGGGTTTATTAGTACAAAATCCTGATTTAGCCAAACTAGTCACCGAGCCTCTGCCGGAAAGTCATTTGCTTGGCCACGCCTTTTTAATTCGTTTGCTGGAAATCATTCAACAAAACCCCGGCATCAACACGGCGGGAATCATTGAATATTGGCGAGGTCAAAAAGAAGACCGATTCATCGCCAATCTGGCTTGCTGGGAACACTCCATTCCGGAAACAGGTTTAGCCAGTGAATTCCTAGGTACTCTACGGCAATTAAACTTGCTGGGAATTGATGAAGAAATTAACCGCTTACTGGCTAAAGCATCTCAAGAAGCACTGACTGAAGAAGAAAAGCTGGAATTATCCAACTGGATAGTCCAAAAAAAGCAGTAATTATATGATTTATCATAGAGAGACTAACTATTTTTAAAGAGAATACCTCTGATTTTCACTGTAAATAACTTTCCTGCTCTATCCCCATGACATTTTTACTAAAATAGTGGATAATGTAGGATTGTCTTGTTTTGCGATAATTTTGACTATACTTTATACAGACACCGTTTAATTCAGACAGGTTACCATACTATGGATCAACAAGATTCCCAAAAAGAATCACAGAAATCTCGCCTAAAAGAACTTATTACCCGCGGCAAAGACCAGGGCTATCTTACCTATGCGGAAGTAAATGATCATTTACCTGCTGACATCACCGATCCAGAACAGATCGAAGATATTATCAGCATGTTAAACGACATGGGCATCAAAGTCGCAGAAGATGCTCCTGAAACTGAAGAATTATTATTCACTGAAGGCGAAGCTTCAGAAGATGAAGTCGCTGCAGAAGAAGTTGCGAATGCACTGGCTGTCGTTGACGGCGAGCTGGGTCGCACGACAGATCCTGTACGTATGTATATGCGCGAAATGGGGCGCGTCGAGCTACTCTCTCGCGAAGGCGAAATTGCCATTGCAAAACGTATAGAAGAAGGCATGAATCAAATGCTCACCACTCTAGCTTATCAGCCGCAAATGATAGCTGAAGTATTAGGTGACTTTGACCGCATGGAAAAAGGTGAATTACGCTTAAGCGATATTATCAGCGGTTATATAGAACCCGATCTTGAAGGCATTGAGGAAGAGGGTGATGAAGAAGGTGGAAGTGGAAGCAGCAAACCTGCTGCCAAATCCGCAGCTCCCGCACCCGCTGCTGAAACTCCCGAAGGAGGAGAAGAATCAGAAGAGGCTGATCCATTTGATGACGAAGCAGGATTAGATCCGGTTAAAGCAAAAGAACGATTTGAAGAGTTGCGCGCTATCTATCATGAAACCATAGCCACTGATAAAAAATATGGTCAAAAACATAAAAAGACTATGTCTCAACGTGAAGAATTGGCCAAGTTTTTCATGGATATCAAATTGTCGCCGCGTCAATTTAACAAGCTATCACGAAAAATGCGTAATATGCTGGATGAAATCCGATCACAAGAACGCATGATAATGGATTTTTGTGTCAATAAAGCCAAATTACCGCGTAAAGCTTTCATCACATCATTTATCCATAATGAAACCAACATTGATTGGATTAAAGAGCATGAAAGCAAACCGTATTTTGGTGATATGGAAAAATATGTGCCTGACATACAGCGATCACAGAAAAAGCTGATATCGCTAGAAACGCAAATGCGCATGACTATTGCTGAAATCAAGGAAGTTAATCGCAGACTTTCTATTGGTGAAGCAAAAGCACGCCGTGCGAAAAAAGAAATGGTCGAAGCCAACTTACGTTTGGTTATTTCTATTGCAAAGAAATATACCAATCGAGGATTACAATTCCTTGATCTTATCCAGGAAGGCAATATTGGCTTGATGAAAGCGGTAGATAAATTCGAATATCAACGCGGTTATAAATTCTCGACTTATGCAACATGGTGGATACGACAAGCTATCACACGATCCATTGCCGATCAGGCGCGTACCATTCGTATTCCGGTGCATATGATAGAAACCATCAACAAGTTGAATCGTATTTCACGGCAATTACTGCAGGAAACAGGGCAAGAACCTACGCCTGAAGAATTAAGCCGCCGCATGAATATTCCAGAAGATAAGATACGCAAAATACTCAAAATTGCTAAAGAGCCTATCTCCATGGAGACACCTATTGGTGATGATGAAGATTCACATCTGGGAGATTTTATCGAAGATTCCAACACGATGTCACCGATAGATGCAGCTACCAACTTTGGCTTGTCAGAAGCCGTACAAAAGGTGTTGGGCTCGCTCACGCCACGTGAAGCAAAAGTATTGCGTATGCGATTTGGTATAAACATGAATACCGATCACACATTAGAAGAAGTTGGAAAACAATTTGATGTGACACGTGAACGTATTCGTCAAATTGAAGCCAAAGCATTACGAAAACTTCGCCATCCTTCACGCGCAGAACAATTGCGCAGCTTCCTGGAAGAACAGGAATAAGCTATCCATCAATGGCATTATGTCTATCCCATAATGCCATTATTTTTAGTTGAAATAATCGATGCGGCATTATGCGTATTGCATAATGTTATTATCTATCCTATTATTTTTTCGAAACATATGGGTTGTCTTTTATATAAAATCGCAGCAACTTTTTCGCCCATTCTTCTCCCGCATAATCAACGCCAACACGCGGACGAGAAACGATTACAATAGCAGTTTTGTCCTTGGAGTGAGCAGACTTTGGATAAGTAAGATACAGCGTATCGCCTAGCAAATCCTCTCCATAAAGAGTTTTATCAATATGCATAGCTTTGCATAACAAACCGGGGCCTTGCGTTTTGCCTTCGGTATTCTGAATGGGCTCCAGAGCACGCAATAATATGGCAGAAGCATGCCCTTCCTCCTGCGTCACGACATTGAGGCAATAATACATGCCATAAATCAGATAAATATAAGCGTGGCCCGGCGGACCAAACATCACTTTAGTGCGTGGCGTCAGCCCTTTAGATGCATGCGCAGCCAAATCGTGAGGGCCCAGATACGCCTCCACCTCGACAATTCTCCCTATGCGCTCAATACCGTTGTCTTGATGAATAAGATATTTGCCTAGGATGTCGTGGGCAACCTCAATAGTGTCGCGGTCATAGAAAGAACGGGGTAGTTTTCGTAATTTTTGCATATCTTTTTCGCGTATATTGTATGTTTTTTAAAAATTGAGAAAGAAAGAATAACAAACCTGTATTTCTTTCACATCACCTATGGAAAAACTTTAATTTTGTCGTTATTATTGTGGCCTGCAGAAATACGCGGGCCCATAGCTCAGCTGGTTAGAGCAGAGGACTCATAATCCTTTGGTCCTAGGTTCAAGTCCTAGTGGGCCCAGTTAAAAATCAATAAGTTACGAGCGTTTCTCGCGGCGATAAAAAAGAGCGTGTGTAATTTTGGTGTAATTGGGCATTCTTAATCAACAAACCAAATATCAGCTCCCAACCCTTACTAATTGTTGTTGAATGTTTCGAAATATGAAATATTTATATTTACGAAAGGCAAGGAGACCTAAATATGCTCAATGTAAATCAAAAATCTAAAAAGAAAAAAGGCCCTGGAAAAGGAACAGGCGGCAAACCTCCAGGCAAAAAGCGATGACCAAACTCCAAAATGAGATACAAGAAGCCATAAATAACAATTTATGGAGTGTATACGACTCACATACATCAAAACTCTCAACAATATGCCGTCAACTAGCTTTCGCAGAAGGTGGCATTTGTTGGTTCTTCATTCAACAAAATTGTGTTCAAGCTCATACAGAAATATTCAATGTTTTATTTTATCTAATTTTATTTTTCATATCTGATCTAATTCAATATCTTATTAGCATCATTATTTATGGATTCGCAGCAGTCTATTTTGAATGTAAAAACGAGAACAAGTTACTTACAAAAACCAGAGAAGTCGAAAGAAAACATGTTATGAATATATTTCCATTATTATTGTTC
>Ga0206910_1001_pt1 | contig 101754 bp, 96 predicted proteins | sample Alteio_BWOrgHeat_77_FD_152949 | JGI IMG/M metagenome (GOLD analysis project Ga0206910, IMG submission 152949) | Enriched cells from forest soil in Barre Woods Harvard Forest LTER site, Petersham, Massachusetts, United States -... | ecosystem: Environmental > Terrestrial > Soil > Temperate forest >... | reverse complement strand
CCCCCACGGGAATGGGAGCGAGATCGGGAACAGGACTTCTCTTTGTAATACGAGTTGGTCTGTACTGGGATGAACTGCATCCGTCCATTGATGTCACAGTTGGCGTGCGTCGACCACACGTTGGCTTGGATGGGATGGTTGGGAATGTCACAGACCTTGATGACGCTCCAACAGGGACTCTGCGGATTGCGCCCCGGACCCGGGCAGACGCCATCCTTTGACCACAGGAAGTCGGTGTAGGTTCGCGTGTAATGGGCGTAGGCCACAGGAGCCCCGATGGGACGCGTGCAGGAGGTGGACGTGACGCAAAGACGCGAGTTGCACGCGGAGATGGGGTGAATGCGAAACTTGGTGATGAAGTCCTGATAGATGATGCGAGCATGTTTGACCCCAATCCAAGCCGAGACGGAGAGGGCGTGGAAAGGATGTGGGTACACGCGTGCCTTGGGCCAATTGACGGGATTGGTGATGTTGGTCGGATCGGCTAAGGCTACGGGTGGGGGCATGGCCCGCACGATAGCTGATTGCGACCCCGCCGGCTTATAATACAGTTGCACATTTGGCAGCACCCCAATTTGATCCGAACCCGTCATGATGGCAATGCGATACACCAACCCACGTCGCGGGGGAAAGTCGGTGCCGGCCAATGTTGTTACTTCTGTGAGATGCCCCACCTCGGCGTTAACCACATGCGACATGAACTGGTACTCGACCGAAGGAGCTTGTTGATATGGCACCCAGGCCAAATAATGACGCCATGTCGAGTCGGGATCGTTGAAGTACCGCTTCAAGACCATGTGCATCCGGAAATTGTATACCCCATCCCCCTGCCATGAGGTGACGTTGTATCCGCGGGGATACCAGGCTTGTGATCCTGGCGTCACGTCAGCATCGGATGGGTCGAAAGAAAACAAGAAGGGATTGGTGCTGCTGATGATCTCGAGAAAGTTCATGGGGTCACCGGGCGGATTCGTGCCACCCGTGAAGACATTGAAGTTGTAGGTGGAGAAGTCGGGCTTGCAGCAGGGGCCGGGTGGCGTTGTGTAGCCGGTGTTGCTGCCCCAATTGAGATCTTGTTGGACTGTGAAAGCGTTCGTCGTGTACGTCACGGGCGGGCCCGGATTTTGCGTCGTGACGAAGACATAAATGGTGCCTGTAATGACATCGATGAAGGACTTGGTGATGGGATACGTCGTCGGGGTAGTTGAGCAGGTCGTGGGGCAGGAAATCCAGGTCGGTGGAGAGGGGGAGGCCCATGGGGTCAAGCCGATTTGGCAAATGGCGGGTGGCACATACGGGACGGGCGGACACTCAGCGGGATTGAGCAGTTCCGTGAAGGTGTCGGGACAGGCGAAGTGAACCGTCGTCAACAAAGTCGTCGTGTTGGCGGCGTCACGAATGGGCGTCGGCAGCAAGGGGTCCCAGATAGGAAAAGGTAGAAGAGTGGGAGCAGTGGGTGTTGCGGGCAAGACAGTCACGTATGGAGTGTGGACACAATCGGGGGTTGTATCGACGACCGCGGTTCTTCGGAAGACGTCATCACGACCCTGTCCGGGTGTCGGCAGTCCGGTGCCAAATCCAGAGGAACCTCGTGAACCCGAGTAGAATCGGGAGGGCAGGGTGTGCGGTGATGAACTCATTTCAGATGTAAGAAAATGAGTTCAACTTTTCGCGTTTATCTGCACCAGCCAAATGGAGCCCACCAAAAGAAAGTTCTACCCCACCGCCGTTATCGGCACCAGCATCGTCCGGATTTATACTGGTGTTCTGGAGTACGCGCGGGTCAATGAGGTCATCAACGAGTTCATAGGAAGTATTCAGAAGGCGGCTGTTGATGTCGCCTCTGGGATCTATGATCTCTTGGCGCCCTACATCGATCAAATCACGACGTGTACTTTCGAGATCAACATGGTTACCGACGTTAAGGGTGCTAAGTTCGGTTCGGCTTTCGTCTGGTTCAGCTCCCCTGCCATTTACCACATCATCTGCGGTCGCAATCCTGACGGATCACGCAGCGAGATCGAGACTCCGGATCCGGAATGGATTGTCCACACACTCGAAACGCTGGCCACCAAGATCGGCTTCGATCCCAATAACTTCTTGCTACCGGGACAGGACAGTGTCAGAGGCCAGGTCACGCCAGGGGCAGGGGAACTTTTCCTCGAGATGATGGGTCATGCTTACGATCCCGATAACTGGCTCGCCGCCGAAGAAGAAGAGTTCAAAGCCAGATTGCTAGCCATGACACGACCCCGCATGATCATGGAGCCAGTTGTCATTGCCGAACTAGATAACGTCGTCTTCACCCCCGCCGAATTCGAGCAAAACTGCATCAAATTCAAAGCGGATCACGGGGAGGATGCCGTCTGCCCCACAGAGCATGAGTTCAAAGTGGAGCCCGCCTTCATCATTCCCACCACGGAGCCGGAACGCATTAACACCCGAGTTCTCAAGTGCACCCGTGCCCCTTTGTTCGTGACGGAGGAGATGATTCACGAGCGCTTCGACAAATTCAACACTGATCCCAACATGTATGGCTTCACCATTCCCACCACTGAAGGCGCCGCCCCGCAAGAGGTCATGACCACTTATCCCATTGTTCGTGTCAAAACGACCAAAGTGGGCGACGCTATCTACAAGAACATCTTTATCGATTTCTCCCCCAACGCCGCTCACTCTCACGATGCCGCTTTCGCTCGGCACATGCGCCGTCAAGTGAGGATTGTTAACCCAGCTAATCCCACCGAAGTGGCCAACCTCATCTTCGATTTTCTCGAACTCATCATGGCCGATGGCGCGCGTCAACCCCGCGTCGCCAGTGGTCATGTGGCCACTTTTGGCGCCAGCAGCGGAACGACCCGCGAAGTCGCCCTCACGACTCCCGTCGCCCCCACTCCTACCGGCGGACGTGGCCGCGGCGGTCGTGGCGCTGGTTCGCCCGGAGGCCGCAGTGGCTACGGTTCGCCCGGTGGTCGCGGCGGCTTCGGCGGTTCCCCAGGAGGTCGAGGTGGCCATGGATCTCCTGCCGGTCGCGGTGCCCCACCCCAATTCCAACGTCGCTGAACGTCACAAACACATATCGCCATGGCGATATGTCAGTGGATGAATTGTGTTACAAACTTGTGAAGCATTTTCATCATCTAACAATGAGCTCTGCCAAATTTCAGACGACTTGTGAAAATCCTTTAATTCTGAATTGTCGCCACAGAGCACGCCACCACATTGCCATAGCGATGTGGCTCGTCTTAAGACGATGGAGCCGCGCGAAGCGCTATGCTCCAATTTTGATTCGTGGATCTCCCTCCACGAACACGATTCCGTGTCAACAAGTGATCTTATCTAGTGAATATAATGCACTCAATTTACTCTCATATTTGCGGAATATGGCATTTTGATGTTCTTTGCTGGGCGTTTTCCGGATTCATCATCGTAAATACGAATAATCTGACTGTCTCAGCTTCCAACACATGAAGTTCTCGGAAAGTGAATACCACTTCCAATCGAGCCTCTCATAAATACAATGGAACCCACTCAACACAAACCCATACCTTCCGACGCCATCTTTGGCAGCAACATCGTGCGAATTCGAACTGGTGTCTTGGATCATTCTCACGTTAAGGCTGTCATCAACACATTTGTGAACAGCATTCAGCAAGCGGCCGTCGACCGAGAGTCGGGCCTCTACGATATCTTAGCACCCTATATCGATCAAATTGTTACTTGCGACTTTGAAGTCAACGTTGTGACAAAGGTCGATGGCACCAAGAAAGGCATCTCTTTTGTCTGGTTCAGCTCACCCGCCATGTACCACATTGTTCGTGGCAAGAACCCAGACGGCTCTCGTAGTGAGCAAGAAGTGCCCGATCCCGCCTATCCTGGCATGACATTGGAGGCTCTCATCGCTGAGATTGGCTTCAACCCTCACACTATGATTTTGCAAGGTTCTGCTGATCAAAGGTCCCAACCAGCCACTCCAGGTGCTGACGCTCTCTTTGTCAAGACTTATGGACGTCCTTTCGATCCCGAAATGTGGCTAGATCCTGAAGATGAGAAGTTCAGGCAGTTTTTGTTGGACAAGATGAAGCCTCGCACCATGATGGAGCGTGTCATTCTAGCCGAGCTGGACAATGTGGCTCTCAACCCCGCGCAGTATGCACAGAATTGTGTCGCCCACCGTGCTTTCTATGGTCCCGATGCGGTATGCCCGATCGTTCATGAGTTTGAAGTGGAGGGCGCTTATGTCATCCCCAATACCGATCCTCGCTTCAAGATGAATGTGCTGAGAGCCACTCGCGCGCCTCTGTTCGTGACGCAGGAGATGATTCACGCGCTCTTCGACAAGTTTAACACCGATCACACTCCATATTCCTTTACCCTTGCCATGCCCGATGGAACGACTCAAGAGGTCATGATGCCATATCCCATCGTCAAAATCAGCGTCAGCAAGCTTGATCCAACGTACAAGAACGTCCTCGTTGAATTCTCACCCCATGCTGCCCACACCCAAGACGCCAGTTTTGCTCGGTACATGCGGTGGCAAGCACGTATCACCAATCCTGCCAATCCCAGTGACAGCGCCAACCTTATCTTCAACCCTTTGGAGTTGCCCGGTGGCATTCGTCCACCTCGTGCGCCCACCACAAGTGCCGACTCTCATTTCGGTGTCACCATGGAACCAGCACGGGAAGCCGTCCTCACCGTTCCCGTTGCGCCCATTCCTGCCATCTCGTCTCGCGGCGGCGGACGGGGCAGTCGAGGCATTCCATCTGGAAGAGGCGGTGGAGCTGCACCGCAATTTCGGCGACGTTGAAGTGTCAACAATATGCATATCCCCATGGGGATATGTTTCATCTCACCACACCACACCATGACGCTGGCAATTTTCATCAACTCGTCAGATGGCTCTGCCAAATTTGTGATGACCTGTGAAATTTCTCTACCGATATGGTGTCATTGCAAATCGTGACACCAAAATTCTGCTCGTGGATCTCCCTCCACGAACACGATTCCGCGCTAATAGGTGATGATATTTAGTGAATCCAAGTTACTCAATATGTTGTCACGTTTGCGGAATTTGGCATTTTACCATTCGTAAGTCATATTCTCACGAGAATATGATCACCAAATGAGGCGAACGAATGTGCAAAATTATGATGGGTCGGGTGGGGTGATGGCAGCTAAATGGACACCACCCACTGAATAGGCCATGGGGATGACAGTACCATTGGTTTCCGCAATCCAGGGGAGAAGATCCCGCAGGTGATTGCGGGGAATGACGTTTTTGCCGTGCATCCACACCACGATGGGATTATCACTTCGCATTACCCTGCCTCGAAACTGCTCGAAGGATTGCCATCGCTTCACGGAGTGAAAGAGGATCAGCACATCTGATTTGCGCCCTTTGAAGGCGGGACAGGAATTCTGTTCATCAAATCCGGTCCCAATCTTGGGCATGGTGCCAACGAGAACAGTGGAATCGACATACGACTTTTTGGATCGAGTCATGGTATCAGCTGTGATACCCATAGTGTTGAACCAATCTTTGAGTTGGGTGGCATGATCGGCCAGTTTGGTCAGGATGATGTACTTCCGATGCGGGTTGGTCCGCACAATATCGAGGACAATGGCATTGTTGTCTTCACTCTCCGCCAACTTCTTGCACAGATCCCCAAAATCACGGCCGCGTTGTCCGTAGGTATCCTCCACTTTGATCTCGGTCTCCAGTCTGATGACTGTGTATGGAGCCGTGGCCACCTTGAAGACACCATGGGTACCGGCAATAGCTTGCACCATACTGTGAAGTCCATCATCCCGCTCCAAAGTGGCTGTCTCCATGATAATGTATTGAGGTTCAAAACTCAGCAATGTGTCAACACGAGTAGGAGTGCATAGCATGTGAGCTTCATCCACAATCAATGTGCCGACATAACGTCGATACTCGTCAGGGATCTTCTCTACCCGAGTATCCAAAGCGATGATACCGGCCGGAATGCCACTTGTTGGTGGCTCATTGATGCCAGGCATCCAGATGTTGTCAGCCAAGGCTGGTACGCATGTGATGATGGTGGCCAACCACTGCAGAACCAGTGTTTCGCGTGGCACGATGATCACAAACATCAGACCCAACATGTAAGCCAACCATATTCCACAATACGTCTTTCCTGCACCAGGTTCTAAGCCCAGAGTTGTAGTACCGAAAATTTGGAGTTGTTCGTAAGCCTCAGTAGCAGGTGCAATTTGCTCGGATCGCAACATACCCACAAATGGCGGTTCATATTCCTCTCGAATGTGCAGATGGTCTTTGTCAGCGTTGAAGATGTGTCCAAATAAACCGCAAGCAAAGCGATATGGTAATCTTAATAGACTCCCTTCCACCGTGTACATGACGATAGGAGTGCGGGGCGTGGTGAAAGCAGGAGCACGGCCCCATTTCTTCTGTTGTTCTTCTTGAGGGTCGATTGGAATCAGCGTCAGAGCCTCGGTGATGAGACGCACTTTCTCCTCATCGACATCAGCGAGAGGAATCACGACGGCCATTTGACGACTTTCTTATCCTAAACGAATATCAAACTCCCCCAAATGAGCGGTTCCTGGAATGTGGCTATTCTCATCGCCGCGGTGACAGGAAGTGGCAGTGCTTCCGTGGCCGTGAGCGGCATTCGTGACTTGCGGGGTTATGTCATCACATGCCGTCGACTTGGAGTGAAGGAAATTCATATCATCACCGATGGCATTGGCAATTTTATCTGGCAGTCATTTCATCCGGTGTGGCTTGATTGTCACATTCATGACAGCATCAGTGCTTTGCCATTGTTGATGGCAAAAGCGAAGGGACGAGTTTTGGTGACGTTAAGTGGGCATGGTTACGACCACAACTATGGTCGCCACCACGGCCAGGCATATACCATTTTCAATCACGTGCCCGTATCATCGCACAGTCTGACGGCAGCCGTGGCGTTATTGCGTGCATCAGCCAGTTGTCTCATTGTCTGCGATACGTGCCATTCGGAATCATTGTTCAACATGGATGATGTTGTGCATCCTAATATGACATGTATTGCGGCGTGTCGTGATGGGCAGAGCACCCTGCAAGGTGTTTCGGAAGAATTTGGATATGGTGGCGGTCTCACTGTTTGTATTTTGGATCGCTTGTGTCAACGACAACCCGACGCCGAAGATCTCTTCCGCTATGCACATCAACATCTCACTTCAATCGATCAACATCCTTGCATCTCCCATGCTCGTGTCATGTCCGCCTAAGATAGACACATCATTACAAATTGTTCTGATGTTGATCCGCAAAGATACTGATTCTATTTGCATCATCATGGCAGGTAAAATGGCCTTGATCTTCAAAAAGAAAACAGCACCTTTGCCGGCGCCCACATTGCCAATGGCAATTCCGCGGCCCACTTCTCCTGAATCCATGGATGTGGATCTTCGCGGGGCCATTCTTCCCGACGCGCATCACAACTATTTCGTTGGACGTTTTGGAGACGTACGTCGGCCTCATTCGTGGCCTCGCGACGACGAAGAGGGACGAGTGCGGGACCCAGACCCGATGGGGATTCCCATCGACGGGAGGTATAGAATCCACGACAATGGTAATGATTCTTTTATCGTTGATGTTGTCGGTCCTGTCGTGACGGTTTGGGTCATGAAAGAAGTCTCTTCAAGTGACGAAGTCGAGGTCGGTGCAAAGTATCTTGACGTTGAGGATGGACAAAAACAAGTTGTGGTGGGATCTTTCACCTTCACGTCGAAGACGGGACGGGTCTTTGTGGGCGATGACACGACTCATGATGTCGAATTCGCTCGAGGCAACTCCATATTGGTTGAGGAAGATGCTGGGACATATGTCTTCATCGGTCGACGCATTTCAAGATTCACAACCGATGACACGGCGGTGGCTTACTATTCACACATTGGCAACAGTGATGTGACTTATCCCGTCTTGCTCGGAACCGAATACGTCTATTTTCTTGAAAATTCTGTCGGCGCGCGTCTCCCACGATCTATGTTTCCGACTGATTACACAGAACATGAGTGGGCCGAGAATGCCTTCCAACATTATAGTGGCAATGAAACTCCCAATCTGGAGGTACATGTTGCTGCTGTCGAAACAACGATGACTTTCACTCCTCCCAGTGATGTCTGAGACCACACATTTCATCGCCATGGCGATGAAATTAATCTTCCACATGGTGTCATCATCACCATGAAGATACCTGCATTACTCCATTTTGAAGTGCACAATGGGCAACCACGCATTGATTTCAGACCAGCCACCTCCGGCCGTCACCTCTTCGGATGTGATGAAGTTGTTATTGATGCTGAAGGAAGCGAGAATACCCTGACACATGTTGAAGAGCAACAATCGTGCTTGGGCTGATGTCAGGATGTCGATTTGCAAATCGACATCAGGACTGCTGGCACGGATAGCATATATATCGACGAGACTTTGCAACCAAGGCGTGCCCAATTGGAAAACCCATCCGGGTGGTTGGCGCAACATTTCCTTGAGATGGACACCACACGCATAGAAGTCATTCAGATGCCGCATGCCCATTTTGATAGTGTGCATCAGAAAGGCACGATCTGTTTTGTCCATTTCTGCAGGCAAAACGGCCCCAGAGACCGGATTGTAGAGCTCTTGCAAAACTTCCCCTGATGCGTCAGCAGTTATCAAGCCCAAAGCGAGCCCCGCTTTCGTGAGCATGACACTGAAGTTGGTTCCAACATCCACACGTTCGAAGTAACGGCGAGAATAGGTGTTGGTGTGCACGGCAAGGGCTATCTCATAACGATTGGCATGCGTACTCGACAAATACAAAATGCCACCTTCTGCCGGAACTTGCGTGGCCTCCACAAACTCGGGTCGAGTCAATCGAGAACCAGCCGCCCCAAAAACACTGGCAGGTTGTTGGGCAATCCACACACCTGGTTTGGTGTCTCTGCCTCGATAACTGGTGTCAACAGCGATGAGGTTAGCAGCAAAGCCCAAATCTTCGCCGATGACAGCCACCAAAGTATCCGGTAGCCCAGGACCAACAAAAATCACATTAAGGAAGGCCATTTTGAGACATGAGCAAATGACAGCTCTTTCATTTCCCTTCTCACCACATTGATGCAGTTGAAATGAAAGTCGGGAGGGAATCTCCACGTTTCCCAAAGATGAGTCGCTGTTTTATCTGGTTGCGTCACGCGGAGAAAGCTTATGATAATGGCAAAGGACCACCTGGTTCCTATGTCCACGATCCGCCTCTGGTAGAGGGACAAGAAGAGTTAATCAAACGTCGAGCCCAACAGTTAATTGCCATGGGCGGTTATCCCACGGATGTGTTTATCTCGCCCTACTTACGAACCCGTCAGACGTATGAACATTTGGGAGTTATGGTGGAGCCGCTCGTGGACGCTAATGTGTCGGAGTATTTAGGGCATCAGGATCGGCATCGACCTCCTCATCTCGGTCATTGCACCCCCGAAACGTTGAGTTTCAATCCACCCCGGACGCGGGAAAGTCTTGATGAGTTTACCCATCGATGTGGTATCCATTTACGAGAAACATTGGGCATCACACCGCACGCTTATTTCGATGATCATCGTGTCATATGGATCGTGACGCATGGGTTTGTCATGCAAACCATTGCCCGGTGTCTCATGCGCAGTGTCTGTGGGATGAAGAGATGGACACAACTGCAAATGGATCCACAACCACATTCCGTTGGCTTGCTCGACGCCATGATTTTGACGATTAATTATGCACAGTCTCGACTGACGTGGAGTCCCATGGATATTTCAGGCACTCTAAATGGATGCAGTACAGACCCTCTTAACCCATTGGGCCATACCAACGACACCACACCATCGATTTGTGATTTCGAGCCTCCTGGTTGAAGGCTGTCCATATCAAGTGGGCGCCACCCATTATTATATCGCCGCCTTGAAGCGACATGCCCCGTGGTTATTGGATGATTGGGAAGCGGTCATCTCTGGCTTTGGTTGCTTCATGGGTGGTTTCCTCTATGCTTTGAGCATATGGGATGTCTTGGAGCGACTTTACGGAAGTAAAACGATGGCAGTGGTGTTGGAACGACTCTTGGCTATCAACTTGATCTATTTGATCGTCGATTTTGGCATCGACGCGGATCCAGACCACAGTGCTGCTTTCATCGGGGAGCTGAAAATATGTGCATATTCCATCTTGAAGGGTGGCCCACCCATCGCCGGTAACCCCCATGTTGTGGTATCCGGGACTCTGTTATGGCAATTGATGCGAGAGACACCGGCGGCAGGTCCGTTCGTTCAAAAAGCGATGGCAGCCGAGTTTGCCTCCTTGGAGCAACGCACATGCTCCGATCCAGTTCGCATTTTGGAACTGTCAGTGGCCAAATCGGCGACCGCCATACAAATGACGGGTGTCTTTTTGATGGGACATGACCACTGCCACCACCATCTTGATGGTGGCGATGGTTGGTTTCATGAATTGGGCACGGTGATTCAACTCTTTGATGATTTGTGTGACTATCATCTTGATGCAGCCGCCGACATCATGACACCGCCTCGATGTGATGTCATCACCAATGGCACCATCGACCGAACATTGCACATGCTTGCCACCGCATTGCTGAAGTTACCCGCTAACTTCTGGCCCTTCCGTGTGGCTATGGCACCACTGATTGCCACCATCATGTGTGATCATCCTCATGTGTCGACAACATATCGAGATTTGGCCCTGCCATATTGTCCTTTCATCAGCACCGGTCCGGATCATGATAACACACCCATCTTTCGACAAGCCTTGCGAAATCATCTCCGAGCTCATCTCTAATTGCTTCATCACATTGCCATGGCAATGTGGCCGATGATGAAATCGTGAGATTTGCGACTCGTTTCAGGCAGTGAATATGCATCTATTCTTTCCATTAATAGATGTGTCTACAAATGGACATTCTCAAAAATTTCGACAGATTGACTCCAACCGAGATCAAGGAATTATTGCAAGCGTTGGGTCGGGCTTCCAAGTCACTTAAAGCATCCGATGCTCTTCTGCAACTCAAAATACGCGTTCTAGCTGACGCACGACATTTTGAGCTATTCATATTGGGATTGAGTGGTAGCAATACTGAGATAATGACAAGAGTTCGACAATTATTGCCATCGTCCTATCCATATAATGCGGTGGGATTGCCTAGTTTAAAAGCCAACAGGCCGTATTTCGAAGTGGGCTCGCAACATCTCTTTGACATGATGGTGCATCCCACCAGTTTTGACGATTATCTGCTGACACTAGTTCCAGCTGGTACGTATGAAGCCGAGAATATCTATGGAGCGCTTGTGGAGCGTTTTTACCACCGTTCTTTTCGTGATTACGTGACTCCAGCCGCTATGGAAATCTATCAACTATTGATGGATCACATCAAGGGGATGCCGATTGAAGTACCACCACATTTAGAATTTGTAGCCGAGTGGGTGGAAGATGTCGGACGCAGTGGTACGGCATATTCACGAGTCTCTTTCACCATTCCCGCCGACAACACCATTTGGAGCACGCCACCCTTTGGTCTTTTGTATCCACGTCCCATTCTGCAAGCCAAAGGTGATGTGCTTCTCTCGGAACTGCAACAGCTCAAGGAGTGGGCCAAATTGGCAAGTGTTGACGCATGGTCGCCTCAGAATGTGGCGCTGCTGCGTCAACACAGTGGCTTAATTTTCGAAGTCCCTGATCCCACCAGCTGGTTGCAAGTTACCAACTTGAGAGAGGCAATCGATCGATTGGGCATCGAAGGCATTGTGGCACCATTGTTTGGGAGAATACCGTACGTCGCGCCACCCGTCATCGAGGCCGTGTCAGGCATGCGGGATCTTTACGCGTGTCAGGCTCACGGCAAGACTTTCGTCATTATGGGTGATTGGCACACCGACACAACAGAGGGTGATTGTCAGCCTTCCCCCAACAACAACAACATGTCCATTGTTGAGTTTATCAGCGGCTTGATCCGTAAGACCAAAGTGGATGTGTTCATGGAAACACCCCATATCCACCGAAGTCGTGCTGGATTCACATCGACTTACGGTGGCTCGACCAACATGGGTGCTATCGAAAAGCTGTTTGCCGTTTGCTTGAATCCTGACAAGACTTTGTGTCGCGTGATGTTTCCACACGCGCGGTTCCATTATGTTGACATCCGACGCATCGCAGCTGGCAACATCTGGATCGACAATTTTCTGAGTTTCGCCGACTTTCGCAAATCCATTGAAGAAGCTCAAAAGCGCCTGCCTTGGTATGCTTTTATGACATATGAAGCTTTGACAGCCTATGTTGATGCATACCCTCACGGTATCGATCTTGCTGCCTGGTATGCCAGATACATTGAACCTCACGCCACTCCTGAATTGCATCAGAAGATGATAACTCAAGCCTTTGAATTTACCCACCCCGACGTGTATGCCAAGTATCTGCGGCAAATTAACACGTCACTGCTGCGAGACGAAATTCTCGCCTTTTATGACGCCACCATTGCTCAATACAAGGTTGACGGTATACTACATGAATATCAAGGCTTGTACAAAAAGCTGGTCACAAGCCTTGTCACAGCAAATCCAGAATCGAAAGCATTACTTGTGCGAATGAGAAACATTCTCAACAGCCTCGATGTATTGTTGATGGACGTGTACGTGTTGGCCAGAATTTTCAAGCCCAGTTTACAAGATAGCAATATGGTCATCATTCATGTTGGATCGGCCCACGCTGACAATTACGTTCGATTCTTGAAATTGCAGGGATTTCATATCGACGCCGGTCACAAACTCTCGGCAACTTGCGTTCAAATCCCGGAGATGCTGAAGCCATTTCTATCCTGACCATATGTCCCATCTTAAGACGTTTGGCAGAGCACAGCACCAGATTTTGTTCGTGGAGGGGTATCCACGAACGTGATTCCGCGTCCATGAGTGACATAATTGAGTGGATGTGATTCACTCCAACTTGTGTTGAATTTATGAATTTTGACATTTTGGGCATTTGAAATGCCCCATGCTGACCTATTTTTGCGAGCTTTCGATTTGACGGTGGGAAAGGAAATTGGTGGCTATAAGATCACGGACGCTCTGGCCAATGAGAGTGTCGTACAACGGTGGCAAGTATACGGCTATCTGGTGCAGTTGACCTTCCAGCCAACACAAGGAGCTAATTACGAACTCTTTGGCCGCACCCTGCAACACTATTTGGCCGCCAATCGGTGGGCTGCCACACCGTCAGGTCATGTGTATCAATGCAGCATTCCATGGCCTCCTGATGTCGCGGCTCTGCCCAATGGTGGTGTCATACTCAGCTTCAAGGGAGCACGGGCTATTCACACTGCCCGTGCCAACGCTGATGGTCCCATCGTGACATGACCTCATTCACCGCCATGATCTGATGCGTGCTTTTTGATGTTGCGGTTCGTCTACCATGGATGTGATTTGAGTAAACTGATGGATTGTCATGTCGAGTGACACGAAAAAATGTCCCACTCTGATCCATTTCTGCGAGCTTTTGGGTTGACGGTTGGATCGGAAACAGGTGCTCATCAGCTGATCGATGTCCTGATCGACGAAAATGTCGTTCGTCGATGGCGCAAATATCACATCCAACTAATTTTTCATCCTCGTGAAGGCGCCGATTATGAGTTATTCCTTCATAAATTACAACATTATTTGGCACTTGATCGATGGATCGAGACATCGGCGGGTCATGTGTATAGGTGCAGTATTTCATGCCTGCTTGCCACGTCTTTTTCCAACAGTGACGTAACATTGACTTACAGTGGTCGTGCCATTCCCTCATCCAGAGACGCTGCAGTTGGTCCCGTAATTGTTTAGGTGACATTACCGCATCTCCATGGAGATGCAATTTGCATAAATTGCCGTGCAACCATCTCATAGAACTTGGAGGATGGCGGCATAGGAACCAGGAGTGAACTGCAGAACTTGCAGGAAGCGTGCGTCACCCTCGGTGGCGTCAAGGATGGGAATCATGGTGTAAGCCTTGGAGATGGCATACACCACATGTGGATAAATGAGATCAGAGGGAGGAGTCTCCAGCCCTGGGTTGATGCCTTGTGTTAGCCACAACATGCCCAAGTTCAAAGCTCTTTCCAATTGGCCGCTCCGCACTGTTTGGATCATGTAGATATGTCCATCAATGTCCTTGTATAGGACAGGCTCGGTCTGTGTGGCCATGGTGATGCTCAATTGGGTCTGGATGGGGGTAAAAGTGGTATCCACTTTGGCCATTAGGTGATTGGCGATCCACAAGTCCAAATGGTTGCGATCCGTGAAGATGCGGACTCCCGGTGGCAGGGGAAAATCAGATTCCCACACGTAAATGCCATTGAGACGCGTTTGAATTGGATCATCCAAACCTTGCGTCGTTACCTCGATACGACGGAAGTAAGCTCGCATTTTGTCATAGAGAGCCGGATAGAGATGGATGCCGTCGGCCTGGAAAACACCGGGCCACCAATCACCGATGGCCGCGGCCATCTCCATGACAGTGTTGTCGGGTTGGGGCACGGGCAAGCGACGCGGAGCGTGTAGAGGAAAGACCCGGCTGACGCTGTCATCGCGATGCACCATGCGTTGCCACCACGTGGCCAAATCACTTCGATTGTCAAGTCGCCACAGCCACTTGATCAACTGTACCAAGATTAAGGCCCAACGTTGGGCTACCCGCAGTTCATAGACGGGACCGCGAAAGTTAACCGTGCCCGTGGGAATGCGCAAAGTGGGGGGAGGAACTTGATCCAGTGGAGAGAGTGTTGCCTTGTCGGTGGTGATGCAGGGCACATACACCCCAAACTCATAATCGAGGACGCGGAACCAGAGGCCTTCCGACAAGACGCCGGTGGGATGACCAAAAAGTTGTCGTGCAGTGGCTGCGGTGGTGGCAATTAAAAAAGCGATGGGGGGCAAGTTAAGGGGTTGCGCTGGAGGCACACTGAAAACGACCATTTGGGTCGCGTCAGTGGGATGCCGCCGAGCCAAAATACGCAGTTTGCCGTATGCATCGACTCGTTGTGCCACCAAATCATCATAGATTTGGTCCCAAGCAATTTTGGAGAAAGGATCATCGCGCACCCGCAATCGCGATGCACTGATGACTGTCCCAAAGTCATATCCAGCCGTCAGGGTATGTAGGGTGTTGCTGAGACCCTGGTAGAGAATGCGATCAATGTCCAAACCAAAGTAGAAGGTCAAACTGCCTGTAGCACGAGGAATAGCACCGTAGCCACCCATGGCAGTGCCCGCAGCAGTCGTCTTCTTCGTTTTGCAGCACGGTTTCTCGTCTTCCTCTGCCTCACTGATGGCATTGTCACTGCCACTGCTGTCACTACTTTCATCATCGTCATCGCCTGTGGTGACGTCCATGATTTGACCTCGAGAAATGACAAGCTCGCATTTGGGTTGATCAAAGGCAGTGTCAGAGTGTTTGATGACCAAAATAGCAGCACGGGGCCGATGTGGTTGTGCGTGGAAGGATCGACACCGCGGCACTTCCAGGACAGGACCTTTGGTATTTTCGGTGACACCCTCCACTGGATGCAAAGATCCGCTTGGTGCCACCACGTAGATGTTGACACCAAAGAGTTCTTCACAGCCTCGGTAGAAAAGATATGGATCCAGGAAGACTGCTGGATTGCGCAGCCGATCTTGAATTTCGGCCATGGGCATGTCATAAAGTTCCTGTTTGTACACCAGAGGCTGTGTGTCCGCTGCCAATTGTTCGCGCACTTGAGTGACATAAGCTTCTCGATCGGCGGGAGGCAATGCCAAATAATCGACATTTTGAGTCGCCACCAGCAGGCAATGGAGTAAACTGGCGGGCGAATCGGGGACTCCATATCGCACGAAATCCTCGTTGGCGGCCGTGACCGCCCGCAAGAAATTGGTCAACTGCTTGGGAATGGAGGCGGTGCGACCTGCGGGGAGGACTTTGAGTCGACTGATACGATACACGGCTTTGGTGGTCTTAACCGCATCATCAGTCTCATGGGTGCCCCACACTCGGGCGTACTTTTCATACGTGGCGTCGGTGAAAGATCCCGTGCTGACACAACACGGCACGTATGGAAACTCGGCCCGGTTTTTGCCCTTGTTTTCCCGAAACATGGGATATGGATAGACGTCTTCTGGACAGACAAAGCTGTATTGCGGTGCGCCCACAGGCGGGAATCGCATAATTCGTCGCTCCTCTGCCTGCCGCTCGCTGTTGATGAAGGTTTTGAGACGCCACTCCTCTTCTTCATCTGGGGCAATAATAATGGGCTGCTTGGGGCATTGACACGTTTTCGCGTAGCCACTCTCAAAAATTTCGGGAGCCAGGATGCGCAGCTCCACATTCTTGGATGGTTCCGCTTTTCGCGAAACCTTCTTTTTCTTCTGTGCAGCTGCGGCCTGGGTTAAGGAAACGCAAGATCCAGGCAAGACTTGATGGAAGAGTCCTTCAATCACGGGTCGTTGGAGGCCATAATAAGCCATTAACCGACGAAAAATGTTCATGAATTGGTCCAACACCGCGCGAGATTCGGCCTTCACCTTAATGGGCAGCAAATTCATCTTACCCACGCTACGTGAAGTCAACGATGTGGAAATCGAACTCTGCTCCACCGCGATACCTTCTGTGTCATCATCAATGGCGCCGAAAGAGATCGATGCCGAAGCTGCGGTGCTGAGAACCTCTCCGAAGACCTCTTCCGTGCTCAAAGCGGTGGAAATGCTGCGATAATGGATATTGAGCCGTTGCTTCTCGGAACGAGGTTTGCTTGATTCTTCAATATAGAGATAGGCGGCCATGACAGGAACATTGAGAATCATGAAGTGCAGACTGGCCTCAGAAATTTCCACATTGACCATGTTAAAAGTACCTCGCACCTTGATCTCAACCGGATCCTCGAAACGCAACATGGGAAAGGCTCCTTGAATTCGCTCCAAAGTCCGGCGAATGACGGCTGGATTGGCCGCAATCGACACGATCAAATGACCACTGTCTAAATTGTGGATGGCTCGGACGTATCCATCTTTCAGTGTGGAGACCAATTCCGGGGCCGTGTGCACGGTCATGTAAATGGTGTTGGCACGGGTCGTTTGACTGCTGGGCGGGACGGTCAACTTAAGGGGTACCAGAGTGTTGTCGTCGAGAGTACCCTCGAACAAATAGAAGCTGCTGTCCCCATCACCATTGTTGTACTGAATGTACGGCACCTGGACGTTGGCTCGCGATTGTGCGAAGACTTCCACACCATCGCTGACATCAACAGGTGTCCCATCGGCGTTAGTAACGGTGTAACGCAAAGTGATGTTGTTGAGCAAAATTGGTGACACGGTCACGGGAACCATCTCCGCCAATGTTTTTTGGAACTCCAGGATGGGTTCCGTCAGGCCACGATCATAGTCGACTTGCAGTTGAAATTGGGCAAACCACTCATTATAGGCTCCGATCAGAATGTCGGCTGCCGCGTATGTCGGCATGTTATCGTACTTCCGGAACTCGGTGACGACTTCATCGAAGATCGAGTTGAGGTCGATTTTCTGCTCGAGTCGGACACCCACATATACCATAATAACATTGAGAAGAGACAATTTGGAATCGGTAGCGGTGACATTGGCAATGGCAGTAGACAAGTCCCAGCCCGGATTGGCGGCGATGAGCTCTTGCACCGAATACAGGTTCCCGTCAGCACCCAGATATACATACTTCATGGGAATTCCGAGTTGCATTGCCGCCTTATATCGAACGGTGATTTCGTTGTCATAAGATGGGTCCATTTATCGAGGCGCGGAAACCGTTCTCGCATCTGCGCACGTGTGGACGTGCAGAATAGCGCAAGTGAAGTCATCACAGATCTTTTAACCGTGGAAATGGCTCTCGCACCTGTCAAGCTTCAAAGTGGTAGTTTGCCCGTCGTTGTAAGTACCACGACCATAGCGGGAACGGCGAGCGTGACACCGATCCAGTTTGATCGCCACCGTCACATGACGGTGGGGGACGGGGATCCGCAAATGCCCTGGCGTTCCTTGGCCGGACAACAACGATCCGCCATTAAATGGGGTCAACTGAAGTTATGGGTCACGGAGATCCAGTTCTTGACGTTGTATTTGGATTTGGTCAAGCACCCTCATCCCATCGTCGTGTATGTGGGTGCCGCTTTGGGAATTCATATCGCAGGTCTCGCCGATATGTTCCCTCCTGTGACCTTCCATCTCTTCGATTTTCATCCCAAACGCAAGAGGGTCTTTCACGAAGTCTTGGAAGATGATGCCGGCAAAAGCCGCAAGGCCAACGTTCAACTTTTTCAACGCTATTTCACCGATGCAGATGTGGCCACATATGCCGCCATGCCCAGTGTCTATTTTATCACTGATATCCGTTCCTTGAGCTACGACAAATCCAAGAAGACGGAAGCCGACAATCGTCGCAATGAGAAGATGGCGTGGGACGATATGTTATTGCAACAGCGATGGGTGCTGGGCATCAAACCGGTGCGAGCCTTGTTGAAGTTGCGCTTCCCGTATTGCTATGACTTCGTCCAGAAGGAAATCGGACCCACCTGCCCCTATCTGGCGGGTGTTGTGTATTTACAGCCATGGACGTCTCCCTCCAGCACCGAAACTCGGCTAGTTCCCAACGACACATACAACACACAAGAATGGGATTACCCAGCCGTGGAAGGGATGTTATTTGCTCACAACACCGGCATCCGGGAGAGTGGTCGTTTCCTCAATCCACTTGATCTGACACCAACGCCGGTAGCGCCAGAGTTGGGTTTTACCATGGATTGGGATTCCACCTTCACCGTGATGGTGGTGATGGACTATCTTCGCTTCGTGGGGGCTCTTGTGACCAAGCCCAATGTTGTTTCTGTGCTGGCTGTATTGGTAGGTCGGGCCAATGTAGGTCGCACCACGCTGGTGGGATTGCGCGCCGGCATTCGCAATTTGGAAGATGATCCCAACGACGATCGTTGATCTTCCATCACATATCCATGGATATGTGATGATAGTTCTTTGTTTCAAACATCTACCTCGAAAGTCAATGATTATTTGTGATCGCCAATTCTCAAAATTACCGGCTACTTCAACTTTCTCTATCGCATGGCCATGCATCATTTGACATTATCTGGCATCTTGAGATATATGGCATATGCTTGAACACGATTCCGCATCAATAGAGGACATCATTTAAGTGAACATTACCCTATCACAATGAAATCACGCATGGCAAACTTGGCGTTTGGGGTCATTTCACCATCAGCAATAATATCATGTCATCGTAATGACATGATTCAGCACAGAGCTTTGAGATCCAAAAGATCGGTCATACTGAGATTGTGAAGGATACCGACTTCGCGATCGATATATGAGGTGGCAGTGCCAGTGGGACTGACATTGTCAATACGATAGTATGTCGGCGTCTCTGAGACAATCTCAATCAGAGTGGAGCCATGTTGAATGACAGTTTGTGGCACTTCATCACACGTGAAGACTAAATCCATGACTTGCCGATGAGCCCATGGTAGTTGGGCACTCAATACCTCAGACAAACGCGATATGGATACGGGCGATGTGTCCATTTTGAAGGTTTGCGGAAAAAGTGGTGACAAAAGATTGATGGGTTACAATCTCACCGCGATATTGTGTGATCATGATAAATGCCACTCTGGGTCACTCTTGTCATCATTATTATTGCTGTCATCATCATCAGTGTGGTCTTGATGAGCATGCAGCCCAATCAACCCAAACGCAAGACATGGTCTCTGGAGCCACTGGTGCAAGCGGAGCCGTGTTGCATGAAACGATACCGTCCCTGGTGTGAGGATGATCCGGGCAATTATTGGGGTGCTTTCAAGGTCGATCGCAACACTTCCTGGGATTTGGATGTCACCAGTTCCGGGTATTACGAAGTCGATGTTTATGCCTATCCCAGCTGGGAATGTGTCCATGCCGATACCAACATTCGGCAACTCTCTTTCGATGCTTTTGAACCGGGCACGTATGTTGTTATCATCTCCAGTGTCAAGGACGTGGATGGCACCTTTACGCGGTGTTTACGGCGAGGTCGCTCTGTGAGCGTGGCGCGACATCATCGTGCTTCCAACGCCCATCTTCAGTCTCGCGTCGCTGATGTCATTGCGCAGTGTCAGCAACATGTGGTTCGCAACAACCTCTATTTTCAACAAGAAGACTTCTGTTCCCAGCCCGTACAGATGTTTCCACCCTTGGCATGTACCAAAATCGAGAGTTTGACATTGCAACCGGGTCACCATGTCGTGGTGTCATCCGAACCTGTGAGTGGAGAAGGACAAGAAACACTCTTCTGTCAGAATGGCCTCACTGCCGTCTTGGTCAACTCAGAAGAATCACGCACATACACACAGATTAACGAGAATACAACTGATGAGATGTTGCCCATCTATGCGTATCGATGCGCATGATCTTGTCCCGATCATTCAAAAGGATCTGGGAGTGGGAGCACGCTTGTACGCGGGTTTTTGGCCAGCCCTGGTCGCAAATAGTTCTTGTATGCCAGGGAGACCGACACGATCGATGATTTCGCGGAGATTGGTGACCAAGGATAGGTATTTCTCTTTGGGTTTGTAAGGCAAACGGCCAATCTTGGCTCCTAAACCCACCAGAAATGTCTCCACATCCGTGCCGAAACCGTCGTTGGGCATCAGAGTGAAGATGTCCGCCAACGTTCGATACTCTGCCACACTGACACCGTTGATTTGCAATGGAATTGGCTCAGAATGCAGCAAGCCATACGGCGGAGTGCTCCAAATATCCCCGTTGGGCATCACAAAGACGAGACGCGGATAACTGTGACCACGGCGGCCCACATCTTCAAACCACATCGGTTCGAAAGGCAAAGTCCCGGCAGTGGCAGCAGCCATGGCAGCCTCTTTCGTCTCGCCCGCTTTCACCGCTGCACTGTACGTCGCCATCACAAACTCGGCATGTTTATAAGCATCCCGAACGACTTTGGGCACCACCATGCTGAAGGCACCACCATCGTCAAACATCTGATTCAGACCTAAACCCAGCCACACCTCGCCAGGTTTGTAGGTACCCAACGGGACCAGCGTCAAGAGTAAATCATCAAACTCACCAGGATTGGCCATCATCTCATACAATTGGCTGGTGTAGACATCATCACGCTGCATACTGTAACCACCCATCCTGACACCCCTATCGTCATACTTCTCGTATGTCGTGGTAGGAGGTAACCAACTCAAGACACCTGCATGTTCGGATATCAGTCGCGCAGGCAATCTTGCAAAGACCGCTCCCACTCGCCCCGGTCCCGGTGGTACTTCTTCCAAGATTGCAAAATGTCGAGGATCGACCAGCAAACGCAATTGAAGACGCCGCACAGCTTCCGCATGCTTCAACTTCTTGAGTACATGCATTCCGACGTCTGCCAACATTACTGCCAGCTGTTCGACAGTGAGATCGGCATATTCTTGTGGCTCCATTTGGAGGGTCCAGAAAATCCACGGTCGGAATCACACTTTCATCGCTTAATAGCGAGCCACATTGCCATGGCAATGTGATGAAAGTGTGATTGATTTACCGAGGCAAGACAGTCACATGCACGAGTATTGCAGCTAGCCGAGTCACAAGGAGAGGAACGACAAATGTGTGAGTTCTTCGCGCAGCGGCGTCAGATCATTGGTATTTGTTGGAATGCATGATTCATGTCGATAATTACTTGGAGCTGAGACCTTCCTTTTCCAAACGTGCGGCGATGGCCTTGACATGACTGGTGTATTCGATGATATGGTGCATGGCGCTGTTGATGATGTTGTACGGAAAATCCAGTTCCCGGGGCAAATCGGCAAAGATAACCCATCGAGGTGAATTGGTGTGATTCCAAGCCGCATGGGGATAGGTGTCGTCAAAAGCGTAACCGCGATGCTTCGCCCATTTGAAGCGTTTCCCACCAATTACCATGCCCGTATCTCCTTCCGGAATATCGAGCGCGTAGTGGTACCGCACGACACCCATGCTAATACCTCGATGTTCTGGTAATTGGGTGCCTGGACCAAAGACAGAGACGTGCAGCAATAAAACATCGCGTCCCAACAACTGCAAAATATGGCGCAGCGTCGGTAAGTACTGAGCGGTGCCGGCCCATGTGTGCAGAAACTTAACCCATATGGGGCGCCAACGAGGATCGCCCAAGCTTCGTTGGGCAGTATCCATCTCCACCATGGGAACACCCATATAGCCACGTTGCACTAGAGCGGTCACTTCTTGGTGGATCTGCTTGCGAAAGGCGTGGATGCACGCATGGAGATCGCGAATACCCGCGTGAGGTGAGTATTCAGCGTAAATAAGACCGGGTGGACATGGCTCCATTCGCAAACCTTGCTGGGTATAACAACTGACTCGCATCGATTGGGCCATATAGATGACTTCAGCATTCTGGCGATCCCGAAGAGGCTTGACTTTATGATTCCACCAGTTGATGATTTCATAAGCATTGGTCATGACACACCATCGCATTATGAGGCACGTGCTGGCGAGCAACAGAATTGACGCAAGAAAGACGACGCACATTTACGGGGCCGTTGAAATGAGTTTCCCTGATGACCTCAAGAAAATTGCCTGGTACTACTGGGCTATGGTCATTACGGTGATCATCTTACTCTTTATCGTCGTCATCACCTCAGCTCGCTATGATGGCGCACCCATCAATACAATTGAGCCATATACAGAACTACCCGCTGTCTTGCGCCGTGGGTCCTGATGCGTCCAATGTCCATGGACATTGGACGCTTTTGGTCGTATCAATCACGTATACATACCCAAGAAACCATGCTCTTCCTCGTCGGCGGCCCGATTGCGCAAATATGACGCGAAGGCCATTTCCAGTTGTTTAGCGGTGATGTGAAATGGAATGTTGCCCGTGGCGTCACCGGCCATGGTCTCGTCATAAAGTCGCCCGAAAACGTCATCACCAAAAGCCAACTTGCACTGAAAGACCAGCCGTTCCGTGTCACCACCGAAGGCGGGAAAACTTGCCTTGTGTTTGCTGAAGAATGCGGTCAGGTTAGTGGGATCCATGGTCCATCCAATCTCGTGAACTTGGCGTTGGAAGATCTCCCCCAGTCCCTGTGCCGAATAGCCCTTGACATCGAAAGTCCACTGAAATCGACGCTTAAGGCCTGGTTGGGCGGCGAAGATCGTCTCCACCATGATTTTACGGTATCCATTGAAGATCAAGATGATGCCGCGGGGATGCTTGTCCATGAAAACGTTAATTTCGGTCAAAGCATCCATGCCAAATTCATCGCGTGGACTCATGCAAAGAGTATAGCCTTCTTCTACGATGACAACTTTACCCAAATGAGCCGTCAAAAAACGAGATGTTTTGGGTCCCGTTTGGCCACAAAATTCGGCCACAAAATCTTTGCGTGTGGCGACAACGTAACGATCATTGATGTCATCACACGGCGTCACTGTATCCAAAGTGCAGGGTAAATCAGGAACGGGAAAAGGACAGCTATCCCGAGTCACGGAGGAGCAAGATGGTGTGAAGGGATGATCATCTCGCGGTTGACATGTCTCGATCAAAGCAATGCACATGCCGGCCAAACTGGCATTGCGTCGTTCCACTTGTGTCCATGTCTCATTGTGCGTCAGGGCCATGTCCACCAAAATATCCGGCACCGGAGGCGATGTCTTCTGAAGAGGTGGTACCTGGATCATGTGTTGGAGTGTGTGAAAGGCGGCTGTGCGCGGCACATACGCGTCATAAAGTTTGGTGAAGCTGGTCTGGAAGTTAGTCAGATGAACCAACAAATCACCGGCTTGCCACGCCACATCGGCCGCTCGTTCCAGATAGGGTGGGTCGGGAGGAATTGAGGGTAAGGAAGTTGCTTCAACGGGCGGCACGACCAATTCATCGATGACGCCCATGCCATCCCACAAACGGGCCAAGATTTTGGCCGCTTTGGTCTTACCCACACCAGGCGGGCCTGAAAAGAGGGTATGCAGTTTATGGGTGTCAAATTTGGGACCGGTCGTGCCACTGCGACCCGATGCCTGTACCAATTGGATTTGGATTTGCTGAATGATGGAGGCTTTGACTTCATCCATTTCCACCAAATTGTCGAGATCTTCCAATGCTCGCATCAAGACATCGCACCTTCGAATGACACTCACAATGCTGGCCCCTCGAGCGAAGAGGTCTTGCAATCGATTAATCAACCGTCGGATGGGGGTGATATCGCTCATTTACCCTGAGTAGAAAACCCACCAGTCTTTTTCCACTACTGCGGAGCGGTGGCGCCGGTTTTTCACCGCGCCAAGAATCTCACCTCACCAAATGCAAACGCCGCTCGAGATTCGAAGCAATGTGCGGACCATGCGGGAGGCGTCTTTGGATGCACGATCCAAGTTTCATGCGCATATGCTCGATGACATGAAGAAAGGTACCGTCAATCCCGACATCTTGCTCATGGCCAGCATCCAAGAAGCCACTCGATTACCCGATTTGGCAACCATTGCCCTGGCTTTGCGGGGAGGAGCCAATCCCAATTTGTACGTGCAAACCGACATTGGTCCCGCGCATCTGTTAATTTTTACCGTTCACACCATGACGATGGCCAATCGCGATATGAATCTGATTCGCGTCACCATCATCCTATTAGCCTTGATGGGATCTACCTCTGTCAATCCCAGCTTCGATCAAGATGCGCAACAAGTGACCGCCGCCGACGCGGTGGTGCCTGATAGTGCTCTCTTGGCTTCCTTGGGTGTGGAACCACCTGTATCTCAGCCACTCACCAACAAATCAACACGGGATTGGTTGGTGTCCCAAGGATGGTATGGGGCGGAGGACTATAAGATCACACTAAAAACCTTTCCGGCCGACTTGCGGTGTGTTCTGGGTGCCTTTGCGGATCGCATCGACGTGGCGTATCCCGATGCCGTTCCGAGTTTGGAGGCCGCGGCCTCCTTTCAAGCACCTTTGATGAATCGACCTCCACCAACCGTAGAACCCATCGCTGCCACCACCGCAACGGCGGTGACGGTAGTTCCCAATCCCGATGACATCATGTTGGCACGCTGTGACAAAGTCATGAAAGCATATCCAATAGCTCGGATTGCCACGGCTGCCGACAAATTGGGTGGCGAAGTCTTGATGTTTCAGAAGGCTATTGGAGCCGCCTATGCTTTTGCCTTCGTCACCACCGTGGAAAATGGTTTTGTGCCCAGTTACTTCACCATGACACAGCTGTGTCTCAAGCTCAAGGAGACCTTCAAAACAGATCCACTCATTGGCAACGAATACCAAACCATGCTCCGACAAGCCGCTGCCATGGGAGCCACTTTGGATTTAGATCAGATGGCTATTATCAGCAGCACGGAAGAATCGATCGCCCGCAACATCCTCAACGCATATCAGAAGCCCGTGTGGGAGAAGACGTGTCGTATCCCCGGTGCCGCCCCCACCAGTCTGACACAATTGGCCTTTAACCTGACTCTGGATCCCAATCAGCCCAAAGCCGCTTTGTGCAGCCAAATGAAGACTCTGGCTGGTGCTGATGCCGAGACGTTGAAACAAGCAGCCATTTTGAGACAGAAAGCCCGTATCGGTACACAGGTCTCCACCGTGACCCAGTTCGTGGAAGGCGGCGTCCCCAACGTCCAATGTCAGAATCGTACCGTCTTGCAGGAGGATCCTCTCACCTATGGCAACGCGACGCTGGCTGCCTATAAGGATGGAGGCGACGTCAATTCACCCGTCTATTGCTTCACCTCGGATACCTTCGAACAGTTGTTGTCCTCTAAGACTAATCCCATCACCCAACGTGCTTTACCACCGGAGTTTCTGATTCGAGTGCAAAGCCAGTTGGAGGTGCTGAAGCGTCTCGGTATCAATCCGGCCACTCCCACATCCACTGTCAAAGCCATCACCGAACTAAGCATGCCCGATGCCATCACCAATATGCAATCGATACAGATCGTCAACAGCGTTCAGCAAGCCTATCGAGTCTTTGATAGTCACGATTTGACATCGTTGACCCCGGAGCAGATGAATGCTGCCTTGCAGACTGTGGGTATGGCTCAACCGTATTTGGATCAATTAACACCCAGTTTGCGGATGACGACTTTTGCTCGTGCTGTCTATGCTACGCTGAAAGCCGCGCCCGTCAATGCTGATAATACACCTAGTGCTGTCAGTCAAGCGCTCTTCACTGCCATCAGCCGTCAGTTCGGACCTTCCTAATTCCTCTTCATTATCACTTCATCATGATGAAGTGAAATGATGCTGGTGATCTCGGCACTTGAAATGGCAATTCGTCCGGACTATTCTGACTGGCCGCGTGGCATTGCGAATCGGGAACTCAAATTGGAGACACTGCCGCACATTGTCACCACATCACTCGAAGTGCTGGAGGAAGATGATGTCAAATTTATTACAGCATCATTGCGCGACGCTTTCATCGCCACTCCCATTGTGCCGCAACTGCCCGTACAACTGCGACTGCAAGATCGAGGTAAAGTCATCAGTATCTTATTGGGGCAGATGGTAATGCTGAAAATTCGAGATGTAGAACCCATTTCCAGCATGGTGACGGTCCACATTTGCGTCCAAGAGACAGACTATATCCGAGCTAGTATCTTCAGTATGAGCATGCATGCGCAGCAGTGTAATGTTCACACAGGTTACTTTTTGACAGAAGTTCCCGCCTCTCCCGCTTACGTTAAAGTGAGTTCGTGGTATCGGCCGTTAAATTTGTCCGTGTGTCGGGAGCACGGCTTTGCCATTTTGGTACCGTCTGTCCCGGGCATGACCGATATAGCTCGGTTGGAGCGGCTTGTTTATGAAACCACATCTCCGATTCAGCTGGGGCACATCACCGCATCGACTACTGTGCAACGTATCTTGGATACAGCCAGTCGAGAAATCACCATCATTCCCGATATGAGCATGGGGAAATGGATTGGTAACTTGACGGTGGCTGCCTGCTACAAAGATCATCCCGTTGTCACGACCACGGATCGGCCATTGAGGGCTGCTCGTTTGACCTTTTTTGAAGGTGAGACGGCACAAGATCTCATCGCTGTCTTCGACTACCTATCTCGAGAAGGTTATGATGTGGTTTATGGCATCAGCATGGGAGCTATGGTGGGGATGGAAAATACAGCTCGTCTCATTCGCAAGACCATGTACTTGAATTTCGTCAACCTGACGTTACCACCCGTTACTGCCGCTGATGTGGCTGTTTGCACTTTCTGATTACTTCATCCTCATGAGGATGAAGTATCCAATCTGAATCCTTCTGATCTTTTCACCATCAACAAATGCCACCTCGCAAGGCTCATAATTGCATTGGCTGTGGTACGGTGGAACCTACTGATTTTGCCAAGACGATGAAGTCAAAATGTAAGAAATGCCAACGGCTCATTCCCAAACAAGTGAAGCTCGTTGAAACACCACCTATGGCCGCTGTCAAGACCGACGGATCTCTTCCACTTACGGCAGCTAACCTCAGTCACTATCAATACTATCAACTGCATGGCACATTTCCTCCACCAACGACTCAGCTTCCAACTACTATTGAACAAGGTTCTGTTCATGATACCAGTGAGTCAGGATCACATCGTGAAGAAGTCAGACATGAATACGGCCGTGTTGCATATGACTTTAAGTCGGCCATAAGCATGATCGACTCCCTCTTCAACGAACGTAATGCGTTGCGCAATGTCGTTTATGACCTCACGAACGAACGCAATTTCTACCGTGATCAGTGTGCTCACTTTAGGCAGGTCGTTTTTGGGTCCGAAGCTGTCGTTTTTGATGAGTATGCGGTGGCCTCCTCTTAAGACAAGCATATGCTCACGTTGCATATGATATTTATCACGTTATTATCACACTTTAAATGACCGAAATTCTGACGTGTCCCCAATGTCTTATTTGCCCATCAGATGGGCATTTGACTTGTACAAAAGTTCATACACATGTCAGTGACAGGTGTGATGGGTGTGGTCTACTTCGTTTACAAGAGTGTGATTGCAAATTCCTGTGCATGAAATGTGAAGGATGTTTCGCCACCCATGTGAAATTCTGTCGACACCCGTGTGTTGCATTAATTCCATTTGCGTCAGTCGCAATGACACCAATTCGGTCCATTTCACAAGTAGTCGTACATACACCCATTGTTCAATCAGTGAGTCCTTTAACTGAGGCTGAACGTATTCGAGCAGGAGCAGAGCTTGCAGCGAAACAACCTCCCGGGATGCGAATGAACAGAGCGCTGATGGGGAATTACGTGCGGCCAGCATCACCCATAATTGATCCTGCATCTCTCACGACGTATCAAGAGATACGTGCGGCTTTTGGTGCGACATGTGATATGATGGAAGCACTTGTATTAGCTGGTCATCTTGCCATTGGTCTCGAAACACCAGGCGCGTGTAAATTATGTTTCATGAATGCTCGGAAGAGGGTTACCATGGGGATTAGAGAGGTCAGAGATCAAGACGGGCTTAAAACGGTATACGGCAGACTTGACTTTTGTGGAGCAACTTGTCCTGTTTGCGTACCATGGCGACCTGGAAACAAAAAGAGGATTCGGAGACTGGTCGACACTATTCACTCCATCACCACTCCAACCACTGGTAAAGAAATAGTACCCCAACCTCGTGGAAAGGGATGCGAACGACTGTTCTTTGTCAGTATCACACTACCGTCATCTACTGGATCGCCTGAACAAATTCACAGCACCATCGTTGACAACATCAAAACATTCACAGCTATCAAGAAGAGCTATACTGTGATAGGACATTACGGTATTATTGATTCGACGGCTGTTGACGGCCCCCATTGTTGTGTTATTTTCAGAATCGGGCTTCAGGTATCTGAGACGGGTGCTCCTGTATATCGTCTTTCTTGCAGCAATCCGTTTTTCAAAAGGTTGGGAAAATACCGTGAAGCTGGTCTTGGTAGCTACAAAGGTGAAGCTGGGGAAAATGTGATCACCAAATCCATCACAACATCTGAAGTTGACACACTTGTCAGTGAATACATGCAAACGCATGGAGTGGAGCCAATTGGCTCCATTGAATCAATTTATCATACTACATGAAATTCCTTCGGTATCATCAAGTTAAATAGTCATGACCATTTGACGATCTATTATCACGCTTATCACCCTTATCACACTTTGGGGTTCCCAAGGTGATAGCATTATCATCTCATCATTCATATGCTCTACGACGGACGTTATTTGCCAGCAGAGCATATGCTCTGCCTTAAGAGTGACAGAGCATATGCCATCAAATTCCATCGTGGATACCCTCCACGAACACGATTCCGCGTCAACAAGTGAATCACCTAGTGCTGTCGAAAGCCTAATAAGTCTCTCATATCTCACAATTCATGCCCATGGGCATGAAGCAGCAATCCTGATGCCATTCGCAACATCACCACATTTATGTGGTAGAATAACTATGATGTTCTATGCGCTGCCGTTTGCTGGAGATCTACAACAGTATCAGTGATGATCGTCGTCAGCTGAGGCTCTAGCCGTTCTAGAATGGCAGACGTGCTTAGGCTGCTCATAAAACCATCCAAGTGACCTGAAATATCAGTCAGCTGAACTTGTTCTTGATGGCTAACACTCGCATTAGCTATGGCAGCAATTCGAGTTTGGTACACTCCGATTTCGGATATGATGATTTGAAGGTCAGCCACGGTGGCAAGATGAGTTTGGGCAAAGGCATTGATCTCAACCCAGGAATGCATGCTCGCTATGGCCGAACATGTGGCCACGGCTGCCATCACGTTGGGATTGTGGGATAACATTCCGAATGCTACGATAGCCGTGAGAAAGCCGAGTCCTGTGTGAAGCAGTCGCAGACAGTTGAAGATCCATTGATACAGGGCGGCAAGACGATTTCGCCATTGCTGCTGCCACTCAAGGATCTCACGAAGATGATCCAGTTTGACTTTTACATCCAAGTACAGTGATGTGGTGCTGACATGTTCCATCAAGAGTGGTGTTGCTTCAGTCATTGTAATGGCCATCTTTGGATTGGTGACATTATGCAATAACTCGTTGCAAGTTGGCATCATACCTCTTATGACTGAGCATATGCTCAGTGGTTATTTTGGTTTGTGGCCACCCCTCCACGAACACGATTCCACGTCAACATGCTACTATATTTAGTGCTATTTGAAGCATAACAAATCTCGTGTTTTGTGTCCATGGACACAAAAACGGATCAGGCAGACGTTTTGGCGCGCGCTCGCAACGCCACCACTTCTTCCGGCGGCAGGCGAGCCAAATACACATCAATAGGAGAATGAGCCTCCAATCGTGCCACCAACTCGGCTTTGACACCAGATCGTTTCAATCCATAATGTAAAGCGGCTGCCTTCAAAGCATCCACTGACAATATAGACCATGTCAATGGCTCCATCGGCGCCGATGTCAGACTGGGACGTGGTGGTATGGGCGAACTGGGAGGTGGCATAGGTGATGATCGAAAGAGACCAAAATACGATCGTGGTGGAACAAACGGTGGTGCCGCCGGTGGCGATATGGTCACGGCTCCCATAGCGGCGGCCACCGCGGCAGCTGGTGGTATAGGCCGGGAAACTTGAGGTGGAGCGACAGCTGCTGGTGCTTTGGGCGTGCGCGGCGCTCGGGCCGGCTTTTCCACATTTTTCAAGATCAACAAACCGTCGGCGGAACATACGACGAAGGTCCACAAAGGACCTGCGACGATGCGTGCTGCCAGTTGATCTTTGTTGACTCCTTCGGGGACAGGAATGCCCATGCCACGAGCGATGATGACCAAGACGCCATGTTGTAGTGACCCTGTCAAGTTGAAACGCAGAAAGGGAATCGGATCGACGGCATCGAGTCGCCGAGCCAATTCCTCACGGAGTCCGGCCGTGGAGAGGCCATAAAAATCACAGGCATTCGTCAAGCCGGGCACGGTCAAGCGAGACCAGACGGTGGGTTCGGGTGGCGGTGGTGGAGCCGGCACCGGTGGCATTCCCGCCAAGCCGAAGGTGCGCTGATATTCCAACATATTCATCGTCCCCATGGAGAGATTGCAGGGCGCACAAATAGGCCTAAGATTCTCCACCGTAGTGGTACCGCCACGGGCTTCTGCCACCACGTGACCACAATGGAACTCTTGCATGGAAATGGGATTGCGTTCACAGCAAGAACAAGGAGCGGTGGCGACCTCATGCCCGATATGGGTATTCCAGACCAAGTCTCGCAACTGCTTAGGGATGGCACGTTTGGCAGGCATTTGAGGGTGTCACGATACCCTCATGTCACCATCGACGTTACACATACATCAAGGCAATTTGACGAGCCGAACATGTGGGTATATGAACATTGTAGAAATCAAGATGGAGGGTGGCGTTGGCCATGATCATTTTAGCATCGGTGCCCAACTGCGCTCCCATGGCCAGGCCATGAACAACAATGCATTCATGGTCGCATAACCAAGCAAAAATGGATCGCAGACTCGCTGTTGCATCACCCAAACATTCGAAGAAGCAGAGTTGGGCTGCTAAGATGCGGGTCACGCCTTGAATGACGTATTTCCGAACGCAAGCGACACCGCCTTCGGCTTTTAGCCAAATAAAAGGTGGCATGGATAGTCTAGACCAGCTCAATGCTGGATCGATGGTAATGCGGCGTTGCGCTGCACTTATAATGGCTGCCGCATCTTCCAAAGAAGCCGGTGAAGCGGTGGTCTTAGGAAGAGAGTAGGTACGTTCCACCAAAGATGTGGTATCTCGGAATCCCCGGCTCGGCAACGTGGGGAGTTGATATTCGGCGGCAAGACACGCTTTGACGTTGAGGGGTCGATACCATGGCTTCATGGCGACGGCAGAGCGAGTCTTGGGAGTTCGGAGATAATGGTACCCGGTATGAATCTCCTTCGCGAAGCCCCACCGAATGATGGTTTCGATGAGAAACATGCCAATGCCTTGGGATCGATGTTCTTCCTTGACGCAAAGATGTGTAGTCAAACCAGTCAAAATGGGTTCACAACCTTTGATTGTTATGGCATGAGCCAGTGAAAGAGCGAAACCAACCATGACATCCTTCATATTGATGCGGACAATATATCCTTGACAGGGCCCGACAAGTGCCATATCCAGAAGTGCTGCGTTGTCACTGCCATTGCGACCATGCGTTTGCACAAAAAGTTCTTCCTCGGCAGAAATGGAAGGGAGATTATGTACGCTCATCCCTTCAGGCATAATGCGTAAGCGTGGTTCCGCCATGGTCACAACACCCACTTCTTCGGTTGGGATCGACACATCGGTATGTAGTTGACTCCACGACATTTGGGTTGATATTGTTTGCTGATGACATTGTTGTTTCATGTCGCCTATCTTCACTTCATCTCCATGGAGATGAAGCTCGTTGTTAAACGATGGAGATGAAGTTCGTTGTCAAATGGTTCTAAGACCATAATTGTGGCGGCGATTAAATACGACTGATTGATCACATCACCCATAGACAGCTTCGAGAGCGTAATTGATGTAGAGAAAGCCATCGGAAGCTTGATGGATATGGTAGAGGTCTGATAGATGGAGATGCTGCGGAAAAATGGTCCCGTTGACGAAGATGAAAATGGCCGTTTGAGCATTAACATGAATGCGCTGCCGAATGGTGTGGGAAAATCCGGCGATGCTCATATCGTGTGAAGCGAGAAAGCGGTGTTGATCGATATCAGGATCACGCGGACTGTGTCGATGCACCAAAACGGGGATACGAGTGGGATGATTCTTCAACAATTTAATAACAACGGCAGAGCGAGTGTCGCGATGTTGTGGGGCCGTCATTTGAAGAGATGCGGGAATTACTTGCGCCCACGATTGATGGGACGGTTAAACGTGAGCACGTACATGGGTGTAATGGTCGTCAAAGACCCAGGGACAAAGGAACGATTCATGATGCGAACGACCCGATCCGTCTTGCAACCCAGATACTTGAGAACCGGATCGCTGATAGGCATTCGGGCCATCTGAAAGGGAGCAATATTGTTGTCACGATAGAAAGCGGCTGTGGCTTCAATGGAAAAGATATCGTGATGGGGCGTCCACGCGCATTGTAGCGGGTTGATCATCATCTCTTCATCCGTGAAGATTTGAATGAATTGCGTTCGACCTAAGGTTTCAACGCGAACTCGAGCAGTGGGACTCAAATTTTGTGGGATAATGAGGATGGCGCGCGTGCAGCCCAAACTGATGATGAGGGCGGCGAAATTCTGGACATACGCTTCGGGTACGCTGTTACCGCCGGGATTGATAAAATAGACCAAGCAGCGTTCGTGCACGCCATCGATTTGACCCTCCACCATGAACGTCATCAAATCACGCAGCGTTAATTCCCCACCACCTTTCGCCAACATGAAGCCACGGATCTCATCGTTCTCTGCCCGCATCATGACTTCCCACTCCTCAAATTCTTCTGGAGTGTAGTCGATGGCCATCGATAAATCATCGACATTGAAGCCTTGCGCACGGACCATCCGAATGGCATTAGCAAAGAGAGTGTGATGTGCCACCATTTAAAAGTTCACCAGTAAATGGATCTCATCTTCATTATCGTCATCATTGTTGCGGTGGTGATTGTGGTGGCCCTCCTGGCCATTATTGTCGTGCTAATAGTCCGCAAACCAACGGCCGGTTCCAAATGCAAAAGCACATCGGATTGCGGAACTGGGTTGCAATGCTATAAGGGCATCTGCATGGTACCGCCGGGGGGCAACTGTGGCATCGCCCGTGATATGTGTGCCAACGGTACCAAATGCGTCAAAGACGTCTGTGTGGGCGGTCTCGGCATGATGCCCATGGATCCCAATTACGGCTCCATCAACGCAGCACCGTCGCAGCCGATGCCTTCCGCCCCACCTTTCATGATGCGAGATGCGCTGCCACCTCGCTTTCCACTGCAGCAACAGCAACAGTACGGTGCTATGCCCACAATGACAAGTGAAATGACGAGTGATTGCACCGACCAGGCGCCCAACGTCTCCATGGAGCTGCGACGAGCGCAACGCGAAGCCGCCTCGCTGGAAGTGCATGGCGGTCGCGCCGGTAGTCACGATCGCCGTGAACAGACCGATTCGTCCATGTTTCCGATCGACGGAGAACATCATCATATGCGAGGCACCAATTTACTTGGTCTGGGTCGCGAATGTGCCGACGGCGAGAACCCCATTTCCACGGAAGGATGGGAAGATGCCGAACCCACAACACTACGCGGTGATGCCATGATGGCCGTACCCATGATGCAGCAGCAGCAGCAGCAGTGCCAGAAGCCTTGTGTTAAGCGTGATTGTCGCCGACAGGAGTGTCAGCAACAGCGGATGATGGCCATGCCACCCATGATGCAGCAGCAACAGATGGCCATGCCACCCATGATGCAGCAGCAGCAGTATCAACAACAACAGTATCAGCAACAGTACCAACAGATGGACATGATGGCAGGAGCATCTTCCGATAATAATCCTGCATCCATGGCCCGGATTCCCATGGGACAAACTAAGTTGATGTGGACTGCAACATTGGGGTCTCGCTATCCCCGGGTTATTTATGATGGCAGTGCGCATCTCATGAGTTTCACCATGACGGACAATAGCGTCATGTATACCACTACCATGCCTAATGTGATCCACGTGTATGATTTGGCCACATCCGCCACCACGACCATGTCACACGACAAGGGTGTGGTGGATGATTTGGAGGCAGTATCAAGTGGTGAGGTATATGCACGTGTGGGCAGTCAGATTTACGCGGTCACGGATAATTTCACCCCTGTTTCCGTTCCCTATCCGGTGGCTCGAATGACTTCCGATCCCATGGAGAGTCGCGTCTATATGCTCAAGTCGGATGTGGCGGGTCGTATTTATTATGGCGTTGATGAGTATTGCCTGTACACATCACCGACGCAAGTGTCGATTCACAGCCGTGAGGCCACTCGTCGATTGACAGCACCCAGCACCAGCAAGAATTATCTCTTGCTGATCAACGGCAGTCCCCGCTGGATGTCGCACTATCATCGGTCTTATGGCAGCAACTCGTTTCTCTACACCGAGTGAACGGTGCTGTGCGCGATGTCAACATGTTGACATCATCGGCATGTCGGGTTTTCCTTTTTGTGAGTCCTCCAAATGGCGTATAATGAGCAAATTATCCGAGACAATCTGGCGCTCTTCCAAGAGGAATACCCCGACATTACCGTCGATGAGGTGATGGAGGAGCTTCCTCTTCGTCGACACCTCCGTGAGATTTACTACCAAATTATTGACCGCAGGGTGCCGGAAGTGCCTCGCCACGTGCCTCTGCCAGAAGTGCCTCGCCACGTGCCTCTGCCAGAAGTGCCTCGCCCAAACCTACGTGTCATCGTCAATGCTGTCAACGAAAGACTGCAACGCGCCCTCGCCTTTTACACGCAGGTGGAAGCACAAGGATGGACGTGGGATCAGCTCGTTCCCAACATCAATCAAGGCCTGCGCATGCCTTTCTTCATTCCCATCGATTTGACGTGGTGTTTCTCAGGTACTTATATTCCAGTGGATCGTCGAGCCTATTTGGATGCCAATCCCGAAATTGCCGCCTTATTGGTGCGTTATTACGGTCACGAGCATCCCGAAACCGAGTTTGCCACCCTCGATGATTTGACACCTCTGTCAGATAACCAATTGGGCCGTGTCCTGGAAACTTTACAACTGGTGGTAGATCCAGGCGAGGCGTATACGGAACGATGTCAGCAGGCCATTATGGGTGAATGGATTCGTTTGGGTTGGCGACGAGGCGTCTTGGATTTGGACACCCGAATTAGATTGCTGCGGGCCCTGACTAACTACACGGCGGCGGAGTTGGCCCAGTTTCGACGGGATCCCGTCGAAACTGTGATTGCCCTCATCGATACCATTGTGACGGCACAACGCATTCCTATCAATCCACCTTTGGATTTATATGGTATTTTCACCGGGCAAGCTGTTAATGCACGGCATGACGTGGCTCTACCCCTGCACTATGTGGCGGCACTACGAGCTAATTTTGGACCGACACAGCCCCTCCATCTCATGTATCCCACCTACACCAGCGAAGAACTATATTTGATGGATGCAACCCTACGAGCCCGTATTTTGGCTCGGGACGGTTCCACTTTGGAACAATGGATTGCATATGGCTTCATGCCACCACCCAATCCGCAAGAAGTGGGCGAGCATGATGGTAGATGGCGTCGCGCTCTCAATTTATTGCGAGACGTGGATCGACACCGAATCGAGGCCGTGATCCAACATTTCAATGGCACCTTGTCGCAGCGAATGGAAGTTTACATCAGTGGGCCGGGTCGGGTGCCCGCGGATCTCGATTATGTCAACTTGCTTTTTGATACGGTGACCCCGGCCGAGCGAGCGCGTCTGGGAGAACGACTCTCCGATCGCGTCTGCCGCAGCATCACGCGGCGTCTGGGTGTTCACGAATCACGTCTCAGCGATGAAGTGTTACGACGTTACAGTACGGTCGTGATGCCCTTGGCCAATCTGCAAGCGCTATCACAACGACGTTTGGATCGGATTGCCGCACGGGAGGGCTGTGCTGCCACTCCACCCGCCATTTTTGAAGTGTGGGTGACCGCTGGATTCATTGGTCCGCTGCCAGCGTTGATACCGGAAACACCGCCGTCATTGGAAGTTGCTGTGAGACGATACAACCATTTTGCTTTTGATCATTTGTCTTGGTTTCGGGACTTGTCGCGAGTGGATCAGATCAAACATTACATTCTCTCCGGCTTGCCCATACCGGTGGTACCGGAATTCGATGTTGTCACGGCGTGGACAGGCATTCACAATCCCGCTCGCCGGGCTGATGTGTGTGAGGACTTGGACTTCCTTCGCGTTGGCTATCCCGACACCACGCATGCCCACAACATTGTCCCGACTTTCTTCCTGCCGGATCAAGTGCTGCTGTTGTTGCAGCGAGATGGCCTCTACGACGGCTTCCCTTTTGCCGAAGATGCGCTCAAGATTCAATGGGCTCGGTGGGAATGGACGCCCATACCGCATCTTAGTTTCACCGATGCACTTAACGCTTGGCTAGGCGCTCTGCCCGGACGTCGCATCGCCTTCAATCGATTTATGCTTGATTTCATCAATGATGAAGATGGGATAAGGGAAAACGAATCGTGGGGCCTGATGGTGGATATGATGATGATCATCACCGGATGGGATGCGGATGTCATTCAAGGACTGCCACCTATTTTGCGGCAGTGTCTGCAACGTTTCTATGATCTGGATTCGGATGATGTTCGAATTCTCCAAACCCAATCGCCTAATCTGTGGACGCATGCCACCTCTCTCACCGTTCCTCAACGTCGTTTCATTCAACAACAGTACACCATTGCTGCAGGTCATACCGCGGCAGATTACACTACGGCGTGGCGTCGACTAGGCCTTATCGATGATCCCACCGACGTTGTTTTGGCACGGCTTAATGATGTGTTGCACGCTCGATTGCCTGACATTTATGCTTTTGCACAACAACCACCCATGACACGTTACTCTACTGATTTGGCAGGCATCATTGCCAATAGTGAGGTGTTGGAAGAACGCATTCTGGCCCTGACTCGATGCCAAGATGCGATCGATTTGCAGATGCTAGCCGCCACTGTGGGAATCCGATCCAATGTCGTGCGAAGGTTGGCCGCTTATCGAGGCTTCATGCCACCCAACATGGGAGAGGAACTCTTCCATGACTATGAAGAGGCGGGATTAGAAGGATGGGCCAACCATGGCTACATCCGAGAATATGTGGCACCGTCAGAGGCGGTTGTGAATCAGGTGCGGGAGAAACAGGGGCTTGTTCTAGGCGATGACCTCATCTTTTTGGAGAAATGTACCCTTTTCGGCATGGATCCCCATCTGCCCGAAACCATCCTACAGTTCATTTGGTACGGAATACCTCTGGGGTTTGATCCCGAATTCTCTATCGACAGTTTAATTCCGCTCCTCGATGATGAACGATGGCGGCAACGGCTCATGGCCTATACGGGTACTCTCTCCGAGGTCGGACTTGCCAACTTCAACTCATATCCGCAGAGTTATGTCAGCGAGTTGGACACGGAACTCATCATTCGCATGATGCGGCCCGATGATGCTACAGAAGAGGAAGTGGCGGCTCGTGCGCACATGGCCGTATTTGGCTATTTGCAAGTCATGCAAACGACCAGTTTACCCTATGAGGTCATTCTTCGAACCCAGGAGGCATTGCAGCGGTGTTGGACCCAAGAACAAATCGATCAACTTTTGATTGGACGACCGTTCACAGACGGGGAGGGCATTCCCGTTCCACCAGCGCAGCGCTTCTTCGAAAGATTGCATTTGCCGCGTGGCTTTGGGCCCATTTTGGATGTTGTGTACTTGTTGACAGGCTCACGGCATCCACCCACCCGACGGATGGCCATGGCCGACGCTGAAGACATCTTGCCACGGTTAACTCGGTATTTGGGACAAAATGCTCTCACGTGGTATCCATATGCCACAGCCATGGAGATGGCGGCGTGGCGGGAAGTGCGCCTGATCGAAACAGCCAATCGTGATTTGGAATATCCGCTTCCTCCGGAAGCGGATCCCGCAACGATCATCCAATTGCTCGTGGAACAATACGCCGCTAACGACGCGGGCATCCCCGTTGTGGCGATCCCAGCTTTTGAAGGCACTCCCTTACCAACACCAGAAGCAGTTTTGCCCCACCCTGTTCGCCGTCAATTGCTCGTGGAACGTCAAATCCGCGGTGACGAGCCCAATGTCCTCGTCGCAATAACTCCGCCGGCCCGACCAGGTGGTGCACCTCTCTTCGCACCAGATGATGAGATTGCCGAAGAGGAGGGGATTGTGGATGATCTCGTCGCAGAACGGGTGCAATACCGCACCCCCGTTAATCCGGTCAATTATCCAGTGGAAGATGTGGTTGTCACCGAGGAGATCGTGACGGCACTGTTGCGAGGCCAATACTTTCTCACTCATTCCGGCATGCAGATGACACCCTTGGAATACATCTTTGGAGGCATTAATCCTGTCACGGTGTTGGAGGCTTTGGGCTTTCTTGTGCCACCCGAGTGGGAAATGCAGGTTCACGTGCTGTGGCTGTGTGCCATTTATGGGGCACCCCGCTATGGTGTTTCGAATCAGCTTTTCAACCTGGCAGACGTCGCCGGTTCTGCCGACATGGCCACGGAGATTTACGAGCGGTGCACGGGCTATCGAGTCACCCCCATGACGACCGATGTCGATCCGACCATTCTCAATTGGGACCGTCCCGCCGTCATTGCCAGTTATCGCTATTGCTTGCCCCTTAACACCATGAATTCACCATATCGAGCCTTGACCGCAGCGCAGACCAGTCACAATCCCGCCATGGTCTTGACGACCTTTGTCCGACAGATTGCTCAGCGCCCGCTGGAGGATGTGGTGCGTCGTCTTGGCATTCTATATCCGGGTAGCATCACCACACCCATCCAACGGTATCAATATGTCATGAATAATTTGCGCTCCTATCTCAATGCCTTTGCCCGTCGCAGCAGCCCCAGCCTTCTAACGGCATCGGAATTAACCAACCATCAGACCGCGGCGGTGGCACTCTCCATGCTGACGGATGTGGAGCTCTCCCGGAAGTATCCTTTCGAAGGATTGAGGTGGACTTCGCGTAATGACCTGATTCGCCGGCTCAGTCATCTCATCACTTCGCAGCAGCCTCGATGGACGTTGTTACAAGTGCCGGAACGTCGCCGCAACCCTCGCACCAGCTTGGTGACACTTTTGGATTTGATGTACGGCGATCCGACCGACCCGGTCTTGAGTTATGGGTCCTTCCTGGAATATCGAAGCTTCAACACAAGTGAATTGGTGACCACTTTTGCGCCCTCTGACGGTGTTTTCACGGCCACCAACCCCAGTTTCACGGGGACAGCCGGCAATGATGGCTATGTGGATGAATTGCAATCCTTTCCCGTCAACACCATGCAACAATTGCAGGAATTGTTGATGTTGACACATGACCCCGTCTTCATCCCACTGCTCCGAGCCATTGATGGATTCCTCAGAGAGCAAGATATTCATCAAGACTATTTGCGAGAAGTGCGACGAAGTCTCAATGCCTTGACGGTGGCGGATCGAGCGGCCATCCTGCGAATTGGTGGCCTCATTTTTCTCTCTTCCATGTACGCTCGCTTCTGGGGCGGACCCGGGCGTCCCTGGCCATATCTCTTCATCGAACACGCTGATATGGCCGTCGATGCCGTGCAACGAGATCTTCGCTACACAGAGAGTGTTGCCACGATCGACGCCGCTTTGACGGCTGCATCCGCCAATGTTCAGGTCATCATCACCAATCTGCATGTCATCAACTTCCAATGGTCCTCCTTAACACCTCTAGTGACCGTCAATCGATGGTCGGATCTATACGCACTGTCGAAAGAAAACAAGATGTGTCTAGCCGATTTGTCAGATCGTGGTACCCGCACCGCTTATGCTTTCTTGGTCACGATTGCCGAAATGTCACTGGAACAGTTCAACGCTCACATTATTGCTTTGACGGGTGATCCGAGTCAGGAGCCTTTCACACCCGGTAATATGAACACCAGTCAACATGTGGATCCAGCTCTTCGTCTTGAACGTGCCTATACCGTGGTTCGGGGTCTGCCCGAACCCGATCTGTAAATTAAACATGGACGTGTCATTCTCATGAGAATGACGTCACACGATGCCAAAATGCCGATTTGGCCACACAGAGAACATAAATGATAGGGAATCTTCCCCTAATATTATGAAGCTATGCACGCGGAATCGTGTTCGTGGAGGGGTATCCACGAACACATTTGGCGTCGTGACGCCAAAATGGTGTGATTCCAGAATAATGGCACATCGACATGCCCCGATGGTCACAATATTTTGATGAAAATGAAGGTGGCGACGTCGAATTTTCGACGTCAAATGCAACGTCCACGTCAAATCTGGGATGGGTTCAATTTCACCTCAACTCCTAATTGTTGTTATGGACTGATTGGTCGCTGCACCAAAATGGTCGAGAACGTCCACATCATTTCAGAGCGAGATCCAGGTCCCGATGGCCGGCAAATAATGTACGATTGTCATCGCATCCACCCCAACAACCCATATCAAATCTGCTTGCGAGGCCGTGATTGCAAAATTCCCAGTCATATGCACAACATGACACGCCTGATCGAGGCCATGGAGAGAGCTGGTACGCCAATACCACCCTATGTCGATCCAACAGCGCTCACATCCTTCCGTCAGCCTCAGTTTCCAGCACCGATGCCTCGCACCTCCATATATGCCTCATCTGCTGTGACGTCACCTCGCCCAGTTGTTGCATCACCACCCACAGCGATGACGGCCTTTCGTCGCCCATCTTTGGCGCATCCCATCAAAATGGTGAGAAGTTGGGTGTGGGTGCCCATCCGAGACACGGACTGTGTCGCCATCAAAGACGCAGATATGTTCACGTGCGCTCGCCCGCACGATCCACCACTTCGAGATATGAAGTCATTCACGCGAGTGGGCACATGGATGCGTGACATCATCAATAACCCGGACACCCTCATCGTAGGTTTTACCTCACCCCAAGTGGCATGTGTTCGAGCCGCTGATTTCATCATCGCGGCAAATGGCGTCTCCAGCAATACTTCTTGCTTGTTGGTCGAGGAATCATTGTGGCCTCCATCATTGATGGGACCGGACAGGCCAGGTCCCATGCGTCGACATGATTTGCTCGGTGTCAGCAGCCACGTCACCACCAACTTCAACACTTTCTTTCAATACCATCCCAAGGTGGGTGAGTTGAAGAATTGGGCCACCCCACCTGAGTCAATTAATCCCATCGATGCAGCCACAACCGCAACTCGTCGCGTGGCCGAAATTGGCCACTTGTGTGCTCATGATTATGTTTTGATTGTAGTGGCCAGTCTGGAAGTCATGAAGTCGATTTTACCGGCACTGCAATATGAATCTATAACCGCAGATACATTAGCCATTTGGACCGAACTAATTACTATTGATGGTAAGCAAAGTCTGCACCTCAGCGATATTCTGAAACGAACCGCTTGATGCCATATCATATGGCCACATGTCATCTCCATGGAGATGCAGCTGCGATGAATTGTGGCGCGTTTTGATATCTCCTTTCAAATAAATGTTCTTCCATAAGTTAGGCTGATGTGATGGACTATAGATTGTATCATCATATATCTTTAGTTCATTAGACCCATGGATTCTTATTACATTGGAATGTCGCAAATGAGAAGATGTGGACACATTCTGACGTCGCAAGAAATCTGCGCACACTTATTTTGGCACCCTACAAATGGATCAACTTATTCTCATCGTGGTTGTTGTCATCATCGCCATCATCGTCCTCATGTTCGTCCTCCGGGGCGTATTTGGTGGCGGTAGTACCGATGATGTGAAGTCAGGCGGACGCTTCGATGGCTCCGACTTTGGCAGCCGATTTGACAGCGGTCGTTTCGCAGGCGAGGAAGGTCCACGGGGTCCAGAGGGTCCCGAAGGCCCACGAGGCCGTGATGGTCATCGTGGTCCAACGGGAGCCACCGGGGCCACCGGCCCAACGGGACCGACTGGCCCAACGGGAGCCACCGGGGCCACCGGCCCAACGGGACCGACAGGCCCACAGGGGCCGGTTGGACCAACCGGCTCATCAGGACCCAGTGGCCCGTCAGGACCCAGTGGCCCGTCAGGGCCATCCGGTCCCAGTGGTCTCCTCGGCTTCGCCGACTACTTTGCCACCATGCCAGCCGATAACCCAGCCCCAATCACCGCGGGTGGTCGAATTGCATTCCCATCGCTCATCAACTCCTCTGGTGGTATAGTTTCCCAATTTGGAGGACCCACAAGTGGTCAGTTCCAAGTGAACTTCACAGGCACGTATGAAGTCTTCTTCGAATTGAGCACCGACGGACCTGCCATGGTCGGTCTTGCCCGCAATGGTGCCATCCAGAACTACACTGTTGCGGGACGTTCAGCTCTCCTGTCCCAGGTTGTCGGCCATGTGGTTATCACAGCAACCAATGGCGACGTGATCGATCTCGAGAATGTCGACCCCCAGTCCCCCGGCTTTACGCTCACACCATATGCAGGTGCCATTCTGCCAATCCCCATTCTTCCTCCACAACCACCACCCGTCACGGCTCATCTGCTTATCAAGCGGATTCTGTAATCGCCATCGTCGGCAGCATCACCACATTTCCATGGAAATGTGGAAAATCGCCATTTTGCCGTGTCTCCATCTATATTTGATAGGATTGGAATCACTACTTTGAGTCTCTCATTTCCCCGGAAATGTGTTCGTGAGGGGATACTCACGACCAAATCTGACGTTGTGCTCTGCCAACTGTCGTAAGAAAAGAGCATATGCTCTTGCCATTTGGCGATAAGCGTTTTTCACAAGTCATCACAAATTTGGTGAGTCTGATGAGATGTTCGTTGTCATCATGACAACAGTTCAAGCATGATGACAAAGAGCGTGATGAGATATCATCAAATATGAAGAATCATATCACCGTAGTGATAACCGTGGCTCTTATTCTTGCGTTGAGGGATCGGCAGCGGGAAGGCCGGCCGAACTTCCATCCACAGCAACATCGGCGGCGGGTGCCATGTGCATGCCGGGAATGGTGGCCATGAGATCGGAAGCTTGTTGTGCCGTTTCGGCGACCATAGTGCGAAGAGATTCTGATTGAAAGGCCACACCAACACGACTGATGACACCGCCAATATCGGAAGGTGCTTCGCCTTCGTTGACAGTCTTCATAATCTCGCCCACCACCTTGCCCACATTCTCCAAAGCACCCCCGGTCAAAGCGCTGCCCAACGCCGCTTTGAGGCCATCGGCGTTGATTTCCGAACCCATGCCCGACTGCTTCATGACGGAAGCCATGATTTGTGAGATACCTCCTAAAGCATCTCCCACACCGTCCCCACTTTCCGTGGGAGAGATACGATCCACTAATTCCGCCAACAGGCAAACGTTCTTTTGCAATTCGGCTTTGCGAGGGTCGGCTTCATCGCACACGTAATAGCAAGCGGCATAGAGACCCAGCAGAATTTTGCTGGGGAAGCTCCGCGCTTTGGCATCTGACGCTTGCCGGGTGGTGTACAACTTGACGGCGGCTTGATACGCTTCACCGATGCCGATCGAGACATTGCTGAAACGAGGATTAAACTCACCCCCAGAGGGTCGAAAATAAATGACAACGCCTTTGCACTGCAAATCGCGGGGTGACCATGAACCCGTGGCCTTGGTTGAGGTGGCGGGAGGCGTCGCCACTGGCACGCCATCGGCGTCAACAGCCATGGCGGTGCCGGGCAAAGGCAGAATACGATCCACTTTCAAAAAGCCATCATTAACCAGTGTCTGGCCTTCCGACTCGTAGAAAATGGGCTTCAACATGTGCTCGGCATATAGATCCAAGAAGGATCGAAACGTGTCATGGAAGCCTTCTGGACAATCAGCCTTCATGTAGGCACTAAGAAACTTGCCCACATACGTGAACCACAATTTCTGAACTCGCGTTCCATGCAGACTGTCGTGAACCCCTTGCATGGTGGTGACTAACAATCGCACCGCCTTATCAAAATTGGTGGGAGCAAGAGATGCAGATTCCGTCATTTTGGTGGAGACCACATTCCTTTATGCCGTCGTCGATGCTCGGAAGAAACTACATTCCCGTGAACATACTTGCGATGAGAGTATCAGTGATGGCACCATAACTAACACTGTAGAACTCCATGTTCGTTCGCATGTTGGTGATTAACGCGATTTGTTCCGAGGTCAACGGTGCGGATGACGTGGCATATGCCTGCTCTAAGTAAGTGCCTAATTCCAGACGCCGCGTTTGCACATCGGGACTTTCCCCATCGGGTGCGACAACCATTTCGATCCATCCCGTGCGTGGTGCTGCCACTGCAGCGGTGGCGGCCTTCATTTTGCCGGCGCGTCCTCGCCGTGCCTTGACAGGAATTACAACATCGATGATGGGTTCGACGGGAATTGGCTCACCAGCCAAAGCAGGCACCAAAGGGGGCACGGTGGAAATCTTCGCGGGCAGCGGCACAATTTGCAAACGGGATCGATTGGGCGTTGCTCCTGGCATCACCGGGGGAGGTAATTGTGCTGAACGCTCCGCATGGACGGGTAACTGGGATGTCGTGGGAATCACGGGAGGAGGTAACCCTGCTTTGGGTCCGCTACCGGGAATGACGGGAGGAGGAAGGCGGGATGACGGTCCCGATGGCGGCATCTGGCCGGAATATCCCGCATGACCCAAAGCTGATCCTCCGGCGCTGGGAGGCGGTTTGGGCAATGTTATAATGGTGCTAGGAGCCATGTGTCGATGGGACGGCAATGTGCCTTCGGTGTTCCGAGATTTGATTAAATGTTGTGGATTAGGCATGGAAGATGCGGGTTGACTGGTGATGGGCAGGGCCAACGCGTCACCTGATAAAAGACGCATGCCCTCATCATCAGAGCCGGAGTCGGATCCGGATTCATCGGTTGTGAATCCAGTATGTGCCTCATCGCCACTGAGGTCAATCGATGATTCGGTGTCTGCCACGTCCATTTGAAATGCGAAGAAAACGGGCGAGGTGAGTTTCAATCCATCTCAAATGGATGTCACCTCCATCGTTGTGGGCTGTCCACGTTCAGGGGCTTTGGAGATGATGGGATTTCTATGGCGTCTTGACACTATGGGCATTCTATCTCAATGTACCAACCGAACAGGTACCTGCGTGGGAGCTTACATTTTACTGGCGTTGGAAGCGGGCTATTCATGGTTGGAGTTAACGCAAGTCTTTTTCAACCATCCGGATCTGCAAGATTACACCCCTTTTCGATTGCATCAACGAAATTGTCCCCACCATTTAGCTATTCACATGGCTCAGAAACCGATCAAGTATATGGCGGCCACAGACCTAACTTTGGTCGTGTACAATTACACCCGCCGGGAGGTTGAGTACGTGACAGGTAAAACGCATCCGGATCTACCCCTCTCCCATGCGGTTGAGATGACGCTGACGTTAACGGTGCCATTCGCACAATATCGTGGATGCGAATACGGCAGTGCCCAATTGATTCAGCCTCTGGCTTATCGCACGGGCGCTCTGCATGTGAAAGTAGAAGCTTCTGTCAATCCCACTATGGCGGCTTATGAGGCAATGATACGGTATCGACAGAATGTGAAGGGTGTCACGATTCCCGCCATCACCGCATCTTTTCAGGAGAAAATCGAAGCGGGCAAAGAGTTAGTGGCACCTACTATTGCCACAACGCCGCCCGCCCCGTATACTCCCGGCCATCAAGAATGATGGATTATCGACGTGACAATCTATGTCGGACGGGAGGACGCTTGATGTGAGGGACAGGTGTCGCATCCGCCACAATTTGAATGGTCACCACAATGGGTTCGGAACTCGTCACACGCATCGTGGCCAAGTCGAGAGCCGCATAGCGACACACTGACCAGATATGGCATTCCGGCAACAAGACTCGATCGGCCCACACCCGATGGTTAGATTCAATGGTGCACACAACGGGCGCGGTATGAGGCCCAAGCTTGATTTGAACCAGACTACATCCCACCGTATCTGGTAACTTGAAGGATGAGACACCACGGGGCAACCGCAAAGTATGAACACCGAGAGGAGACCCGCCTTGATATGGCGGTGTGGAACCCTCCAAGAGGGAAACATCGATACAAATGTGCATTGGCGCGGCGGTCGTGATGAGAATGCTGCGCGGATGCGTTGGCAGCGCGATGCACATATGACTTTGAGCACCTTGATGGACTATGGTGGTGCATTGTTTGGCGTCGCGAGCATACTCCAAAACCATGGTGTAGTCCCCGATTTGTGCCGCGGATGACGAAACGGACCAACTGACGGCACAATAGCCCGTCTGACCATCGGGAGGCAATGCGGAATATATGATTTTCAACGGTTGTGTGGGGTCGACATCGTGGTGGTGGTTCATTTTGAGCAACAAACGAAAATAATGCCTTTGTTAAATGACGACTGCTGCCACCAATCCTCCGGACGTGCCCACGACGATTTCACCACAAGTACTCTCTTCCACGGTTTTCGCACAACAAGCCGTCAAGATCCTGCATGAGCGAGACTTCGCTTTGGGATCCAAAGATCTGATCGGGTTGGCTTATGGCGACTGCATTTTGGTGCTCTTCTATGCGGAAAATCGAGAATCGCGCAACATTGCTTTGTTATGGGCTCAAGCCGCCGCGCAAGTGGCAGGACCCATCTTTGCCGCCGTCAATGTGCTGGCAGAACCCGGTGTGGCCCAAGCTTTTATGAAACTCAAAATGGATCCTAACCATCCTTTCCATTGGGCGGCGCTGCAGACGATTCCCGTCATTTTAGTATATCGGACCGGCTTTCCGGTTGCGTTCTACAATGGCGAACGCAACGTGGAAAACTTCATCAACTATAGTCTGACGCTAGCTTGCCAGGCTGATTATATTGAGCATCAACAGATTCCCGCCGGAATGCAACCGGAGAACGATTACGAGATAACAGCCTGGAAGGCGTATAATCCTGTCCTGACTTCTTCGACCCAATTCACCAATGTCAACATTCGCGGGTACGAACCATTTCCACCCGTGGTTCATGGATCAACTCAAGAGCAACAAGAAATAGCCACTATCACCTCGGGGGCCACTCCCGCTGGAACGACTCCCAATTCTCCGGGATCGATTCCCATCGTGGCCGCCCCACCGCCTATCAGTAGCCGCGCCGTAACACCACCCGGATCGATCCCCATCGTGGCCACGCCGCCACCAACGGGTAGCCGTGCGGCAATACCACCCGGGTCGATTCCTGTCGTCAACAGTGCCTAAATCACTTGCGAGAAAACCCACTGTGGTTTGGATCAGTCACATTGCCATGGCAATGTGCGATATAGTTCGTCTCACGACCACAACGCGTGGTCTTAGTGTCATGGGATGTGACATATCCATTGTGGTGATGGATATTCCGCACACCCCAAATGAGCTTCTTCATGCATCAACGTTCGATTGGTGGTCCCCAGGGTGTCCTTTCCAGTGGTCTGACCACATTGCAGGAGCACCACATGATTGTTGGACGCGGCCAACGGTCGACTCGACCGATTGGTTGGCCCGGATTTCGGGAACATCTTCGGGGCAACGCGCCACCCCCACCCACCAATGGGTTGCCCCCACCGCAGCTGCCTCCCGTTAGCATCACCGTGCTTGATACTATGGGTGCTGGTAGTTGCTTCTATCATGCCGTGGCACAAGCCGTCAATAATCTTAACGTTCTTAGCTTGGCTGCCCCGTTCTTCCAATCAGATGCCTTTCTGCCACTCATGGATCGCAGCTATGGTGATTTGGATTTTGGTGGACGCACTGCCTATACGGGAGCATTCCGTCAAGCAGTGTGGGATTGGCTGCGCGAACCGGCCCGTGGCATCACCGAAGCGGAAGCAGTGGCATTGTTACGCACCAATCCAGCCAACATTGCCACCTGGTTTCGGTATCGTTTCCTCAATCCTGCCACGCTCACTTATACGGCGACGCGAGCAGAGGCGGCCGCATTTGTCGGTGAATTATTGGCCGATTTGGACGGTATCTTTCCGGGAAGTGATGCCACCCGTCCTAGTTGGAATCCAATCACCAATGTGGCTCCCTTGTTGCGCGAGATTTTTGCCACGCAGCGTGACATTATGTTGCGGTCTTTCCAACAGCTGGGTGATGTCGCCTATTCTGACATGGTGACGGAGTATTTTCCCAATGTGGCAACACCTCAATTCGTGGCTCGCAATCATCAGACCATCTTCCAACGTTTTGTGGCAACGCCTCAGAATTTAGCCAATCCCATTTACGTGGAGTTGATGGCGGAGGTACGGGGACCACAACTGCCCGAATGGCTCGCTGTCGCCATGGATCGGTTGGTCAATCAGAAGATCGTTGAAGCACTGGCCGAGCCAGTCGCATCCGAAGAGGACGACGATGTCATGGTCGTGCGAGAAGGCCCACCTCGGACCAGTCCCGATTATGAGCCATATGTGCGAGCTCGGCTGCAGCAATGGGGCGAGGAACTGCGGGCGTTGCGATTGGAAGACGATTGGGGTGGGAGCGGCTTGGAAACGTTGGTGGCGACCCAATTCTTCCTGCGCCTGAATGAACCGCAGCGGTTGGCCATGAGTCTGATGGCCATTGATCTGTATGATTGGGGCGAGGTGGGACCGCTTGCTCGGGGTGAGGTGGATCTTTTTGCAATGGTCCTTGATCTGCTGGGGAGATATGATCGCACCACTGTCGCCACCATGTTGACGCGTTTCGTGCCACCCCGCTTCCGAGCACCTCTTAACGACTACATCAATGCCGTTGGCTTTTGTATCCAAGTTGTCATGCAACGCTATGCCTTTAACCGGGATCATCCCACTTACGATCGTTATCCGATGGGAGACCCTCTCACATTAGAGGAATACACTGCCGTGGCTTTGCAGAGTATTTATGAGCCCACCATGTTGCCAGCGACACCGGAGAATGTGGCCTATGAATTTGGACGTGATTATCGCACCCAAACACAGGCCAACGGCAATCCCATCATCGGGACTTTTCTTCGCTTGTCCAATGAAGAAGGTTTTGACGAACCAGTCGGTGATGAAACACAACCTGATGTCACCGTCATGGCGCTGCCCGCCAATCTCAACTATTTCATGTTTGGCGAAGGTGAATTGATTCGAGGGGCTGGCATCTATCAACATTATCGTTATTTAGAACGTCATATTCCCAGCCATCGGGAAGCGGGTGATGTCGACATCACCCTGGTCGGTGCATTGTTGGGCCTCAATCTGTACGTCATCAACACCTACACGCAAGGCTTTGTTTGGGTCTACCAGTACTATCCCACGGCCACGGTTGCTGCGGCACCCACTATTATCATCAATCATTGTCCAGGTCATTATGAGACGGCCGGATATCAGGCAGGGGAATTGACGACCTTCTTTCCAGCCGGTAATGCCTTTCTGAGAGCATGGATCGCTTCCATGCCCCCGCTGGGTGTCACCGTCGACGAGTGGTACCTGGAAAATAGAGCCACACTGCAAAGACTTCCCGCCCCCGTCATGCCAGGACGTCTTGGTCTGCCCATGGCGATACCCGGTCGGCCCGTGGGAGCACCCCTGCCTCTGGCGGTGCCGGGTCGGCCCCTCTCTGGGGCTACGGCATTACGAGGCTTGCCCGGATATTCCATCGGAATTGCGCCTCCCGCGCGTCCGCCCGGCCTGCCAGGGATACGAGTAGCGTTGCCACCATCGCCCCCATTAACTGCTCCAACTCAATTACCCGCTCCCCAAATGCCGCAACCACGTCTCATTGGCGATATGACCACCCTCGCGTCACCACCCGCAGAACCGACGCCACTCCCGCGTCCCGTCACAACGCCCTTTTTCGGCGTCGCCGGCCGCTTGCGAACACCCTCCCCACCACTAGGTAGTCCCACCCCTCGTTCCAGTCCCGTTCTTATCACGGAAAGTTCCGCCGCATCTCTTTTGGCCAACATTGCTCCCACCACAGATTCATCGCCACCATTGACGGCGGCAACAAGTCTCCCACGTGCCGGTCTACCCGGACAGATAGCAAGAACGGTAAATCTGCCCGGGCGGCCCATGTCAACTTTATCGACACGACCCTTGAATTTGCCGGGTCGACCCGTGGGTTTACCATCCCAATTACCGAGTCGGCCCGTGGGCTTGCCGTCCCAATTACCCGCAACCCAGTTGCCCGCGCCTGTCTTGATGCGGCCTCCCGGATTGCCCACAGGTCCGCGCGTCAAGCCCGATGCAGCTGCTATTGCGAGCAGTTTGGCCAATTTCTTCAGTACTTTGCCCGATGCGTGAGACCATCTCATCACCTTATCCTCATGAGGATGAGGTGCATCATACTGCTATGTCCCACATAAGCACACGACGGACCCCAAAAATGGCAACTCCACATCGCCGCACCTTCGATGAGCATTACCGGACGTTGACACCTTTTCAGAAGAGTTTGCATGCTCCCAGCGATCCTTCGCTGGGAGAGGATCATCCACAAAATCGTGTCCATACGCCCTTTTACAACGCTTTTGCCAAGGGAACGTGGTATTACCACTATTCAGAACGATTGGCCGCCATGTTTGATGCCACCACTGACACCATCGTTTTTACGGCCGGTTCCACACCGCATAGTCTTCTCTATACTGACTTGGTCCAAGAACTACCCGCTGTTGTCACCGCACCGGTGGAAGTGGAGACCTTGATCAATGACAAGAGGGTCTTGCGTTATGAAGCGAAGTGGTGTCATAACGTGGGTTCCAACATCATGATTGATGCCACCCTCCGGTTCAACGATCAAGAACTTCAATGGATGGATTACATTGGTAATGACATGTTCTTTCAGAGCATGGTGACGCCGGAAGAACGTCACAATCACAACGTCGACATCGGCAACATTCCCAGTTTGCAGAAATGGAGCACATCGCTCAAGCAATATACGTGTTCTTTCTCGATGCCGTGGTATTATGCTCTCAAAGATGGGGCGGCTTTTCCCCTCTATGATTGTGGTCTCTTGGATCGTCTCACTCATCACATCAAACTACGAACCCGAGTTGCCGATTTGTTGCGCGTCCGAGCCGTCCTGGAAGATGGGACCTTTATCAAGGTTCCCTTTAACAGTATAACTGTGAAGTCGGTCGGTCGAGCCCGAGGCCAAGAAGATTTGAGACTGGGCCAACCCATGATGATGGGAGAATATGCTTTTCTGGGAGATTTGGAGACAGGCTACCATCGAGCAGCTCATGTGCCTCAAGTCATGCGATTAACGCTGTTGCGCACCGCCATGTTCATCAACACCATGATAGCCTTTACTTCAACGGATGATCGACACGGTGGGCAAGTGGCCACGGTTGAAATTAAAGATGCGCAACACAACGTGCATACTTATATGTGGGCAGCACAGAACCTTCAAATGCTGGAGGAGGGCGAGTATTCTGTTTACGCGGACACAGACGATGTCACTTCGCAAGACACCAGTCCTATCGGCGAGACGACGCTTCACTCCGGCCGTGGCATCGTCCTTGCCAACATGCCAGCATATCGAACTGAACGTGTGGTTCCCCGACATCACTTCAAAGCCGTTCCCGATCGGTCTGGCTTCAATGTATGGACTCATGCCACTCAAATTCGGGATGGATATGCCCCGCCGGGCATCCATGTGCAAGGCGGGCGCTTGGATGTAACACTCAAGCCCTGTGAAGGCACATATCGGCTGCATTTGCGGTGCGTCTATTTGCGCCGTGTCATGTTTCAAACGGCTCCTGAAACGGATGAACGTCGGGCCAGCACCGGCGCCATTCTTACCATCACGGATCTCTGAAACTCAACGAATAACACATTCGACGCAACTCCTAACAGTCACGACAAACTGTGTGCTCATTGGATGTCGTCTGTGACATCACCACTGTGAAATATCACAATATGTACGGCATTGCATTGATGTCAATCTGCAAGATTGAATGTCTCATCCCATGTTAATGATGGCAAATGATCGTCCAACATCTCACCGCGATCGATTTCAAGGAGTTTGGTTTCGCACCTGATGTCATGGATCATGCCATAGTCACCAAATTGGTGCCGATGGGCAAATCGATGGCGATCGTGTGTGATGGCGTGCGCGTTGCTAACGTCAAACTAGTCCCCATGGAAGTATCGGTTCGGCAGAATGATGGCACGGTAACATCACACCTTCAAACACGTGAGGATTTTTATGACAATCTCTGTGAACTCATTGAGGCAGATACGTACATCGTCTTCGTGAAAGAGGTGTATCGTCGACGCTGTGAGTTCTTCATTGGCGTTGAATGCGATCCTTGATCATTTCATCTCCATGGAGATGAAACGATAGCGGCAGCAGAAATTACAGACCAATTCGACACAAAGCTTGTAAGCGTGAATGCAAGGCTTGAATCCATGGATGTTGAAATTCGAAGAGGCAGTCGATGATACCACTGCCATCACGACGAGCGATACCCATGGCGTCGTAATGACCGGGAATATATGCCACCACAACACTACCACGCGGTAAATAGAGGCTCCGCAGGTCCGAATTACCCATGATGTAGGGTTCACCCCGTAAACAATCCCACACGTAAATATTGAAGCCCAGCACTCGGGAGAAGAACTCCACGTAAGTGTGACCGATGCAGGCATTGCTCAAAAGTTCCGCTCGCATCCACGCTAAACTTTTCTCGGGCACATCAGCACTCAGCTCTCGCATTGTGCCACCAGCCAAAGAGTCATAATATGTCAGTCCAGTGGTGGGATCGATTTCGAGCAGAGCCGCCGCAAAACGGTCACGAACATGACGACAGATGCGCCGTCTCGTCTCAAAACTTGCTTCAATGTAAGGCTTATAGAAGCTGCGTAGTAAGGCGTGGAGAAAACAGCTACCATCACCGCTGACGCTGATGCGAACAGTGCGTTCATGAGGAGCGGAAGGTGTTCGTAATGTCGTGACACTCTCATAGGCATGAGAGATGGACATTTGAACTTGACAAAATACCGCGTGCTTATGTCATCGCTCAACGTCATTTCGGTTTGAATTTTGCTTAAGCACTTGATCCCAGTCCAAATGGCAACTCTATCGCAACCAGGTTCTCCAGCTCGTTCCACGGCAGGGTCGACGACCGGCAGTATGGTCGGTGGCGCGGCATCGAATGCGATGACAACGGCTCAGTTCAACGGGCACATCGATTTCTACGTTCAGGCGCTGACGGCCTGGGCGCATATTTCGCGTGAGGTCGCCAAGCAGGGTGCGGGTGACAAGCTCGTCTACACCGCTCCCAGTGGTGCGACGTATGAGTACGGTCGCTCGGAGTTGGCGCGGGCACTGGCGGAGATTCGCCGTGGTCTGGAGAAGTCCAAGGCCTACTTCCGGGCCAGTCTATCTTCACGCAAGTCGACCGGTCGTATCCTCTCGGCCGATGAGAGGGCGGCTAACGCTGTCAATGCCTATGATGTTTTTGTTGCGGCCATGGCCCCGCGAGGCCTCTCAATTGCCATCGCGTCCGGCCTGATGGCGCGACAGATGGTGATGGCCAAGACCAAGTCGGGCCGCAGCGATCAGCTCCAGAACTTGATCTACATCTCGGATCAGCTGGCCGGCTTCTTCGCCGCTTCCAACTATGGCTGCGGCTTTCTCTATCTCTTCCCCGAGATCTTCGCGGCCAACCCCGACTACGCCCGCATTGCTCCCACCAACGGTGATGCCATCGGTCTTATTCGCCAGGTCTATCCAACCGCCGGGGAGCTCAACGCGGTTATCAACGCCAAGGCGCGTGCCCTCGGGTATACGGGTGCGCCACTCCTGGCCGATGCGGATCTCAACGGGTGGGCTGATGTGCACACCGGTCTGGATCTCGTCGTCAACCGCCGCATGGCCACGTCCAGCATTCTGGTTTCGCTCTTCGCTCTGATTAATGCCGTCGGGCAGCTGCAGTCCGTGTCATTCGGTCAGCGCATTCACTACAACGGTGAGATGCTTGCTGCCTTCGGCCCGGGCACCAACACCCGTCCCACACTCTTCGGGCAGGATTTGCTCCAATCGCCGGCTGGCGCTGCGGCTGCCGCAGCTGACCCCACCTTCGTCGCCAAGTACCAGGACGCCAACGCGTCTGCCTTCGATCGTCTGAGGGCTCGCACGACCAAGGTTAACAAGAACGGTGTTGTCGAGGCGGTCAAGATTCCCTCCTTCATCGCGGAGCAAAATGCCGCCCCTGGCACTGACAACTGGGGTATCCCGTACTCATGCATCATGGTCATGTTCTCCTACTTCCGAATTCCCAACGAGCTGTTGTCGGCAGCGCAGTTGGCGGCTATCACGCAGGTCAAGGGTGGCGCTGTCAACGGCAACGTGGCTGAATCGCAGGCGACACAGGAATACATCAAGCTGCTCCTTGATGGCCACAAGGTCCTCAATGCCCCCGCGAAGAAGGCGCGGGCTAAGGCAAAGGCTGCTGCTCACTGAACATCACATTTTTCATCGCCATGGCGATGAATCGGTTCACGGACCGTGACGACATGTTTTCCCCGTTGTGCAAATGGCCTTTCTCACGTGGCTTTATGTTCTCTTCACCGTCACCTCATTTGTTTGGATTGTCTTGGTTTCCTTCCGGCCCGTCTTTTTGTTGCAATTGCAGCATGGTTCATCGACACCACAATGCCATGCTCCCATCGATACCGGGCGATGTTTCATCATCGCCGCGGTGACTGGTGTTATGACCGTTGTCATCATCAGCATGTTCCAATAATTCTCTATCTCCATGGAGATATAATTGTGACACTAACTTGACAACAAGGATTTTATCAACTTATCTGATGACAAGATCTATCAGCCACCTCAAGATGGTGATGACTTGTGAAAACCCTTAAACTCCAGATTTGGCGGCAGAGCCATCATGATGGTAGGTCATTTTCATGAAAATGACGAAGAACATCAGAAAGTGAGGCTGTAACTCTCACTAAAAATCTCGTCTGAGTAAGGCAAAATGATGTTCGTGGAGGGGTATCCACAAACCATTTCGTCGCCACATCGCCATGGCGATGTGAATTGTCGGAACAATGTTCAGACAACCAATCCTGACGTGGTTAGTTGTGGAATTGTGGCTTCACTGAAGCCATAAGTGAGACGTTGGTGTGGTAAAACGAGTTCGCGTGGATCCCAACGCTCCACGATATGATACCCCACATTGCGATAAATGTAGCATGGAAAGGGAATAAGTGGATCATCCAGTTCCAGTCGAGCTAATTCGCGTGGCTCATCCACGCCTGGATTGGCATCCACTACATCGGGATGGGGTGGATGTTGATTGGTGATTTGGCCAGCACGGACCGCAATGAGACTGGCGTACTCGAAGCGTGACATGAAGCGACTGCCGGTCCGATCATCCCCCGTAAGAATGGTGGTGCCGCCCCGATCCACACCACTGGGAACATCATCCCGACCGTCTTGGCTGCCGACGTCGGATTTGCTTTCTTGTGAACCTCCCTCTTCGTCATCTTCATCGCGTGGACTGTAACCATAATCGTCCTCCCCGAAATCTCCGGCATCCTCATCATATTCATACTCATCCATTTGAGGAGCTGGGGAAACCAGTGGGACGTCAATTTTCGGCGCCAGCGGCAATGATCATCTCCAAATAGTGCCGGAAAAAAGCTGTAAGGGTACACGTCGCTATCACTAAAGTGATGACGTCTTCAACCACCACCGAGCATACGGAACGAGAGACCGATACACCCGCTACGGATCCGTATCATCGAGCCCCCCTCACGGCCGAGGCTCAGGTATCAGTCTTTGATCCCATGCTGTCGAGTGGACAAGCTCGACCCTGTGAGATTGGATGTTCCCTCGTCTTTTACGTGGAATTCACGGCGGGATATGGATTCCGTCAACTTGTGGAATTCTCTCGTAAAGCCTTGGAATGTCTGCCGCTCTTTTTTGGCAAGCATGCCGTCACCACGTGCCGAGGCAATGGAACCAATACCCTGGTCACTTCAACTGTGATTCGCCGGGAAGATCTCACGGACTATTACTACAATTCTGCTTTGGTCAACACTCCGGGCGAAGATGAGGACAGCGGCTACCATGTGGTCAATATGAAATTGACCAACTTCCACAACCAAATTCGTAGCGTTGGGAAGAAGGAAGGAGTTCGCCTCTTTCAATACCACGAGCATCCCGGATATATCTTCCTCCAGTTCTTTGGTGGCAAGACCAAAATGGGATGGGTCACCATCCGTTCCGAACCATATGTCCATATGAGCTATGATATTCAAGAAGACAAGCCTCGGGCCAGCAACAATCCCAACTGCACCGTCAGTCTGGCCGATTTTTGTGGGACGGCCACCACCATCGCTCGACTCAAGTATGAGAACGCGACCTTTCGTTGCTTCGCCTACGGAGCTCATATTTTTGGGGGCAAGACGGATGGCGACACGACTCGCACCAACAAATGGGGCAATGTGGAACCTGTCTATGCGGGACCTGTGCCCATGTCAGGGGAGAAGCCCAGCAACTGCTTTGACATCCATATGTCCATCAACATCTTGGGCGCCCTGGCCAAAATGGCCAACTTCAACCCGGAAGGGATTGTCCGCATCTACTGTAGTATGGACAACATGGTACGTCTGGAAGTGCCTTTAGGTTGTTTCGCCACGACCCGAGTTTACATCATCAATCATGCTGGGGTCACCTTCACACCACTGATATCGCAGCCCGTATCAGGAACAGTCACACCCACAACCTTGATCCCACCCATCGGTAAATCTGTGATTTCTTTGGAAACGGCCAACTGTGCGGGCGAGAAAGATGAATGAATTTGCCATGTTCTCATGAGAACATGGAAATGCACCGCCGTGTCGCCCGCTATAATCGCAAGCGTACACCCACATCACCCAAGCCACCATATGTGATTTTCAACGCCCACACACAAGTGGCTTGTCTCTCCAGTCTGATGGTGGATGCAGGACCCCCATGGGTTCAGATCGCCACCATTGATCCGGGTATTGTCAACTTTTGTCTGCGCATTGAACGTCGCTGCGGTGATGGCACCACTTTGACTTTGGTTCAAGACAAGTATGACTTTACTCAGGCCAGGGAAGGTGAATCGCTGATTGGTGTTGACAGCCAGCATTACATGCGAATGGTCCATATATTAGCACCTTTGATACCCCTCCTGACATGGTGTCATTACATTGTGATAGAATCGCAGATGCCCATTAACTATGACATGGTGCGAATGGGGCAGCACATTATCACCTTCTGTCTCGTCAATGTGAGTGATCAAGGCTTGCGACCGCTCATCGTGGAAATCGACCCTCGCTTCAAATCAACTTTCTTTGGTGCTCCCAAGATGACCAAACCACAACTCAAAATCTGGGCGTGGAAGATGGCAGTCACCATATTGGAAGAGCGTGGTGATGCAGCCACCGCATCCATGATCAAGAAATGCAAGAAGAAGGATGATCATGGTGACACTGTGTGTTACGCGGAGGCATGGTGGCAAGTTCTGCAGCAGGGCGCCTTTACCGCGCCCGTCACTGCCACCATGCTCTTAGCGCCTTCACCAGTGAATGAGATATTACCAGTCTTGCCGCCGCAACGGCGGTCACGGTTGGTGATTGTCAAATTGTGATTTTTCACCCGATCAAATGACAGATCGCAATATCGAAACAGAGGGACGTGGCTGTTGGTATTTGATCCATCTGCTGTGTTTGAAAGGCGATGCCAAAACCGCGTTGGACACCATCCGAGTCGTCAAGGAGAACTTCTTCTGCGAAAAGTGTCGCAAGCATTTTAGCGCTTTCGTCGACTCGCACCCACCAGGAGAGAATCTCTTCAACTGGAGTGTGGATGCTCATAACGCCGTCAACATTCGGCGGCGCAAACGTATTCTCACATATGATGAAGCTTTGGCTTTATTCGAAGGGGAAGATGCGAGATGTACCTCTGATTGTGGTGGTCCTGCCACACCCCGAAGTGCTGGCTCTCCCTTCCCCACCATCGTCAATGATACCACTATCTCACCACAGCCTGTGATTATTTCACAACCATCTGCCGTGCCGACACCCGGGCCTGTCAGCATCTCACCACAACTGCCCGTCTTCAGCGTTCAAAACTATGGGGTGAAAAGCGATATCTTCGCCATCTTGCCCACAAATCGACGCGCATGATCCATCATTTTGAGATAGCATAAGGGATCACGTCACCATCCTCAAAGATGTCGCACCAACACCCGCAAACACACCCCCCTCGGCTGCCTGGGATGCAGTTGCGGACACCCCCCAAGCTGCCGAGACAAGTCCGATCACCTCCGGATCCCACACCCATGATAGTGCATGGACGCGTCACAGCAAAACCACCCCCCGTTGTAGCAGCGAAAGACGAAATTATCCCCACACCAGCCACAGTGGGTGTCCGACAGCCAGGTGTCGAGCGCATTCATGTCTCCACTGTGCCACGGCGTGATTTGGTGGATGAACGAAGCGGCGATGCCACCGCGGCTCCATTGCCCACCAATATGGGTCGTCCACCTCTGCCTGTGGACGTGGATTCACCCGGCAGTGGTTCGTCCGCCCAGCGATCTCCTCGGTCCCGGTTACAGGTCGTCAATATGCGGACCGGTTCTCCTATGGTGGGACTGCCCGTTTCAACACCACAACGCACCTTGCCCGCCTCGCGTGTGGCCCCATCGCGCGTGCTGCGGTCGCCACCTCGTAATTTGGGCGTCCGACAAGGATCGGTTCGATCACCTACCCAACACACGCGTGGTCACGTGGATCGGAATCGGCACTTCGCCATTCCCATCAATACCCCTTCAGTTCGAGCCCCTGAACGAACCGAGTCTGGGTCAGATCACGGCTATCCCCCTTCCCCATCACCCAATCAACTGCCTTCTCCGCCCCGTACCCAACACCCAAACATGGCGCCCCGTGTCGCCCCATCTGTGGCCATGGTCCGAAATCAAGTTCCCGCCATTCCTCTCGTGAGTCCGCATCCTCTTGTGACCCACACACCACATCAATCGGCATCCTTGTCAGCCGAACCACAACATTGGATGTCGCCCACAGACATGCCGGCCAAGCGTACACGACCTAACTATAGTTCCATGACACCAGAAGAGCAGACCCGGATGCGCAATAGCTTCGACGGCAAGTTTGATACCCTTCGTATCTCCTTTCCTACATGGCAGGTGACGACGCCGCCGGCGACCTCTTCTTTGGATCATATCCACGATGTCTACGAGAACTATGTCCGCAAGATCGTCGTCAGCATCAATTCGAGTCAATGGAAGATCTATCTTGTCATCATGTTTCTCTTCATCGAAGTGGTGGGGATCAAGGTTTTCAGCCTGGATATGCGAGGCTACACCATGTCACAGGTCCGAACCATGCATCGATTCGATCAGATCTTGGTGGAACTGGGGGAGAAGTATTATGTGCAAGGTCCTTCCAACTGGCCCGTGGAAGCGCGCATCTGCTTGATGGCCGGTTTCAACGCTTTGGTCTTCGTCATTATCAAGTATCTATGCCGTTACGCTGGGGAAGGTTATGCCGAACCGATTCAAGGGGCCATCGACACTTTTCTGGGTGGCGGCCCCACCTTCCAACCAGCCGCCCGTGATGATGTGGGTATTCCCATCCCACCCGGCATGCAGACGGGCACCACCACCGGAAACACCACCACCGCCACTGGCGTTGGAAATGGCGCCACCATGGGTTTGGGTTCTGATCCCATGGCTGCCATCGGTAATATCATGAGTCGCTTCATGGGCGCTGGAGGCATGAACGCGTTGGGTGGCGGTTCCACCGCTTCCGGCGGATCCACGGGTGGAGGTTCCGGTGGTGAGGGAGGCTTCGATATCTCTCGCATTGTGGCCAGTATCGGCAATGCTTTCACCGCCAACATGGCTCCGGTTGACGCTACCGCTTCTAGCGGCGGCGGGAGTGGTGCCCCACCCCGCCGCATGCCAGTATGGTCAGAGTGACCCTCCAATTGTACTCATCTCCATGGATATGAGTTGCTGATCTATCTTCATGAAGATATGTTGTCATTTGTTTCATTCGCCACTCCACCGTCAAATGTGGAATTAAAGGATTTCCACAAGTCGTCAGATAGAACTCCACCAAATTACTGACGACTTGTGGAAATCCTTTAATTCCACATTGGCACCACAGAGCATATGCTCCAATTTTGGTTTGTGGAGGGGTATCCACGAACGTGATTCCGCACAAATGGAAGACTATTTCTAGTGGATATTATTAACTTCATATAGGATGCCAAGTGACAAATGTGGCGATTTGGCATCCTCAATCCACCAACAGTGAAAAGTCTGACACTCCAAATCACCCACAAATGGAGATAGGCGTTATTATCCACATTGGACCATACTCTGTACCAGCCTTCGATTCGGATCCACGACGTCGACGAACTCAAAATGGATCTGAGTGGTACTACAAGCGTCTAATTGAGAAGGGTACATTCCATCCAACGAGTGGATGGAAAGAAACGCAAGCCTTTCACGCGACCACATGCCCAGATGTTGCGTATGCACAATTTGCCGACCAAATTAACTTTGGGGAAGCTGAAGTGGAGACATGGATTCAGCAGGCGGTGATGATAAAAGCGGGATATGTCATCATAACATCTCGCCATCATGATGGATTTTGCATGTGGCCATCACAGCACGGTCCTCATGTCAACGTTGATGTAGTGGGTCTTGTGGCTAGATTGGCTTGTGCGGCAGGGCTTCGTTTCGGTATCTATTACTCATGGCTGGATTGGGATCATGGTATGAGCAAGAAGTATCTGGAAACGATCGTTCGTCCACAATTGATGGAGTTAACAACGATGTACAATCCAGACATCTGGTGGTTTGATGGTGATTGGACAGCTAAATCAGGACCCGCCGTCCCTGTGATGGCACACATTTGTGCTTACCTCAAAACGGTCAACCCACACGTGGAGATGAATGATCGCGGTACGGGAACGGAAGCAACATATCATGTATTTGGCGATCGTCACATTCCACCGAATCGTGAAGATAATTGGGAGCATGTCAACACAATTGGATATTCATGGGGATACAATCGTTATGCCACCGATGACATGTTCAAATCAGGTCAACAACTCTTCGACTTGTACACAGAAGTGCGAGCCAAAGGTGGGAAGTTTCTTATTAATCTTGGCCCATCTCACGAGGGCTATCTTGATCCACGTGAAACTGTGGCTCTGACAGACTTTGCCACATATTTAGATTATTCACCAGCTATGGTGTTGATTACACGTGATGAAGCAGAAGTCATGGTAACTTATCTCAAGGCCAATCCCGATGATGGCTATGCTTACATCAAGACACATCTGTTCACAGCAACTGGTGCCAAAGTTGATGATGCATTTTTCCTCGGTCCAATGTTGGACGCACTAACCATCCTCTTTGATACCGATAATCTCGAACCGGCCATTGTCGCAGTGATGACACACCTGCGTGCATAGGAAGTCTCAATTGCCGGTGCAAAGACACCACTTTACATCAACATGTTGATGTAACATTTCATTACACAACCTACTTTGTTCTGGCGCTGAGGGTTTTCATCATCTCATCAGACATCTCTGCCAAACATGTGATGACCTGTGAAAATCCTTTAAATCCAGATTGGCGTCAGAGAGCATATGGTCAGATTTTGATTTGTGGGTGATCCCTCACGAACACGATTCCGCATGAATTGGAGATCATATCTAGTGGAAATGATCCTATCAAAGAGATCACTGATGGTGGCGTTTTGACGATTTCATCCTCATGAGGATGAAACAAGTTGATCATGCGGCAAACTCAACATGTTGCGGTGCCGGCAGATTCCGAATGGCGGAGGCCAAGAAGGTGTATTCAACACCCAAATGACCACACAAAGAGATGATGTTGAGACGACATGCCTCTTGTGAATGCACCAATGTCGCCTCCACCACATCACTGGCAGCATAGGCGAAGATCTCACGGCATCGAACTACGTTGAGGCTAGTGAGATCCATTAAGGTGCTGATGTGATCAAGGGATCGGTGTTGCTCTATTAAGCGGGCGACTCGTACTTCGCCGAAGCCAGGCACACGAACGTTAAAGTCACATTCGAGGAAAATGCAGAGATCGACGAACTCGGTTTGTGTCATGCCCAAATGGTGGAGAATGTGGGGCAGCGAGACCACTTTTACCATGCCACCGTTTTCCCCATATCCATCAAACCCAGTGATGGTGAGCGGCACACCCAAAGCGTAGGCGTCCGTGTCTGTTGTCCATACCCCCATGACGGCACCTTCAATGGCCAACGAGGCACATAGTTTTTCGCCTTCGTAGGGAGCCGTTACATTGGGACAGCCTAGAGCGGTAGCAAACGCCGCCAACAATTCGATGTCATCGGGGCGCACCGACACTTGCTGGCATAGTACCTGCCGATATTGCCGGATCAAATCAGGGGAACGTGCCAACGGATGTTGCGCTTCCAACTCTACTCGCAAAGCTTGGAGACGATCTTTGACACTGACTCGCTTCTTGGTCCGTCGAGCTTTGGCCAACGCCTTCTCGGGAAAAGGTGTCCCATCCCATACCCAGACAATGGTGACACCAGCAGTTATCATGCGCGTCAAGAAGACACACATCCGCTGCAGGACGGCACGTCCTAAGGCATCACGATCGACTCCCATGAGAGGATCGGCCAAACGCATCACAATATCTTTCTGACACGTGGCAAAATTAGTAAAAGCCCACAAGCTGCCATCGATGGCAATTCGATATCCACGAAAAGAGGTCAGGGGCAAAGTCTGAAAAGCTTGCGGCGCTTTTCGCTGCAGCAGATGATTTAAGTCGGTGATACCCATGAATTTGGTCTTTCACATCATCTCATTCTGATATCACTTCTCCAAGTGACACGTGCAATCACACAACGGCAAATAATCATCAAACGGTGGATGGCATAGGCGATGATGTTGTCACATCGGGAGCGACAACGGGCATCAATTTCACGCCAACACATGGCACGACAATAGGAGGTGCCGATCCTAGAGATGAACCGGGCCACACCAGCGAGGACCCTACAACAGGTAGAGTCACCGCTCGGGACAACACAGTGGAGGCAGGCACAACTAACGATGATGCAACCGTGGGTCGTTGCATCGTTGTGCTATACGAACATGTAGCAGGACAAGACGAAGTGGGATCCTCACCCTCCGGCGATGAGTCGTCGGAGGCGGGATACCCAACAGATACAGAAGGATCGGAAAGTTGGAAGTCGATCGTCTCAGTGGCTGAGTGCATCGTGTGTGACGTGACGATATCAAATGGTGAAGATATGATGGGGTGAGGCAATGAGGACATTTGAGGGATGGCAATAAACCAATCGTGAAATCTCATCAGTGCATCTTCATGAAGACACACGTACGTTATACATGTCTATCAGACCTCCACTGTTGAGACAGTCTCAACTGGAGATGCCGCAGCAGGAGTCTCAACTGGAGATGCCGCAGCAGGAGATGCTGACGCCACATCCGCCGACGCATCAACCACGGATGCATCCGGTGAAGCTGAATCTACTGATGCATCAACCACTGATGTTTCGAGTGCGGTCGAATCTGCTGATGCATCGGCGGACATGTGCAGTTCTCGCAACTGTTCTTCAATTGCAGCCACCTGCGTCTCTACTGACGACGAGACAACCTCAGAAGGTGATGATGATACGACGGATGGAGATGCCATTTGGAGGGTGACAATAATTCAAAAGTAGGAAAACATTTCACGACGGGTTGCGATGACATAATGTCGATTCATAGGGAGTTGAGACAACATAATCTGCGGACCTTCAAATGAACCTGCCTCTTTTCGCCTTGTGGGTTTGTGTGGTGGTGGCTTTTGTCGTTTTGATCTACTTCTTTGTTGGCTACATGCAGCGATGGATTGTGCAATCCTCCAACAGCGTGGTGTCAAGTTCGGGTCCATGTACGATCAACACCGGCAACATCACGGATGTCAGCACTGCTTTGTGTTGCACGCAAGGTCAAATTTTGACGCCCAATCGATACAGCCCATCTCTCAATATGGTGGTGAGTCCAACGCCAATACCATATCTAACGGTGTGTCAAGGCTTTTGTGCGCAAGGCGTGGAAGCCAATGGCGTCACGTGCCTCAACGGCGATGGACAAGTAGCCTTCCAAACATGCATGGAACTTGCCATGCCCAAGAATTGTCAAAGTCTCAGCATGCCGGTGGCACATGTAGGTCCAACTTTCTACTACGTGCAAGCGGCCACTGATGCATCATGTCCCGCCACAGCGAGAACGTCTTGTGCTTAAGACATCGCGACACGCAACAGTGTGGTGTTTCATTCTATCCAAATGACGTTGACACAAGCCCAGCATCTGCCCAGCGGTTGCTTTATTCGACATGACAACCGACTCTATGTGGTTCGTCAAGTTAATGTGACCGGAGAGTTCACTCTTTTGGTTTTGCGGGGTGTTTACTTTCCCGTGACACTCATCAATATGTTGACCAAATCCATCTCACTCTTTGAAGTGGTGGTGCCGGATTGCTACGATTATGCTGTCACTTCGTGGGGTGGTGGTAACATCTTTGATGTGATGCGGCCCGCTCACCCCAGCATGACCATCAATGTGCCACCCGAATATTTCGATATTGCGCGCCGTCTCAGTTCGGGCCATCTGGTCACAGTGTCGGTTTGTACTTATGACGGCATCATAGGTGTGTACGCGGCACGATGATGGCACCACCAATGACATTGTCAAAGTGAGGGTAACTTTTCGGTTTCTTTGACTTGTCAAATGGATATCCTTTGCAAGCCAGGAACTTCGACGGTTATTGCTGGAGCGGGTCTGCTCGCCGGAGTAGGAGCGGCAGTTTATACGAGTCGAGTCAGCGCCCATCTCCAGGGTGAGATCGATCAGCTCAAAACATCGGTCGGGGAACTCAAAGGCATGCGGTGCCAACAGCGCACGCAAGTAGTATCGAAGGGTGATACCGATACCGATGCAGCTATTGGTGATATTTACGATCGTGTCGAAACCATCGAAGCCGCCGCCAAGAAACAGAATGAGCGTCTCTCCCGTTTAGAAGGAATCTTGAACCAAGTCATCCGAGGTGTCCAAACGGCTGGCATACCTTTGGAAATCGATCCCTCCCAGCGACGTGTCCGTGTTCGGTCTTCCCCAATGGCAACACCGTCCCTTCGCCATTTGGTTCCCATAACGGATCTTCCATCCCACATCGAAGATGTGCCACGTTCTGTTCAGCCCATGCCTCGTCCCAACTATCCCGCCAGCGATGAAGATCCCATTGATGCTGTGGCCGCTCTCGCTCGGACTGCCAATTTGCGCCGATGAGCGAACTTTGGGAATCTCCATGGAGATTCCAGGCAATGTGTTTTGATGAAGCATCGACTCATTGGAAGTGGGACAAATAATGTGTCAGGTGACGATCAATGAAAGCATAAAGACGACGCCGTTTCTCGGCGCGAGTGAGTCGGGGATTATGACGATGCCCTGACACACTGGTAGCATCGAGGTCGCACGTGTCCACGGTGTACGGGACTCGAATCAGATAGATGCCTTCCGCCTCAGCTCCTTCTAATTTACATGCATCCCGTTGGCATTGTTGAGTGAAAGCCCGATATCCAGCATCGGTATCGGGATGATAGAAGTTGGGAAAGACATAATGTTGCTGACCTTGATATTCCAGAGCGAAACGATATGTGCCATCATCATAGTACATGTCCAGCTCCAAACACCGACCTGTGGCAGGATTGCGCAAAAAGTGGGGGCGAACACCATATTGAATCCGATTAACGTCGAGGCCGTAGTAATGGCACAGTTCAGTGAAGACTTCGGCAGTCAATGTCTCCGCCCCGCTGCGTCGTGAAAGTTGACGAGTTGGCGTGGTGAAAGGCTGAATTGAGGGCGGTGAAGATGGCGCCACCATTGTTGGCACGGCGCTGGTGGTGGATGATGTCGCCGAGGGAACATTGTTACGCAACCACAATAGCACCACTACTAGTATGATAATTGTGATGAGAATGTGAAGTGAAGAAGTGAGGAATCCGAACATTTGAGGGGTGGCCAAGAATGAAGTCAAGATCCACCACAAGGAAGAACCAAATGACAACAGCAACATGGCGCGATTATCCCACGTACGTCCAGAGTATGGATCCTCAATGCGGCCCGGTGTGGGCCTCGCTGAGACAATGTGCCCTAACGGCGTCGCGAGCCAGTTACTGGGCCCAACGCGGCACTCGCTTCGAGAAGGCACCGGAAGTGGAAGCCGCCACCATTTGTGGCCTCACGGAAGAGTCATTTGCGCCAGCGCAAGTGGCGGCGATGAGTGTTGGTATTGCCGGCGAGCCCATCGTGCGAGATTGGTATAGTCATAAGATCGGCAAACCGGCGCAAGAGGTGGGCGTCAGCGTCTGGAAACAAGATCCCCGCTTTCGGGGTAGTCTTGACGCGGATGTCGACGGCACTCTCTTCGCTGAGTTTAAGATCCCCCAGTTTTTGTACCGACCTTTGGTGGATCACATCCAGGCCATTAAACGGGGGTTTGTGCCTCCCCCTGGCTATCACGCGCATATTTTTGACACCCACTATGATCAAATCACAACCAACGGTATCATCCACAACCGTCCTTTCTGTGACTTCATTGTGGTCTCCCACACCAAAGATGTCTATGCGGAACGGCTGCCCATCTCCCAAGATCATTGGGACAAAGTCTTATACCCGGCGGGATGTCGATTTTACGATACGTATGTGACGCCATTGATGCAGCAACATGGCCTCATTCGAATTGATCCACCCACTTCAGATGCGTCCGTAAATGGAGTCGCTTGATATGAAGTAGTGCACGCGGTCTCACTCGCATTCCTAGATTGAACGAGTAGCAACTTCTTGGAATTTTCTCGAACAAGTCACATCACCATGGTGATGTTAGTGGGTTCACGGCCTGACGATAAAGCAATTGCTGAAGAGGTCTGAAAATGATTGACCAACGAAAGGAACAGTAACGCAAATGTCTATCAAAACTATGAACACGTTATGGAGTCGTCGCGCCCCCACAAAATTAGTAGTTCCTATCGAGACCGCACATATTACGGCACCCTATTTGAAGACGGGTGCTGGATATGTGTGTATGGAATGTCCCGTCTGTTACAAATTGCTGGCCGACATCGAAGCGCATGTCAAAACCCATCAAACATCCGCGGCCGCATGATGTTCCCCATGCGGATACTTCACCTCTGCGACACGGGCGTCGTTCACCTTCATGGAGGTGAACCGAAGATAATGTAGAGGATCCAAATTCATCGACGCACCAGAATATGGTGATGGCGAGCAAAACGAGCGGAAGCAGGATGTCGCGGCGCGAAACATTCATTGGGAGACTCACCTGGCAGTGGTGATTTGATGGGTGGCATCCGATCACTTGTCGATGGTAACAGAACCAAAGACGGTGTCCCAGTATGATGTTGGGGATGAATGTGAGGGCATTGGTCGCTGCAAGCGCGATGATACACACAATGACTTGTGTGCGCCAAAACCAGATCTTCCACATCGATAGGATGATGGCAGCAACAACAGATATGGGTATGATGATGCAACATCGTTGGGCGGGGTTGTCGTGTGGAGATAAATCGGTTGACAAAAGTGGTGAAGAATGACATTTGAGGGGTGGCGAGAAATGAGATGACACCACAGAAACTTTAGCGGCCTGCCATGGGGAATGACAATGTCAAAAGGATGCCCGACGTGGTTCACAATGAATTTCACGTAAGAGGAAGCCTCCTGATCTAAATGGCAACCTCAAAGACATTCGCTGATCTCAGTGCTGCGGCCGTGGCTAAAGGTGAGTATATCGCCGTGTCCGTGAAGGGCGATCGTTATGAAACCGCACAGCGCGTCATCTCTGGCTATGCCAATACATGGAAGCCGGGCTCGCAACGCTACGATCCTATGTACATCTACATCCCAGGTATTAACGTGTGTGGTAATGCCGCTGTTGTGGAGGCGTATTTGACGGCTGAGTTCGGTGCTCAGACTGCGGCGCAGCTGGTGGGCACGGCATTCACCTCGGCCAACTATCAGTCGCAAGCACCACATCAGTACTACATGTTTGGTGCTGGTGGTCTTGTACTCGTGCAGGGTTCCACTTTCGCGAATGACTTTCAGATGGCGCTCGATCAGCACGCCGCGGCTGCGGCGGCCAAGAAGCAAGCCACCGCTGTCAAGGCGCCCGTGGATCTGCAGGTGTTGATTGACTTCGCCAAGTCACTGGGTGGTGATGTCAAGGCGACGGTGGCCAACCGCGGCTTTCGCGTTTCGGTTCCGGGGGCGGGTCTGCCCGCCCCGGCCGGTGCTGCCCCAAAGAAGGGTGGCCGCTCTGTTGGCACCATGCAGGCGCACCTCGCGGAGAAGATTGCGGTGGGCAAGGATCTCAACGTCGGTGGCACCACTGTCATGGGCACGGGCACTCGTGTCGGTGTGGCGACGGATCGGTCGGTGCGGTTGTCCAACAACGGTCAAAACGCCCTGTACCATGCCTTCTTCACACGGGGTGATGTGGGCAGCGCCAACTGGCAGGGCGCCGCCAACTTCCTGGCGTTGTACCAGCATGGGGCTTCTCCCTCGGCCGCTGACTTCGCGGCGGCGGCGGCTGAAGTCACAGCCATGTTGGCCGTGGCGCTGGTGCCCCCCGCTCCGGGAACTGGCATCACGGCCGCCGGACCGGCGCGGGTCCGCGCCCCCAAGGCGGGTGGCAAGGTAGCGAAGGCCCCCAAGGCCCCCAAGGTGCCGAAGTCGCCCAAGGCGAAGGCAGCCAAGGCCAAGGCCCCCAAGCCAGCAGGTAAGGCCGCTAAGCCTAAAGCGAAGGCAGCAGCGGCCCCCGTGTCACGCGCCCGCACGCCCTCCGTGGGTCGGGCCGCGTCCCCACTTCCGGTGCCCGTGTCACCGCCCAGGTCGCCCGTTCGCACCATCAGCCCCCCGCGGCCCGTGCTGCCGACGGCGGCTCTGCCAAAGGCCCCAATGCCAGGCCGTGTCGCCCTTCCCGGCGCGACGATGCTGCCGGGTACGGCGGTGCGAGCGGGGCTCCCGACGGGCCTTCCCACAGGTCTCGCGGCCCGCCCCGGACTTCCAGGCGCGGCTGTGCCAGGTCTCCCTGGAACTGCCCTGCCACGTGCGGCGATCCCAGGTCTGCCCGGTACGCGCATCGGCGGTGCCCTTCTGCCCGGCCAGCCCATCGCCCGCACCGGCTTGGTGCCGCCACCCACGCTGGCACGTGCCGGCATTCCCGGCAGTACCCTTCGTGCTGGCTCCCCGGTCCCCGCACGTTCCCCACCACGGTCACCGCGTTCTTGAACAACACGTTCCCTTTCATCCTCATGAGGATGAAGCATCTTGATTTACTCAAGACAATTGGTTCTCTGATCTCACGTGATGGATCCGTCGATTCCAATTTCGGGGCGACGTAAATGGATGAACTTGACGGCGATTCTGTTACGTCAAACACTCCGACCGATAAGAAATGTTGTCCTTATGAAGCCTGGACCGTTGTGGTGTTGCGAATATGTTATGGCATCATGTTGCTCGTATGGTTGGTCCTGATCGTGTGGTTTAAATTGTACCGATTGGAAGCCAGTTGGCTATTATGGATTCCCGTGGGTGTATTTCTGGTGGCCATGTGGAACGCACCATTTTTGACGTACGAGGTGGAAAGTGAGATGTCCAAGGTCGTCTACTTTCCTATGATTATCGTGGTTGGTTTAGCTCTCTTCAGTTGGATGAGTAAGGATTATTCTGGCAATGGTGCTATTTTTGGCACCGGTGTCTTGATTGCCATGGTGCTGGTCATGATTAGTTTATTGGATGTATGGACAGAACGACGATGGGTTTCTGTATACAAACATGGTAAGTCCATGCTGCAGACCATGTCCATTACCATCATGATCACGCTAGTCGTTTCTTTTGGTATTGCCTCGACCGGGCCACATCTGCCTTAAGGCAATGAGAACGATCGAAATGACAGCGCAAACTATTACCATCCGTCCGCGTCCCCCGTCGACATCGACGGATGCTGTCAGATCCGAGCCTATCACCATCCCCGGCAACGCGGGTAACACATCTCGATCTGCCACCTCATCGCCAACATTGCCGGGAATTGCGAGTCATCACCACCGCCGTCAAGACAGTGGGAGCAGTCGTAAAATGGGCATCTCGCCTCCGGTAGCCTTGCCAGCCTTGCCAGCTCTTAATTTCGACAATCCTGCACTTGATTATGAGCCACCCCCTGACAAAGTCATTGCCAGTTATGAAAACGATCTCAACATCATCAAAATTCACGAGGCCATCCGGACCAAGTTTGCTTGCCGATATAGCACCTTGCCGCAACTTCTGGAAAAGATTGACGTTCATCAAGCTCATTTGGATGGAGGTAGTTTGACTCGAATTGAAACAGCCCATCATGAAGCTTCCATCGCCGAGCTGCGCCGTGAGTACGACGAGCTTAAGTCAGGTAGTTTATGGCAGCAGTATGTGACGGCGGCGGCACCACTACTGTGTCGCTATGCGCCGCTGGCGTCCAGTGAAACGCGGGGTATTGTTACAATTTCAGTCAATGCTCGAATCAGTGAAGATAGTTGCATTGTAATGGAACGGGTGCGCATCATTGCCGCCTATGTGGTGGTAGCCGCTCAATACATCGACTGCAACATCCATCATGTCGCGCCGCCCATCGATTCATGTCCTTGGTGCGGTCTCTGTTTTGATATCATCACCCACGATGAAGAATCGGGTATCAACACTTGCGATTGTGGCTTTGAGCGTCTGACTATGTCGCGCATCACTTCATACAACGACGCCACCCGGGTCGATGTGGGTGATCGCAACGGTTATGAAGACTTGAGCACTTTTATCAAGCGCATGGATGCCTATGAAGGTCAGCAGGACTATGCGATCCCCGATCTCTTGATAGTACAATTAGACGAGTACTTCGTGTCGCGGGGTTTTCCCAGCAGTGCCGACATCATCGCCATGCCCTTAAATGGAGAGGGACACAAAGACCGCACTTCCATCGCCCTCTTGATTGATGGCTTGATCAAGACCAATAACACCGCCTTCTACAAAGATATGGAGCTAATTGCGCATCGGTTGTGGGGTTGGCCCCTCGACCAAATTTCGGACATTCGCGCCGGCATGATCGCTGATTATAAGGCGACTCAGCGAGTTTATGAAATCATCAAGGAGCGTGATTCCAGTCTCAACATCAACTTGCGCCTTTTTTGGCATCTCGCGGCTCGGGGTCGTCCCGTTCAACTATGTAACTTCAAGATTGTCACATCTCGAGAATCTTTGGAGTATCACTCCCGCATGTTTCGTGTCATGTGTGAAAAGACTGGGGTCAAGTTTACCCCCATCATCTGATAATGACATTCCCATGGGAATGTCTCTCAACCCGTTGTGAATTCATTGTGAGACGTGGAATGGTTGAAATATTTCCTTATGCGATGAAACTTGATCGCCAATATGGCCACAATCACAAAAATCACAATGTAGAGTTCCATTTCAACAAGAAAGATCGAGGAGTTGAGAATGGAAATTAACACACGTATCCCAATCGCCCGTCTCCAATTTGTAGATGAGTGGATTCAATCCCTCAAAATCAAGGCTTTTTGCATCCACTGTGACACTATACTCAAAACTTAGCAAGATGTGGGTCACCATTCTTGATGGTGAGTATGGACGATGAATCAACGAATAGGTGCGAATCATGAGACCAAGACCATCCTTTGACGGTGGTTTGCAAATGAACCACAACCAGCGATGACGATCCACGATGCCCGGATAAATCAAGTAAAAGCGACTCGATTTTAGAGAGGGCTTGGGAGTCTCCAGAGCACCCAGTTGACGCGCAAACTCATCACAAATCCAGTCGGTGGGCATTTATGTCGTCACGAATTCCACCATCACGACATAAATGCCATTGAATGGGCCAAAATTGCCATTTTCTTCAATTATGGAGACATGTTCAGGCCTCTAGCTTCTATCGAAAACATCTCTCGTTTGTGCGGAATCGTGTTCGTGGAGGGGCATCCACGATTATATTTTGGTCGTGACAGCCATCTTGAGATGGCAACAGAGAATTTTCGCATGTCATCACCACCGCCATCACCTTAAGGTGATGGTGGCTGGCAGAGCTCACTAGTTAGTGATGACATGTGAAAATATGTTGCCGTCCAACAAGCCACTGCCATCTCCTGAAAGGAACTTCATCCTCATGAGGATGAATTGATAAGTGGTGTTCAAAACACTGTGGAGACACTCTGAATGTGATGGTTTTTATTATCCACGTGGTGCGATGCCACCAAACAACGTCCTGTTGGAGTCATGGTTATGGCATCCAAGTCATTATGAAGTCCTATCACAATGCCTGTATCATCGTGGAGAGGTATTACCACATTCCAATCTGTTGCCACAACGGAATTGTCACTGCCTGTCAGAAAGCAGATCTCACCAAACTCAATGGGTGCATAACACTCATGTGGTGGTGGAATTTGTGGAGGTGCCACACCGTGCCGTGAAGTCGTGTTCTTGCACATCAAACATTTGTTGGGTGTTTTGTAACCTTCGGGGTGGTACGTGATTCGTGCCATCCCACATTTGGCACACGGCATTCGAATATCGGCAGGACTTGGGACAAGATCGGAGTTTACATCGTCCACGTGTGATGTGAGTATGGTACCCAAGTCATTCCGAACCACGAATTTGGTTTGGTCGATATGAAAACTCCAGGTAGGGATTCGACACTGTGAAGTGCCTCGAATGCGAATGGGCAGCATCTCAATGGGTATGAAGCGTGACTGTCGCAAGTGAGCTTTCTGTCCCCACTCGCTGATCCGGAATTCTGTGATGCCATACATCGTATCGTCTGATATCCACACGGAACGGGCACTCGTTCCTGCAGCGACTTTGGAAGGTTTCTTCAAAAACCTTTGCGCATCAACCAACTCGAAGGTGTGTCTCTCATTTGTGAAGTGGAGAGTCACAAGTAACGCTTCATTAATAGAAACCACAGCCTGATCGTGACACACCAAAGCCATTTCTTGTGCATGGTACTGTTCACTGATCTTGATTTTTTGCATCACGGTCCCCTCTCTATTCATGACTGAGATGCTGCCTGGTACACCACTGGAAGCCACTGCCAAACAACCACTACGCATCATGCGAATGGTTGAAGAATGCGTTGTGATGTTGATGTGTGAATACGGCGTGGCATCAACCCCACATGCTGACCACAGGTCAGTCATCAATGTTGTTGCACGATTGGAATCCTCATGACGCGCAGTGTTGACACGCACCGTTACGGTGTCAACAGTGTCGTTGAAGCCACATTCTTGGGTGCTGAGAACTGCCATTGTCGCCACGAACTTGGACACCGACGGGGAGTTGGCGATGTGATGATCGTGGAGACGCATCGCCTGGGCTAAACGTAACATGTGAGCCATTTTGGGCTTGATGACTTGGATGAGGACATCACTTTCATCAAATCTTCACAAGGCAGCGTCATCTTCTGATGGTGAGCCTCATTACCATTTCATCCTCACGAGGATGAGCCAAAATTTCCATTTTCCCAATCTCGAGGAGATATTTAGGCTTCCAATCCTTATCGAAAAGATCTCTCAGTTACGCGGAATCGTGTTCGTGGAGGGGTATCCACGATCAAAATTGGAGCGGCGCCACAAATGGCGCCACGCGAAGCGTTATGCTCTATGGCGCCAAATCTGGAATTAAGGAATTTTCACAGGTTGTCAGTAATTTGGCAGAGCTCACTGTCAGATGAACACAGTCATGGCCAGAGCTTTGACGAACGTCATCACCAGTAGATGATGAAACACCAACGATGATGCAGAATTATGCCATTGTCTGCTAAAGCACTCATCTCCATGGAGATGAACAATGATGAAGCATAATTTATGCGGTGGGATGGGGTAAATTAGCAAGGGTATGAACACGAAGAGGCGGTGTGTATGGTGCGGAGAGGCGCATGGTGCCATTTTGCAGATCCTCCTCAATGGCTTCCAGTTCTTTTTCGGGATCGCGGGGCGGGCTGGGAAAAATTTCCGGAAAGTTGATGCTGGCATAGGTGTACAATTCAGCATCCGTCAACTTACGGCCGTCGACCCCAATCTTCTTGAAGAGCGGCACGCAAATGTCCATGATTGTCTCGCGATCCACACCCTCTTGCATAAACATGAGGGCCATACCACTCTCCTTAATGCGAAGGCGAGTCATGAGGGATAAAGCAACGTAACGTGCGTCTCCTGTCTCAAACATGGCCATGAGTTCGAGACCCATAATGGCCATGAGATTGGCCTCTGTGACCGGCGAACCATTGAGTGTGACCAAGTTGCGAAAGATAAACTCATATGTTCGATCGGGGGTCGCAAAAAGTGCCACGGCGAATCCGACCGCATCATTGGCAAGAATATTGGGTGCCCATTCCAAGCGACGAAAGAAACGACGAAAGGGTGCCACTGCCGCCTCAACAGAACGAGTCCGCAACATTTTCTCCAAGTGTGCGGTCATGTGAGCGGCCACGTATTCGGTAGTGACGGCTACCCCGCCGGGATTGACCAAGTTGGCACACACCAGCTCGTAGCCTTTGGTGGGATCTTCCAAAATGACGGTGAGATATCCTCGTGCTTCCGCCAGAGTCAACTCACGGACTTGCGATGCGACTTGCGTATAGATGAAGGTTGCCATTTATAGGGGTGGAGAAACCACTGGTCGATACATTATTCTATTGCCGTTGCAGGACTGACAAGAAGCGCACGAGCCACCTTCTCCACATGAACCTTGACACTGGCGGGAGTGATACCCACATGTTTGTAGTATTGAATGACCCGGGTACGTTGTCGATCCACATGGATTTTGACAAGGGCCGCGGCAATGGCGTACGGCACGTCTTCCAACAGCAGAGGAGACGCCTCCAGAATGCGTTCCATATCCGCAATAATGGCATTCATGTCCAAAGACAATCCTGGATAGGCTCGAGTGACAACTTCGACCAACTGGGGAATGTAAGTGACGGGGGAAATCACCACCAGAGGTGCCACCAAAGTTTTGGTTTGGGGCAGTTGGAAGCTGCCAATGCCCGAGACTAACTTCAACGATTCGGTGTACTTGCTGGAGCTGATACCCACGCTGGTAGCCAAGGTACGAGGATCAAAGGGAATACCTAACGATACATACGCTAGGTAGATGTAGGCGAAAAGAACGCGGTGCCGCGAGTCTTTCCGGACGATGAGCCGTGGTGCGGAGGCCAACATCACGATGACATGTTGCTTCACCTCCCCGGGAATGTGCGTCAATGCCGCCAAATCCGCTTCAAAAGCGTATGTTCGTTGTGTCCCATAAGCATGTGCATCCGTGAACTGGTCCACCTGCTTGAAGTAAGCGCCTTCCAAAATCTGATCACAGTTAGTGCAGACGCCATCGCTTATGTTGATGTGGGGACAGGCAGCCATTTGAAGAGAAAGAGAACAATCCAGCTACAATCACTTACAATTTTACAATGAGGTATGAGGAAGTGAGTTATCCTGGAAAATGTCGGCTTATCAAATGGAAACCAACGCTATTTACAATATCACAGATGCTGTGCCAGATATCCTTCAGATCGATCCGGGCACTCAGGATCCGATGGAACAAGAGTTATTGCGCACGGGACGCTGGGCTTTTGCCCCCATTTATCGCCTCAACGCCCATGGCGCCATGACAATGTGGCAAGTGGGCTTCGATACTCGCAGGAACGAAATCATGATGGTGCATGGAGTGGTGGATGGTGCCATGCAGATTGCTCGCAATGAAGTGGAGCTTAATCAATCGGGCAAATCGGTGCATGAGCAGGCGCTGCAAGACACCCGTCAGCGATACAAAATCAAGTACCGTAACGACGGCTATCGACCGGCAGGTGTACCGATTTCTGGGACCGATGAACCCATGTTGGCAACCAAACTGGAACCCACGACCAGGCTCACTTTCCCCGTTCTTGTTCAGCCTAAGTTGGATGGCATGCGTTGTGTGGTCAGAATGATGCCCGATGGCCGCTTGCAGTATCGATCGCGGGGCAACGTTGTTTTACCGCATCTCAATGCTCAATTCGATGCCGAGGTAGCACCTATTTTCGCCAACATCCCTTACAACGTGGAACTGGATGGCGAACTCTACATCCATGGGACGAGTTTTCAAGCCATCACCTCGATCATCAAAAATGAGCGAAAGTTGCACGCTCGCCTCGGTGAATTGCTCTTTTGCATCTTCACGTTCAACGTTGCGGAACCCATCCCAGCCGAAAATCGTGCCATCATCCTTAACAACGCCTACGACGCTGCCATCGCTGAAGGTATCGTCATGACACGCGTCATCGTGGTGGAATCCCGCATCGTCGACTCTCTGGATGACATTATGACCATGCACGCTTACTACGTTGAGAATGGCTACGAAGGTGTCATGATCTACAAGATGGCCAATGGTGCCACTTCTGGAGCTGCACTGGAAGAGTCCTTGTATCGTCAAGGGCGTAGTAGCAACCTCCTCAAATACAAGCTTATGTTAGATGAAGAAGGCATTGTTGAGGACATTGTCGATGGCAGCGGCAAAGACAAGGGCTTGGCCATCTTCCGCGTGCGCGATCCGCGTGGCAATCTCGTCGACATGCGTCCTGGTGGTGACGATGCGAAAAGTCGCAAAATTGCGAATGCGCTGCGCAAAGAGTGGTTTGATAATCGAGCCCAACTCATCAAGAAGGTGGTTACCTACTCATATCAAGAACTCACCGACAAAGGCAAGCCTCGCTTTCCCATCGTGCGGGGCTTCCGTGACGATGTGCGACCAACATAACGGTACTGCATCTCACATAAATGGAAACAATCACGTCTTGAACGAATGTCAATGTGCCACATGTGAAGCCATCACAGTTGCAACAACAAGTTAAAGTGCTTGGAGAAGGATTGGCTCATGGCGATGGCATTTTTGTTGCCTCCACCTGTTGAGCACAAAGCATTCGACGTAGGTGTGGTACAAAGGACAGACATTTGATCGTGAATCCATCAAAATGTCACGCCATTGGGATTATCTGCGTGCAGATAATCATGAAATGTGGCATATTCTCCAATTGGAGATGATAACTACTAATATCTCAAGCCTGCGTGTGGTCACTCATGTTCCCGGAATCGTGATCGTGGAGGGAGATCCACGATCAAAATTTGGAACGTATGCTCATTTTGGTGTTAGGCATTTAGCGTCTGCATGGTGAAGCTTGACATGACTGCGTGACGCCGAAATATGATGATGTTCTCACTCTCACATGTGATTAAATTTGTATCCTCATGAGGATGCAGAAGTGACGAAATCGAAAGACCATCTCCAAGTCTATAACTCTGTTGAGATAAATGTGCAGATACTGTCCCTATCTCCAAAGGTATCAGACTCAGGGTTTTGGAAATGTTCAACAAGAAGCTTTTCCACGTGAACAGCGTATGGGAGCTGAATGGACATGACACGGACGCCTTCGCCATTTTCACCTTGGTATCTGCCCACGCCATTTCCTCGATATCGACCGAGCCGCTTGATGAAAGCGCTGCTACGACCAATGCGAAATGAGGGTATACCAGGAGTAATTCGATCCGGCAGCAAAAGTCTGAAAATAAGGTGGCATGCAGAAGCATCATCAAAAGTGCCATAATACCCAATGACAGTATAGCTTGTTTTTTGCCCTGACGAAGATATTAACGTTGTTCCGAACGGAAACGCGAACATCTTGTGGAGAGCCTGCGGCTGGTGGCATGGTAATAGTTATGTAGAAGATACGCTCAAGACCTTTTCCTTTGTGGAATGATATCGCATATGGTAGGTCTGATGACTCAGTTGAGGTAGCTTCCAATTTGGATTTCCGAATGATTTGCAATGATTTGCAATGATGGGAAGATGAACGCACGCTGATATTCAAACATGTTGGTCGTTCCCATGGCAGCATTACAAGGTGCACAAATTGGACGCAAGTTGATGATACCGTCATCACCACCTTTCGAAACGGCCTGAACATGACCACAGTGGAAATCTTGGACAGAGATTTCGTTCTGTTGACAACAAGTGCAAGGCGCGGCAGCCATGTGTTTACCAATGTAAGTGTTCCAAACAAGATACCGTAATGATAGGCTCAATGGACGACGTTTAGGCGGCATTTGAGAAATGAGCTGACCAAAAATGGAGACTCATTTTGGCCTATCTTGATCGGGTAATTTTCTACATTTATTGCTGCAATTGACAAGCCGATTGTGATTCGAATGTCAAATCCTCAATAAAGCTACTGAGATCTCATCACTCAGTATAATCACATATGATGCGGAATTATATTCACGGAAGATCACCACAAACCAGATTTCAGACCGGAATCGTCTTAATGTGAAGCACATACTCCAGAATGACGCTGACTGGATGCAGATAAGCGTTTTCGCAAGTCGTCACAAATTTGGCAGCACATCGATGATTGACAAAATCTGTAATATCACAATGATGTCTCCTCATCATGATGAGGAGTTAATGCATTTCCATTATTGTGGGAGTCGTTCAATCCCATGGGAACGAACTGGAGAAGGTCAAATAGTGCCTATAACCATGAGTTCATACAACATCAGAGCATCAGACAAGGCAGTGTGGGGCCGCAAATGAGGCCGAAACTCCAACGGTGTCGCCATCAGACCATAAAAGTCGGTCAACTTGGGGGGTTGGGTGCCCGAGATGAAGTGGCCATGCTGCAGCGCCTTCTGTCGGACCGCCCCACCCAGATTGTTCCCAGCAATTCCCGGAGCCCATGACACATCAACGGGACACATGTAGTAGTTAAGGCAAGCAGGAGAGCCAGCATGCAAGCGACACATTTGGTAGAAGAGCTCCTGCACTTCCGCCAAAGAAGGTGAGGTGGTGAAGAGTTCCACGGGTTGATGAATCCAGCTGCTAGCAAAAGGCAAATGGCCTGGCTCTACATTGATGGTTTGCACCAAGGAGCGAAAAGGATCCGTTACGTTGACAACGGCCAAATCGAAGATGGCATCACGTTGGCCTGAATCAGTACTGAACTCAGTATCAACGGTGAAAGTATTGGCAGGGAAGACGGGTGGCTGCAAGCCCCGTTCGATCATGGTGCTAAGCCGTGTCTGCACCAACTCGACGTGCGTCTTGATTTCGATGAAAGCAGCCATAATGTACTGCCACCGGATCAGCGATTGAGGTGAGGCCAGTTCCGTCACCTCGCCCGTCATGAGATTGACCACTGCTGGTATCAAATGTGGATGCAGGAGATGATGTAGCCAGGCTTGGAGTCGACTTGCCGGTGTGTCCTTCAACTGGATAGCATGCGTCGCCGTTACTATGTCAACGCACCCCACCAAGCCCAAGCCAGTGGTGAGAACTTCCGATAAGACCACACTGCCAAGTCGCTCCTGCAGCGCCGTCACCACAGCCTCGACATCAATCTCAGTGAAGCCGACGTGAATCCACGCCAAGCCCAACACAGTGGCGTGGGCTTTCGCCACACACAACCATTGGTTTGGATCCAACTGCTCACACGGCATCGAGACCACTTTCGCTAGATCGGTGGTATCATAGTGCTGTGTCAGCACCACACGGTTGGTGGGCAGATGGATGCCATTGACGAGCACTCCCTGGCGACGCCACGTCTCATATTGACGGAAGGACACCGTCTCGTAACTGCCCATGGCCAAATCTACCAGCGTGCGAGGTAGCTGCCCGGACCATCGTGACAACACCACCAGGCCGATGAAGTGCTCCCAGGCTCCCGCGTGGCAATGGGGTGGCCGTGGCAAAGCCTTCATGATACGTGACGACGTTGGCGCGATGATGTAGCCATTGGCTTGGAGCAAGCGGGGCAAGCCAAACTCCATGCTGATGGCGGCGGTGTTGAAGGATTGGGGCGGCGTCTCTCGTTCCCGATTCATCCGTTGCAAACGTGAGCCCGATAGGGCCAAGTTAGTGATGGCGGTGGCGGGAATACCCCGCGGCGCCTGAAAGTGTGATCCCAACGCCACATAGAACATCTTGCGACGGGCTCTTGTATGCATGACGAAGACCAAACTTTCACCCTCCGCATGGGGGATCATGGAGAAGCTGGCGGGATAGTTGTTGACACCGAAGAGAATAACGTAATCGAACTCCTTTCCCTTGACCGCTTGCACGGTGGTGAAAAGAACACCATTGGGCTGATATGCCCCATCACTGCGCGTGTAGCAAGGAATCTCGGCCTCTCGGAAGGCGGTGTAGATACGTTGGCCCAAAGCGGAAGTTTGATTCTGTCGCTCCAAACTGGGCCCCACTACGGCAATCTGGTTGAAGGACGTGGGCAACGCTTTGACTCGCTTCGCCAACAGCGCTAAATCGGCGTCTTCACAACCTTCCGTCAGCTTGATGAAGTCGATGGGTGATTCCGCGGCATCTGCCGTGGCAGTTGGAAGGGACGCATGTTGGATCAACTCATGATGATAGTGGGGTCGTCGTTGTGAGAGTAAGTTGGTTAGCGTCAGGAGAGCAGGATTGTGGAAGCGATACGAGAAGGAGAGACCATGCTGGAAGATGCGGGGAATGGGCCGATCCGGCAATGGCGGCAGCTGATAGCTTCCCTCCCACAATCCACTGTACCAGCCACCCGCTTGTTCCCGGATGCGCTGACGCGGATCGCCCATCAACAAAAGGGATCGGCATCGCATCATGCGGTAGAAAGTCAGAATCAGCTCACCCCGAATGTCGTCGATGTCCTGGCACTCATCCACGATGACGTGGCGATAGAGAGGGCCTTGTCCCGGCATCATAAATGCAGTGAAGACCTCGGGGTCATTCTGGAGTCGGTCGATGGCGGCTCGGATCAGCACATCATGACTGCCACTTTCGTGGCGATCGCCAAACGGCACTGCCCCCAAGACTCGCTGGGCCAGACTATCGGCTGTAGCCACATTGAGGCGGCGATTCCAATCTTTCTTTCCCAATAATCCTCGGATCTGGGGATATTCATGAAGGCGTTTGAAGTTTTCGTTGATGGCCTCATTGGTGTAACTCATCAATAAGACCCCTTCATTACGATACCGATGCGCCCTCTCATTTGCAACAGTCGTCTTCCCACAGCCTGGCCCGCTGTTGACCACATGGATGCCTTCTTTGTCGGTGAAGAGTGCCTCTTGTTCCTCCGTCCATTCTTTAGCAGGAAACACAACTTCATAGCCTCGGATCAAGTAATAGGCAAGTAGTCGCTGCTTGGTCTTGCCACCCAACAATCCCAGTGGCATAGGCAAGGAATGACCCGTCTTGAGTTCCAATAGGCTCTTCAGTTCGGTGGTCTCATAGGCCGTATAGTGAGGATCGGGGTTGATCTGGGAGGCGTACTGCAACCACAAGTTGACCTTTGTCTGTTCCACTGTGGTGATAGGCCCGACCAAGCCACTCAACTCAATGGCACGAAACTTACTCGAGAGACCAACACCGCGCAAGGCCAGGATGAAAGCGTGGACGTGAGTTGTCATTTCATGTTGGTATTTGCAATGTCGGGAATCACTTCACCTCTGGGTTCGTGCAACAATGGAGTATCACAATTTGAGAAGCGATGTTCGAAATGCAAAGCGGAAACTTTCCCGTCGCGATGAACAGATTGCAAATCTCATCGCGAAACATGACGCATCTCAAGTGGATTCTGTCTATTGGAAGGAATGCACTGAATTGTGCATCGAATATCCCTCCATCGCTGCCAATTGGCATGCCACCAAATACAAACACAACGTCCGCCAGGCAGCCTTCAGGCCCATCAATGCAGCCAAGAATGGAGCTTGGGTGGTTCCAACAGCGCCACAGATTGTGCGGGATCGAATGACTCAATTAGGTCTTGTGTAAGTTGAATGAGGTTATCTCCAGTTCACCCATGGGTGAACGGCTCCAGAGACGCTGGAGATGACCGTGATAAATCAGAATGTCGCAAACTCGAAGTTTAAAGTCTTTCTAATGTCTGAGCGCGTCGTGCTAGCTCATCCATGCCAACCCGATCCAAAATCTCACGCAAGTTGGTGATCATGGACAGATATCGCTCTTTGGGCTTGTGTGGTACTTTGGCAAAGACGGCTCCCAATTCCGTCATGAATGCCACCACGTTCCCATGATGATCATCGAGTCGGTCCGAAGTTCTCACATGGAACATGTCCATCAATTCAATGTACTCCGTCATCGTGACGCCGTTGATGAGCAGTGGGATGGGATCATCACTGCGTAATCCAAAAGGTGGTGTGCCCCAAATATCACCACCGCCTCTAGCGATGGCCGCAGCATCAGCTGCTGGAAAGGTCATCATGATGCGGGGATAGTCACGCCCACTCAAACCAACATCTTCTACCCATGTGGCTTCAAAGGGCAGTGGATCACCAGCAAACATACCATTGGCATTGTCAATGGCTTTGGCCACGGAATTACCCGATTTGATGGTCTCATTGAAGATACTGACCATTTCCCATCCACCCTTCCGATATGCTTGCAGCACATCTTTGGGGACACGCAGAGAAAAGCCACGGTCTATATACCGCGCACTAGGAGCATTGATCAAACCCCCAAAAACCTGGCCCACTTTGTATGTGCCCGGTGGCACCAGTGTCAGGAGCAGATCGTCGAAACTCTGTGGCTCCAACATCAGACGATACAGTTCGCTGGCAGGAAAGGCACCCTCGCCAAAACCAATTTGAACTCCCTTGTCATTATAACGGTCTCCGCCTCCCTTGTCCCTATAACGATCCCCGGGTTGTGCGTCTAAAACAGCAAGAACCAGCTTCACATTGCCAAGGGCTCCATGTGTTCGTTCAAACTCAAGGGCTTCGAAATGTCGACGATCCACCAGAATGCGAAGTTTGAGTCGAAGAATCATCTCCTCTCGCCCCAACTTCCTGGGCACCACCATCCCCGCCTCTCGCATCATCTCAGTCAGCTCCCGATCGGTGTACTGGGCAAAGTTCAGAGTCTCCATTTGGAGGGGTCAGAAAACCCACTGTGAATCATATTCTCATGAGAATATGATTCACAGGACGGCCATACGCACATTATGGGATTACTAACCGCGAAGATATGTCACAGCCAACTGTGTCGAAGGAATGGAACGACGTATTGGGTCATCCGCAAAGCGGCGTTAGGCAATTGGCAGTGTCCAGCCGACAAACCCAGAACGCAACACAGTCGCTGCACAAGCGATAATTTAGCAGCAGACATACCATAGACATTGGCCCATGTCGATAAAAACATCACACATGGCATGCCATAATCGCCTTGCATATGACGGTTCTGGTTCATCACTTCCCGAATCAGATATAAGCTCGTATCGCTGAGTTAGGTAAAAGGTGTGAGTGGTATTCATGTCTTTGACCCTGGCAGAAAATTCAACGTCAAGTTTGTGTTGGGTAGGTTGTGCCGAAGATGAACAGTCTCCTATCCATGGGCATGAAATGAACATGTGGTGGATCACCAACAAAAATACCACACCGGTCTTGTGTATGGTGATGTTGGTTTATTGGTCCTTGTATTGTGTGCATGGTTGTGTCGGCAGAGGTAAAATATATAGGTGTTCATGGTGTCTTTGACCCTGGCAGAAAACATGATGTTGGGTTCTTCATCGTCTTTGCAGACATTCTCATGAGAATGTCATGACAAACTCAACAACAAGTGGGTGTCACAGGATCAGTATAATCCTCATTGATCGTCAGGAGTGGCGTCTCCCTTTTCCAACATCGAGAGAAACAATGGGCTACATATTCCCATATCGATGGTGGGACGACAACGTTTGGGAGGCGAATCTTGGGGTGGTGTGGAAGATCGTTTGCCCGAAAGTGTTGGCATTGGCACGTGTATTTCGCCTGACAATTCGCGGGAGGGCGACATTATGAGGCGAGGCGGGCGCTTGCTCATTCTTTCATGATCACTAGGTGGCGTATCCAATAAGTGAAACGTCACCTCTTTGATTGTTACGGCGCTTGCATCCACAGGTGCTGATGCAGATCCCCAAAACCAAGTCCACAACCAATCAAACATTTGGGTTGATCAACACAATCGATGGGAAATCGTTTTTGTCATCGCCTGATGGTCGTATCGTCATGACGATACGACGGATACATAATGAAAACATTACGGTAAGTTCCAGTCGATGGGCGGCATCAAGAGTCTATTAGCACTTATAAAATGGCCACATCCCTGGAAGCTGATGTGAACGGAACGAGGACTGGGATGGGAGGCGGTGAAAATGATGGCCCGCTCTCCCAGCAGCGGAGCGATTTTCTGTGCTTTGGCACCCCATAAGAAGTAAATGCAACGAGGATTGGTCTCAGCAATGGCATCAAAGACCAATCTCATGAAGGTGAGCCACGTACCATATTCCGAATGCCTTCCTTCCATGCCCGGCGGCACAGTCAAGGCCGTGTTGAGCAACAAAACACCTTGTTGTTCCCACCCACTCAAATCACCATGATTGGGAATACGGAAGTCGGGAATACTTCGGGCAATTTCCTTATAGATGTTGACCAAGCTGGCAGGAACTTCATCACCTCTTCGAACGGAGAAGCTACGGCCCACCGCTCGTGTTCGGCCGTCACTCAAAAGGGCAGGATAGGGGTCTTGTCCCACAATAACTAACCGGACTTTGTTGAGGGGTACCGCATGGAAGGCGTTGAAAAGGTCGCAACGATTGGGCAAAGAAATCATGCCCAACTTGACCTCATCTTCGCCAATTACCTCTTGGACGAATTCGAGGGCTTCCCGAGCCTTACTGAAGACTGGATACCAGCCAAAAGGAATGTCATCTAAGGCCGCTTCCACGATGGTGGCCGTCGGCGGGACTGGCGTCCGTACAACAATGAGCTGCAAACGTGATGGCATTTTGCCACCAAGAATCACACGGATAAAAATCACCTTCCAAATGGATCTCTCTGCCATTCTCATCATCTATTTCATCGTCGTCGTGGTGATGGTGATTGTTCTGATGCGCTTCAACATCCGGACTTTCGCCGCCATTGTCATTGCCACGTTTTTCGGTCTCATCTTGTTATGTATCATGGCCTCACCCACTTGTGATGCGGTGGAGAACTGCAACAACTCCAGCGTCGCCATCTACTTTATGATTTGGCTTGTCACGGTGCTTCTCATTCTGATTTATGCGTTGATAAAGGCCTTTCGTGACACCAACACCGTCAAATGCAGTTCTTCTGTGCTCGTAGAGAGTCTTTGATCACGTAAGTGAAAGTCCCATGGGATTTTCTGCCTCCCAAATGCACTTCTACATTACCACCGCCGGCGTTCGCAATGGTGAATTCATCGCCGGGAACAGCGCCTTGAACAATGCCGGTACCCTGATGCAGCTTCGAGGTGAATTTCCCCCGTGGGCTCAATACGCTGAGAACATCGATCCACTCTTACTCCGTGATGGCTTTAATGGGATTCCCTTCTTCGCCAACATGACCGTAGCCCAACGAGCCGAGTGGTTGGAAACTCATATGGTGCCCAATGAACCATGGCTGGATGATTTACCCTTACAAGTGCGTTTCGTCACCATTGGTGGAAAGTTCTTTCGAGAGAAGTTGGGTGCTGACATCATTGACATGCTCATCAAAGGTAATCCTGCTGATTCAGAAGGGTATTGGCCCATACAGGATATCTACAACATGTTTCCCCGCGCTCCCGGCTCCAAGGGCAAGAAGCATACGTTGATCTTCCGACCAGGTATTTGGCATCTGTACGTGCAGCCAGAAATCAACGAGTTCAATGGTATCATCGTCGATGTGGAACATGGTGCCTACGATGGCCGTGTCAATCGTACTGTCGACAGACAACTGGTGGAGGTAATTCCGGTCGTGCGACCCGACCTCATACCTCGTTTGGGGTTGACAGCCTTAAATGGACCACCCTTGAGTCGAGATCAAATGTTGGCGTTGGCTAATCAAGTGATGCCGCTCAATCCTGATATCGTTGGCTTGATCGAATGGATGCCACCTTCGATGTTAAAGAGCTTGTTGCAGAAGGTCATCCGCACGGCTGCAGTGGAGGTGGAATATGGCGGTGTCATGTATGTCAGTGAGCAAGTGCTATTGACTGCCTTCTGTTTGCTCATCGTTCATCCTGGGTCCTTCAACCCCAACATCCAGCGCTTTGTCACAGGATTGGAAAGTGCCACTAAACGGGTTGCCGTCAGCATCTTCGAAGATAGCTACACGGAAGATTTCGAGACGTTGATGTCGATGATGGCAGCTGGTCTGTCGGCGCAAAATCGGAAAGGTTGGTTTCCCGCCGAAGCCACCATATTGAGGTGGATGCAGATGATGGTACCAACGGTAGCAGATCTCCGTCTCTTCGATTATACCATCCGTGGTTTCAACTCTCACCAGCAATATCCCGAACTAACACATCTCGTCATTAGCTACCTGCTCCTGAGTGAAATCAGATCCTTCGAATCCGACATCAACATGGTGGGATCCATCGCTCTCAACAATGGAAGAGCCGAACCCATCACGGGCCGAGAAACAAGATGGTTGGTGATGCCTCTGATTCACAGTCTGGATCATCATAGCTTTGCCGAAGTGGCTCACTTCATGCCACCATTGTTTCCGTCGCCCTCCGACTCAGCAGTGCCAATGGAATATCCTCTCATGTTGCACAACATTTGGGAAGAGGTGACGGGAAACAACGCTCGACGTGGTGAAGTCTTGACAGAAACCGCTTTGCCATATCAAGAGGCACAGCGTCTCTGTTGGATCTCCAAGATCCACACTCCCACCCCTCGAGATGTGATCACAGGAAAAGAACCGTTCAACTACCAACTGGATCCGAGCCATCTCAGCGGCATGCTCGGTCCCATCAACATCGAACGGGGGCAACTGCGTGCTGTGGTGGTGTTGCGCTGCGACAATCCACTCTTATTGACGGCCGTACGTCAACCCAACCGTCACAACACTGCACAGCCGGAGTTGTCTGAAGCCGAACATGCCTTTGTCATGGGAGAGGCTCGAAGGCTGCTCGAAGAAGGCATGGTGCTGCGGTACGTACCGGCGACATTGCCTCAGTTCAAGCGTGCCATGGCTCGGATGGTAGTTAATTCGGAGGGAGAACCGGAAGATTACACCATCACTTTGCCGGGAGAGACACCCCAACCTTTGGCAGAAGCCTTCAACTTGACGTATGAGTTTCCCGTTCATGAGTATATGGAGCCAACATTGGAGAATGCATTATTGTTCACAGGCGATGGTATCACTCAGAACGCTGCCGAGATTATGACCGGCATTCGTGATGCCGCGCCACCGCAGGCCTTGCAGAGACTCGCTACATATCTGGCTGCCAACAAATCACAGATTCAACTCCAGAAGATCTCTCGAGATGGCACTGGTGTTACTTACGCCGTCTCACCATGGGATACGTACGTCAATCACCTCTTAGGCGTTATCGCCGTCTTGTATCCAGCTGCTTTGGAACGTAGTATCAACGGTTGGAACGTCAAGTGTGGGCCATTGATGTGGACACTGCGCGAATTCTTGAAACCTCCATCTTTGCCTGTTGTTGAAGGTGCAGTGTGGGGTATCCCCGATGGTCGGCCGCTGTGGGAACATCAAGAGTCATCGGTGCAAAGCATGCTTGCACGCCATGCAACAGGTAGGCGAGGTCACCTTATCTGGGTGGGTGTCGGATTGGGAAAAACGAAGATAGCAATGGAATATATGTTGCGTATTCAGATGCCCGAGTATTGCGTTTACACTTTACCACCCAGTTCCGTCGATTCTATCCGCAAAGAGCTGGTCAGTTATCAAATGGCCTTCGTGGAGTTAGATATGCGGAAGGGCGGTATCAATCGACGACTGACACCGGGTGTTGTCAATTTGGTATATCATGATCAACTTCGACTCCTGCAGGATCAACTTCGCTTACATGCACCCAACATGATGTTCATCGTTGATGAATTTCACAAGACGCTCAACCCAACCAAGCGCACTTCCACTGCTTTGGAGATTGCCCGTTTGTCACACGATTTTGTCGGTATGTCCGGCACGCTGATTAAAGACGACAACCATGATGATTTGATTCAGTGGTTAGCCCAAATTGTCGACTTCGAAGTACACGAGAAGAACTATTGGGTGGCTGTGGGAGCCTTGATTTCGCGGAAGGTACAAACACAAGTTGTCGTCAATCGAACAGAACGAGAAGCGCCCATTCTGGATCCGGAAGGCTACAAACAGACAGTGCCCGTGTCGATTGGTGGCACGGCCCGAAATCTCGACATGAAGGCCGCCTTGGCGTATTGTTATCAAGCGGTGACGGCAGCGTTGGTGGCCGAAGCTCAATACTATCTGGAAGCTGGTGAAGGTGTCTTCATGGTGGCTCGCAACAAGGCACATCAGCAAGAGTTGTTCGAATCATTGGCACCACTGGTAGGAGTAGAAGCCATTCACCTAATTGGGCTGCGCAACAGCTTGACCCTGACATATGGCGACATCGGACCCATTCGTGTTGTCATCACTACACCGGGCTTTGCCGAAGGCTACACACTGACCAAGTTTCGAGTCATGTTGACAGGCGTTTATTTCGGCAACCAAGCCACTCGCGATCAATTGGAAGGTCGCATCAATCGTATTGGGCAGGAAGCTCCCGAAGTGGCCATCATTATCATCCATGCCGGTGTTCTCAGCTACATTTTCCAACGATATGAACGAACTCGGAGTTTGGCCAAGGCCTTGGAGGGCTTCGCCGTTGATGCAGGTGTCGATTTCACCACACTCGACAGAAAGGACTTCACCGGATAAATTCATCACCATCATATCATCTCCATGGAGATGATTGTTTAATCATGATACTTCACGTGGTGACAGTTCGATAACAAAGAGTTTCATCATTTTGCCAAATTATTGACGACCTGTGAAATTCTCTGCCATCACATGGCGCCACAGTCAAAATTTGTTCGTGGATCTCCCTCCACGAACGCGATTCCGCGTCAACTGGTAATCCAAACGAGCTTTGAGATTCCTATCCATATCATCACTCATAACAACAAAATGACGATTTCATCCTCATGAGGATGAAATCTGACACTCACCGCAGCCAATGATGAATAAAATCTGCCATCTGAGACACATCTCGTGTCTCGAACATGGCTGTCAAAATGGGACCGGCCACTTCCATTAGCGATTCAGGTGTAATCGGAGCACCATTGTGATGGTGCAAGGATTGGAAGATCACCTCATATCCCACATCGGGACTGGCTAGCAGTTTGTTAGCGATGGTTGTTGCCTCTTCTATCGAAATTTCACTGAGGAATTGTGGCTGTATGAACATGCACCGGAAGACCGATAGCGCCACATCGATTTCCTGAATCGTGAACATGACCTCCAATATGGTCGCCATTTCTCCTAATGTCGCTTCGGTAGGGATATCACCCGTTCGTGTCCATAAGCGTGTTTTGACAGCCGCATAACCAGCCGGTGGATCTTGGAGAATCATCGTGAGAAAATGCCGAGCCACCACTTCTGTGACGGCGTCACCAATCGAGGCGATAGCGACTGGTGAAGCGACGGGACGTGGGGTGCCTATAGCTGGTGAAGAGGGACGTGGGGTCATGGCAGGACATAGAGTGGCGGCAACAGGAGGCGTGGTGGCCGAAGCGGTCGTGCGAAAGGTGATGTTGAAGCGTCCCAAGCCCCGAGCATCAACTGCACCTTTCTTGGCTTTGGGCACCGAGTGTTTGTAGTGATGCTTGCCTGTGTCAGTGTCGAAGACCACAAGTGAACCGTTGCCCATCAGCAAGGGTGGAGTCACCCACACCTCCTTGCCTGTCCGTTTCTCTTTGATGGGCTTGTTTTTGGCATCCAACATCAAAGAACCGTCCGGTTGTCGCTGCCATTTCTCGCGAATGCGAAACTCACGCTCCATTCCGAGTGAAATGGAGAAGACCCAGTCTCCATCTGCCATTTCGTTGTCGCAATGCCACCCGATGTAATCTTCACCATCCCGGTAGTGATTCATCTGCGCGTACATAATGGCAACACCAAATTGTTCGCAAAGACGGTCTCGCAAGACTCCCATCATGGGAGTCCATCCTTTCTTACCCACTTCCATCCAATCCGTCTCGCGATCACCTTTCTCGGCATCAGCAGAGACAAATTGGGGATCATACATGGAAGTGAGCCGTCGAGGGTTGGGTACTTCCTTGCCCCACATCTTGTATTTCGAGATGACCCACTCCAAGCCCTGCAGCTCTTCAAGCAATCGATCTGACTCTTCCTGAGTCAGATACTCAGGATAGTACCAGAGCTGGCCGCCATGAGGGAGTGAGATTTGAGTCATTTCATGGATACCGGCATATCCGCCCAAGCATTCATTTTCACACAATCAAGGTGGAAAGGTCAGTTTGGCTGTTTCATGATCGAAGATAAGAACTCGGCTAGTGTAAGATTTTCTTTACTTCCGCGATCCGATGACCTAAAACATATCTTCGTGGAGATATGACTGTCACCGATATTTTTGATGCAATCCACATTAGCTCAGTTACTTGATGAATGCCCATCCCCACAACAAATATTGATGAATAAAGGCTGCCATCTCTGTCGCATCTTGAGATACGAACATGGCCTCAAGAATGGGACCGGCTGTTTCCATCAACGATTCAGGGGTAATGCGAGCCCCGTTGATATGGCGCATGGCCTCCATGAGTCTCATGTAACCGAGATCAGGGGTGACCAAGAGCGTCGTCGCCACAATGGCAGCGTCGTCGAGTGATACTGCCTCCCGCGGTGGCGGTGAAATAAATAACTGTTGGAAGGTCGGAATGGCTACCGCGACGTCGCGAGTTTCGAACATGGTTGTCAGAGGCATGGCCATGACTTCTAGATCAGCATCGGTGGGTATATCTCCAGTTCGTGTTAACAGACATGTGCGGACAGCAGCATATCCGCTGAGTGGATCTCTGAGGATGGCTTCAAGAAACTCTCTTGCCACAGTCTCTCCGACACCCTCAGTTGCGGGGAAAGTTGGCACATTCACTGATGAAGCAGACGCAGTGGTGCGAAAAGTGATGTTGAAACGTCCCAAACCGTAGACGTCGACGGCATCTTTCTTAGCCTTGGGCACAGAGTGCTTGTATAAGTTCTTCCCCACATCGGCGTCGAAAACGACCAAGGAACCGTTGGCCATTTCCAAGGGCGGTGTCACATACACGTCCTTTCCCGTTCGTTTCTCAATGACTGACTTGCCCTTCTCGTTCAACACCAGAGAGCCATCGGCATTGCGCTGCCACCTCTCTCGCAAGAGGAAATCGCGGATCATTCCCACCGAGACAGAGAAGACCCAATCATTGGGTCCCATTTCATCATCCGTGTGCCAACCGATGTAATCTTCCCCATTGCGATAATGTTGACACCAAACTGTGCTTGCAAGCGTTCTCGCAAGATGGCCATCATGGGTGTCCATGCCTTGCGACCGACCTGAATCCAATCTGTCTCCGCATTCCACACCTTGCCCATATCAGCAGAGACAAATTGTGGGTCAAACATGGAGCTGAGCCGTCGAGGCGTGGGCACTTCTCGACCATACATCATGTACTTGGCGATGACCCATTCAATGTCCATCAACTCATCCACCAAGAGGCGGGATTCTTCTTCGCTCAGGTAATTGGGATAATACCAATACTGACCACCATGAGGGAGTTCGATTTGCGTCATTTACCATGTGTATTACGTTGATTTGCATTCATCTTCACTGATCTGTCAATGCGGTATCAACCAAGAGTAAATCGGAATTGGGCATGAGACCTCGGGCAAAGTACGTTCGGAGCAACTCCAAACCATCAGAAGAAATGTTGATCCAATGCCTCATGTGTTCGTTACACCAAGCGTTGAGTTCATGTGGATCTCCGATAAATTCCGAACCCACAGCACGCAACTCGTCCATGATGGAATTTATGATTGCGTCGCGCTGCCGCCATTCCACCTGCGATATTTTCATCGTCTCACAGAAAGGGAAGGCCTGTTCTTGTCGAGTCGATGGCCACGTGTCAACAAGAACAACAGTCCTGTTTGAAGCGATAAGGCCCCTTTTTTTGGCTGCCCACTCGACAGGAAGGATGACACGGATGAGTGGCAATGGGACATATCGTGAACTTGTATCGTGCTGTCATTTCGTTGAATTTACTGATGATCTTTAATCACTTCATCCTCATGAGGATGAAAGTCAAGAGCGACCTACCAAGAGCAAATTTTGATTCGGCATCAAACCAGCACCAACGTACACTTTGAGTCGCCGCAAACCTTCCAACGAAACATCATGCCATGGTTCTAGTTGTTGGTTGCACCAAGCATTAAGTTCAGCAGAGTCACTGATGGTTTCAGAACCCATGGCCAATAAATCGTCCATGATGTCATCCATGATCTTGTCTCGTTGGTTCCATTCTTCTCGCGTCAACTTGAGACGATCGATTCGAGGGAAAGCTGGCTCTTGTCGGGAAGACGGCCATGTAGCAACAATTCGGGCGCTTTCGTCAACATACTGCAGTCTGGGTTTGCGTGTTGCAGTTTGCCGATGATGGATTTGACAGCCGGGATGACATAAGCGAAAACAGACCGAACACACACCAAATCCAGGAACCATTGTCATCAAAGCTTTGATAGTGATCGGACACCACAATAACATCATTTCCTCGATCCGTGAATGATACTCACTCATTCGATCTTCTACACCACAGAATTGTGAACATTGGCACCAATATCACGCTTTAACTTGTTCCAAATCAATAAGTAGTTGGTCGCCATCCCGCCTCAACGGGAGTGGGACCCGACTTTCGCATCACCATGAAGATGATGATGCCGAATATCAACAATAAAACAGCCACAACAGCCACAATGATGTAGATCTTGTATTTAGCCCAAAAGGTAACCAGTTCATCTTGGGGTGTGCAACTGAAAGAGCCGGTACCAGGCGTGCTCCCCGCGACGTTGAGACAAGGCTTACTGCTATCGGGACAGACACCAAAACAGGCGCCGCACGTGTCTCCGGTCGTGCAATAATTGGGTGCCACATTTTGGGAACAATCCACGTATTGGGTAAAGATACAACTGTCGGGGGTGGAGCAGGGAGTGGTGCCATTGCTCATGAAGTTGGTCAGAGTCGTGAGAGCTTGGGCTTGCGTCACCGTGGTGCAGACGCCGCCCGCAGCACCTAACATGACGGGTCCTGTCACGGCCCCATTACTAGTGTCGGTGGTAGGGACGGAGAGAGGCATGAAGTAGATAGTGGTGACACCAGGGGTGAGATAGCCATGCCCTACCCCGCCAAAAGGGACGGCGGTGCTGAAAGGTTGAATGGTGGGGATAGTGACACCCGTATAGGGAACACCCGCATAAAGAGATCCCGTGGGTAAGTTAACACCGACGGGTGTCAAAACCCAATTGATGGCCCCAGTTGCGAGAGCACCGTTGGCAGGGTTGATGTAACCACTGGAAGCGAATGTCACCGAAATGTTGTTGCTGGTGTCGATGTTAACAACAGTGGAGGTATACCAGTTGGAGCCAGTGTTAGGGGCTTCCGATATGAAAGCGGCACCAAAACCGGCCGTGGTGGCAGCCTGATTGATGACGAACCATTGGGCCCCAACCTTGCCAAAAATAGCCACCGTTGATTGATTGCTGATGGCTCCATACGCTGATTGCATCTCTTTACCCTAACCAGAATTTCCAAGATGCATGGACCAAACAAATTGTCATGTATTCATGAATACATGTCATGTGGATTGCAAAGCCTCAATAATGGATCGATATGGAACCAGATCCATTTTGTTGAGCAACGCTTCTTCCAGGGTCACATCACCATATCGCAAATCAAGGAACCATCGTATCACAGACAGGGGTAGGGTGATGATGACAGCTTGGACGCGTGCCGGATCGGGTAGCGCCTCCATCATAAGTTGCATGGCCTCCGCTGCCGGGACGCGTATTGGCTCAATTTGCGATCGAGTTTTGACTTCTTGGAGGAGGTGAGCTTCCATTCGCGGCACCTCTTCGGGAAAGTAAATAGCGACGGTACCTCTTAGTTGGTCTGTCGTCATGGTATCAGTCTCCACTCCCAACACTCGCAAAGATTGACAAAGATACAGCAACATTTGGTGAGTCATTTGACGGCACCAGGTCACACGTTAAAAATCGATTTTACGAGTTCCTTGAAACGCTATGTCTGTCCCTGCTGTGTTGTCACTCGATTCGCCGGAAGTTTTCATCCACTTCGACAAACCTCCAGAAATCATGCCTCTGGAGATTATGGAATTGAAGACTTTTCAAACCATAGAATCACACAACTTTGTCCCTCTTTCCAACATCAAAGCTCTGCCACCTCGTGCCAATCATGAGTTCACCATTTTCTTAAATTTGGAGCGAACTTTGGTCGCCTCAACGCGCACCCATGTGGTGATGCGTCCCTTCGCACGTATGTTGTTGGCCGTGCTGACGTCATTGCAAGATGTGGAGATCATCCTTCACAGTGAAGAAGATGCTGCTTTTGTAAGTCGATGTGTACAATGGCTGAATCGAGCTCCTGTCATCGTTCATCATGCCATTTGTGGTGATAATGGTGCCTCCTTGCGACAACGGTGTTGCAAGCGATTGAACTCATCTCTCTTTGACAGTCGGCGTGGTCGACGTCTCCTGGTTGATAGCAGTCCTTTTGCAGTCGTCCACAACGGCAGTGAAACTTTAATCACGGAAGGCTTTGATGGAACCAACCAACATGACTGCGTCCTCTACTATGTAGCTCAAGTCATTTTACGGGCCATCACTTGCATGCGTCTATCTCTGTTGTCTTCGCCCCACCCAAACTTGTGCCATCATGGTGTCAGTTTGGATTTGCGTATGCCTGGATATGAAATTGCCATGGATGACATGGATCGAGGTGACACTTTAGAGCAAGGTATCGCCGTATTGTCAAGTGTTCATCAACTGGCTGGATATAACCCGCGGTGGTTGCCACATCAGCTGAGCGATTTTGTGATTGACAGTCCCTTCGTTCGAATTCACCCCCTTCCTTTGGAACGGTTTCCCATCATTTGTCCGTGCTTGATGGTGCCTCAATCTGAATGATGTGATTTCGGACTCTGAAAAGAAATCATATGGCAGCAGTGTGGAATTTATGGTGTGATTATTTGAAAACTCAAGACATCACAATATCGCCAATTCCCCTCATTGATGCCGCTCACGTTATCGCTGCTATCGGTGGCAGTTCTCATTGTTATCCATTGCTTCACGCCATCTTCACCGCCCTGATGTTGGAAGAACTGCTACCTGATGAAATCATGTGTGAGTTTCTCATCGTGTGTCCGGAACATCATGATGTTGTGTGGCAAAACTTGGTCTCTGTCTTCGCGGAAGTTATATCGGATCAACATCTATATCGTTCCATTTCTGAAGCCGTGATGAACGAGACAGGTCACAGGATTATGACCCATGATTCGGGTTTAATCCCCAATTGGCAGCAACTCCTACCCATGTGCTGGACCAATATTCAACGCCTCATCTCACGAGGATGCACACCGACTCGGCAGGTCTTTCGGGACTTGTTTGATCCTGTCGTCGCCGATTTAGTCATCGGACTTGCCAACCTGTTCGACACCTTTGCATCACATCAGGAGTATTTGGAATCTCGTTGTGTCACGTTACGACGTTATGTGATGAAGACACCACGACCTCCCGAAGCCACTCACAAACCACATCCCCACGCCAAACAATTGCGGTTAAATCTTGCGTATCTGACTTAATTCTTCTCATGGTCATGACCATGAGAATTATCCCGATGATGAACTCCACCAGCCACCTCAAGGTGGTGGTGACCTGTGGAAATCTTTAAATCCCAGATTGTCGCCACAGAGCACGCCACCACATTGCCATAGCGATGTGGCTCGTCTTAAGACGATGGCGCTACAGAGCATATGCTCCAAAATCGCATCGTGGATACCCCTCCACGAACGTGATTCCGCGTCAATGAGAGACCATATTGAGTGAATCTAACCCTATCGCGCTTACATGGATATAATGAAAATGGCCATTTTCACACTTTCTCAGCATGCTGAGAAATCATCCAATTCGTTGGAGTGTCGACATTTTGAATTGGTTGACGAAGTCAGTGTTGGGAGTGGCAGTACGGGCGTCCCATAAAACTACCACATGTTCCGGTGGCACGCCCATGCGGGCGGCAACAGCAAGACATCCTTCGCCTGTGGTATAGGGACCCGTTACCAACCTGATGTCGTCACAAGATGCGATATCGGTAGAGGCCACACATGTGAGTGTGTGACCAGTATCGAGTTCGAATTGCATGCCCAATTGGAAGGCGGTGTAAAGACCCGTCACAATGACAAGTCGAGTTGTGGGTGCCAAAATGGGAAAGGCAAAGGCTTGGAAGATCTGATGTGGTTCGAAGAAGCGCAAGCCAATGTTGGCCGCGAATTGGCGATCGTCGTCACCCCATCGATGCAACTCAAACTCTGCCGTGGGACCCGCTGCATCACCGCAGTAGAAACTATTGGGATCTGCGGCCATGAGGTTGAACTCACGTCGATATAAATCCCACATACCCGTGTGGGGCTTCCGATATTGTCCCAAGGCCGTTGCATAGAAGAAGCTAATGGGCACACCCAAGACTTTGCTAAATGCATCGGCGCGACGTTGCGCTTGCGCGATCATAACGGGGCTCCCTTTTCGATTGGAGAATATGACTAGGTTCCACCCGTCCGCGTGCAGAAGACGCAAATATTCCAACGTATTCGCATAGGCGGGAACCCATCCTTTGTTGGCATACTTCTCCCCTCGATCTGAGAAGATCAACGTCGAATCAAAATCGAATGCGGCCACCAATCGAGTGCCGGTTGGAGGAGCCAAACGATACCGAACCGATGTTTCTCGCTGCCACATTTAAAGAGCTCAGAAATGTTGTGGGCTTCTCATTTGCATCAAGAAATCGCCCATGGGATTTCGGGTCTGGGCAAAAATGGCTCTGCCACCAATTCCCGTTCCGCGTTCATATCAGGCATATACACCTCGAGGCACTCTGATTAATGGTGTTGCCAGCACTCACGCCATCCTCCATTTACGCGGCCATTTCATCGCCATCGACGAGCGAGGTGATGGCTACGATTACGTCACCAAAACCAACGTCCATGTCTTGTCGCGGGTGATGACGCGCCGTGATGTGGAAGGTTGTGTTATCTCACTGTCACGTCTGCGGGGCATCGTTTATGTCCACGCTTTCAGCAACAACTGGATGCTTCATCTTATTGGGACAATGACACCGTTATCCCTGCATCAATGCTTGTCGATGTGCAACGTCACCATGGGCGCTCGAATTTTGCGACTAATCAGCCGCATCGTCAATGAATTGAACCACCGTGGATATGGCTTTGACCCAGACATTCGTGTCATTGGGGCGCAACCAGTGGTGTTTCCGGGATTGGGAGGAGAGGCGGATCTGTTGGACTTGTTTTGTCAATGTCGGATGGTGCAGGATCTGGACACAATGATGATGCCGGAGACCCAGGCACACTCACCAACAGAATTTTCCGATTCCATGTCTGCACGATTATTTGTGCGGCCCGAATGATGACAATGACGAGAGCCCAAGAAGGATACCATCGACCCACTGTCACACTCAACATCATGGCAAGAAGACCCCACCCGAGACTTTTGACGGGTCCCAGTTCTCCTATGGCCATTACCCACACTGCATAGTGCCAAGGGTATTCCACATATGACAACACAACGCAAATAATTAGCATGAGAACCAGGTCGGGTGTGGCCTGTCGAGGCAAGATTTGAAAAGCCATCCAACACCAATCGGCCCACATGATCATGACAACCACGTACATGGGCAAGAAGCCTGCCAAAAGTAAGAAGAAAGGACCGAACTGAAAATGTCGAAACCAACGACCCACTCGCCACTCCTCCATGGCCAACATCGAGCCGCTCATCAAATACCACGTCATATGGAGGGTGGGAGTTTGCAAGACGTTGATGCAGAGCACATCGACGATGTTGTGAATCCATCGGTGGGCAATCCAATGCCACCGAGTCAACGGTCGACGACCGTTGTGAACTGCCATCCAGCCCAGTGCGGTTGTTAGCATCAAAGAAAGAATCGCCAGAAGCTGCCAATCCAGATACATCCAACAGAATGTTAATAGCAAAATCGAGAGACGAGCCGTCGTCAAGAAATCGGAAAAGATGAGGCGAGCTTCCATTTTAACACGACTCTTCTTACTCACGACTTTTCCGATTTCATCACATTATCATGATAATGTGACCGTGATGATATTCACAGATGCAAGTCGGAGATGTCAGGCAGGCCTGTGAAAGTGACGGCAGGTAACGTCATGACGGGCGGCCGAATGACGGCATAAGTCATCGTGGCAAAGAGATATTCCGGCTTGGCCGCCACCGCGAAGGTGAAGATGGCAGGAACGGTCATGGCACCCACTTTGACAGCGGGAATGGGACCTTTGGATCGCAGAGCCACAGTAACGGGTCCGATGGGAAGCAGTTTAGGGGACCCGGGCATGGGTACTTCCACCACCCCATTGACTACGACTGTGTCGCTCAATTGTTGTGTCAAAGCACCCAAATCGGCGATGGTGACCGAGGCGTCGTTACCATCGGCGTGACGGATTTGTGGCACCAGCGGCGCCGTGACGCTGCTGTCGCTCAATAAACGGACCATGCTCTCGTTAATGGTGGGGATTGCAATCACGGTGCGTTGTCGAACCAACTCGGCCGTGGCTCGCAAAATCTCCGTGTTGGCCCCAATGATGAAACTACCCGTGCCCACCTTGAAGCGCTTGCCGAACAAAATACAGGTGGAACTGTTATCGATTCGCTCTTGTCGCCCTGACGTGGCACTGCGCTTGAAAGCATCCACCACATTCTCAAAACTGGCCTCCGAGAAAGCGCCACGGCCCTGTCGAGAGACCCCACGGGAAGTGATGGGAACCAAGACGCCCATGTTGATCATGAAGTTGGGAATTTGGGTGATATTGGTGGGCGAAATGTAAGAACCCGAGTTCTTGATCAAGGTGAAAAGTTCATACTCGATCCAATTGCGGGCCGCAATCAAGCCTCGAACACGGTTAATCTCATGGTAGTCGTTGCAAATGGTGTAGCGAGGATTGATGAGAGGATGCACCAGGACGGCCTCTAAATTGATCCCAGAAGCTTCCGCATAGACATACTGACTGGCCCGAAGAATTGCACTGGGTGGTCGCGATGGATACCGATTTTGAGCTGTTCGATTGGCTTCCAACCATACTTTCTCTGCATCCAACTCGGCTTTGACGGCAGTCTTGAGGATTGTCAAAGCCGTGCGTTCCTGAGCAATGGCGGCAGGAAAGGTGACACGAACCGAAGCGTGATAGAGAGGATCCGCTTCCAAATCGTGCATATATCCCCCCACGGCTGTGATGAGCTTACTCAACTTAGTGAGAGTGACACCGGAAATTTGCAGCGCGATGGCATCGAGCCATAGTCGGGTGGTTGTGGCCACAAGTTCCGGATCCACGTCGGGATTGGTCTCAAAAAACTCAGCCATCCGTTCGGGTCGCACATATGGTTCTTCGCCCCGCACCACTGACAAGGTCGGCAAACTCATCGGCACCACGTCGGTGATTCCGGGAATGCCACTCACCACCACGGTGTGCAAACCAGGTTTGACCTTGATTTGCAGAAAGAGGATGCCAGAGTTATCATCATTGATGGCCTGGGAAATCTTGACCATGCTCCGGCGAAAAATGTGCATGGCCGCCCGCTCTTCTGGGTACACATCAATGATGCCTACGGATGTAGGGCTCGGGACGCACACGATGCCATCTCGATTTAAGGCGTTGACCACATCGGTTGTCGTCACCGAGTAGGTGTATAGGCGCAATTTGTCGAAAGTCAACCGCATATAGTGAGTGGCTCCGGGAATGGTGCGGCCCGTGGTGGCGGTATAAATAGGATACCACCAACCTCGTTCTGCCATGGGAATGGGTTCTCCCGTCGGCGTAATGGCGGCCCGCATCTCGATGCCCATCACTGGATCACTCAATAAAGCACTGACGGTGATGCCTTCAAATTGCCGTCGGATTGCCATGGCCTCGTTAAAATCCATATCCTCGTTGTTGAAGTGGAGGTAGGTGATGGGATTCTTGCGGGTTCGGCTCAGGTTGAGCAGCTCACGAAAAGCCTCCAATCCAGCCTGGCCTTGCTTGGATCCCGAATGATGGAAGGCATTGAGAGTCATCTGAGTGATGGGTTGCCCGTTCGCTTCGCCAGCGGTCATACCGACGGGATCCCCAGGATGAATGATGGATCGCACGTATTGATTGAGAACCCATTGGCGTAAGGCAGGAATTTGCTCTGGGCACAGTTGGAAGGCTTCCAACTGGCGGGTCAAGGAGAGCTTAATTTCGTCGCGAATAACGGCCCCCGCTTCTCGCACCGCTGCCGCAACCATAGGTACAACGTCAACTATGTTCTCGATCTCTGCCGCCGTCAAAAAACGAGGTTCTGTGAATGGTGCGTGCATTTGAAAAGCCGTGTTGATCCCACGTTGCTTTCACTTGCATCTGAAAGCGTGTCGTCATCGTTGGAGACGTTGTTCGTGACGCGGAAATGGTGCCGGTTTTTCAGTACACTCCAAATGGATCTTAGCGCATTCTCCGATTCTCGAGGGGTCTCCATCTTCCTCGCCGTTGTTGTTCTCGTCATCATAGGCTTTCTGATTGCCGACATCGTCTACTTTGGTCGCATCAAGGATGGCAAAACCGTGACCAAAGAAGAGGCCAGTCAGATGATGTGGCTGAACGGACTTTTGATGGGACTGCTCTTCATCATCTTTCTCTATTATGTGTGGAAAGCTTTTGCTTCCACCACAGAGCGGCATGCCATTTACG